>Ga0208274_1000273_pt1 | contig 28177 bp, 25 predicted proteins | sample ETNtaG_22_FD_185755 | JGI IMG/M metagenome (GOLD analysis project Ga0208274, IMG submission 185755) | Marine microbial and viral communities from oxygen minimum zone, Eastern Pacific Ocean - ETNP201306SV43 (SPAdes) (version 2) | ecosystem: Environmental > Aquatic > Marine > Oceanic ... | reverse complement strand
GTGATCAGCACGTCAATAAAGCAATTGCTTATAGTGATGCTTGTAGTATTTCTGCTGGCAGTCTTACCGTTTTCTGTCGCAGAAGCGGCGGAAGGCGTTCAAGTCACAGTCCCGGAACTAAGCAGCTCAGATTATCCCGTCATCGCCGGAGTCAACAGCCGGGTAGCGGTCTGGCTTGCCGCGCAGCTTCATCTCTGGTTTGCAGCGTTTGTGTTAGCTGTACCAATCTTCGTATTCATCATCGAGTCTATTGGGGTCTGGACAAGGGACCAGCGTTATGACGAGATGGCTTTCGAATTCATCAAGGTCAGTATTACCGCCTATTCATTAACCGCAATACTGGGTGGTTTGCTGGCATTCAGCCTTTTCATTTTCTATCCACAGCTGATGACATATCTAACCGGCGTGTTCAGTGAGAGTATGTTCTACTACGCTCTGCTCTTTTTTGCTGAAAGCGTCACGCTATACGTATACTACTATGGCTGGCACTGGCTTCAGGGTGGTGACAAAAAGTGGATTCATCTGACCCTGGGTTTGCTCCTGAATGCAGTTGGAACTCTGTTGATGCTGCTGGCGAATGCCTGGTTGACATTTATGATGAGCCCCAATGGCGTTGATACCGCGGGTACATTTACCGGAGATACGTGGGGTGCGATCCACAATTTCCTTTGGAATCCGATTAATCTCCATCGTGTCGTCGCCAATGTCGCGTTTGGTGGATCGGTCGTGGGCGCCTACGCGGCGTTCAAGTTTCTCTCTGCTTCCGGTGAAGATGAACGTGCTCATTACGATTGGATGGGCTATAACGCAAACTTCATAGCGATTACCGCCTTGTTGCCATTACCGTTTGCCGGGTACTACCTGACGGCTGAAATCTACGAATACAGCCAGCAGATGGGTATCACTTTGATGGGTGGTGTATTTGCCTGGTTATTCATTATCCAGGCTGTGCTCATTGGCACATTGTTTATTGCTGCCAACTATTATCTCTGGTGTGGGATGGGAAGGAGTGAGGGTGCGCATCGCTACTACCCTTATATCAAGTACATTGCCTTCGTGATTGTTGCCTCATTCCTCGTCTGGTTTACACCTCATACGCTTGTGCTGACCAACGAAGAGCTGAAAGCTCTGGGTGGTCCTTATCACAAGTACCTGGGTCCGCTGGGAATTATGCCGGCAAAAAATACGGCGGTGAACCTGATGATTCTGTTTACCGCAGTCAGCTTTCTTATTTATCGCAGATCCAACAAGTTACCAACCGTAAGCTGGGTGCAGACTGGGAACGCCTTGCAGATTGCCCTGTTCGTTGCTGGGATTGCCAACATTCTGATTCTGGGTATTTATTATGGCTACTTTACCAATACCGTCTACAAGGTAGCCGCTTCTATTCCCCAGGTGCTGACAACATTGGTGGTGATTGTGATCAGCACTGTCATTGACTCGTTCCTGTATAAGGGCGCAGAGGAAGTTGCGCCGCTTCGCTGGGGTCGAGTACCCGACAGATCGCAGTACGCCTTGTTCCTGTTGGCAGTTGCATTCACCTGGTTGATGGGCTTGATGGGTTATATACGTTCTGGGATTCGCCAGCACTGGCATGTTACGGATGTGTTTAGAGACAATTCGGTTGATGCATTCACGCCAACCCTCGGGTATGCCGCCAACGTGGTTTCTATTGGTGTGGTTATTTTCATGGCGATGGTTGTCTTTGTGTTCTGGATCAGCCAGGTATCCAGTAAGAAGAGTTACCCGGAAGGGTACTGGAAGACAGCATGACACAATTTCTTAAAATTGCTGGATTCAGCCTGCTGGTAATTTCCCTCTTTGCTACTTACTCCAATCTGGGTATCCCGCAGATAAAACCTGCGCCACCGCCTTCTCAGGAATCCGTGGATTTGAGTAGTATGGACATGGACTCTTTCATTTCTCTTGGCGAGAAAATCTATAATACCAAAGGCACCTGTACCTTGTGTCACAATGAGTTGGGCGGCCGGGCTCCTATGTTAGATAACCTTGGTGAAGTCGTTAGCGCTCGACTCGAGGATGCCGGTTACAAAGGCAGTGCAGCAAACGTGGTCGATTACATCGTTGAGTCCATGAATGAGCCCTCCGCGTATGTCGTCAAGGGTTTCGGAAAGGTAGGCACCAATGATCAGGAGAGTCCGATGCCTGATGTGCGATCAGGAAGTATTGGACTATCTGAAGCTGAAACACTGGCGATTGTCGCTTTCCTTCAGGACAGTAGTGGTCTTGATGTGAGCATTGAAATACCAAGCAATGTTGAGGAAGTGGCTGAGGTGCCAGAGGAAGTCCCTGTATCAACGGGAGGTCAAGGTAGTCAAAGAGCCAAGTATGCTTCGGCAGAAGAAATAGTCGCAATACTTGGCTGTGGTGCTTGCCACAAGATTGCTGAATTCGAAGGCGCCATTGGACCGGACCTGAGGCTGATAGGTCAGTCTCGTGATGCGGAACATTTGCGACAATCCATCCTGGACCCCAATGCGGACATCACCGAAGGCTTCGTTGCCATGATGCCACCAATTTACGGCGACCAGCTATTCGCCTCTGAACTTGAAATGCTGGTTGAATACATGGCGAGTCTGAAGTGAGGTTGCTGAGAATATGAGGAAGCTTCCATAATCATGCAGAAAATACCGAAGCTGTTACAAGTTGTGCTTATCGTTGTGGGTGTCTACTTCGGTTTTGTGCTTCTGTTTGATTTCATTCTGGGTCAGGTGATTCCCAGCAGTCTGTTGAACATGTATATGTTCTTCATTGTTGCGGGTGTGCTGGCTGTCTATACAGCGACCGAAGATGGCACCAGAGAACTAGTGGCACCGATCAAGTCGCTGGTTGAAGATCCGTCGAAGAAGAAAACCAGAAACATCGTGTTTGCTGTGACGCCGGTAGCGGTGGCTCTATTTGTCTACCTGCAACTGGTACCAAGCCTTGAGGCACCACTTGAATTGCGAAGCATACATCCGGCGCCGCCGTCCACAGTGAAAATTTATGGGAAGCGTTTTGATCTTAGGACCCTTGTGAATCCATATAGGAAGCTGGAGGAGGAAGATCCCGAAGAGTTCCGTGCAATGGTCGAAGCAGGTGCCAGCATCTATATACAGAATTGTCATTTTTGCCATGGGGACAAATTAGATGGTCAAGGGCCGTACGCAGCAGGACTGAATCCTGTGCCGTTGAACTTTCAGGATGTTGGCACAATTGCCCAGCTTCAGGAATCATTCCTGTTCTGGCGTATTGCTACCGGGGGTCCTGGACTTCCGGACGAAGCTGCTCCGTGGATTTCATCCATGCCTGTATGGCAGGAGTTCCTGACTGAAGAGGAAATATGGCAGGTCATTCTCTATTTGTACGACTACACAGGGCGAAGGCCCAGGTCCTGGGAGGAGTAGACCAATGCGCCTTGTATCAAAGTGGCTGAGAATTGTCGGATTAGGTTGCCTGCTGATGGGTGCGCCCTCTGGGTATGCTGCCGATGGAAGTCCTGAAAATGGTGAGGAGATATACCTCAAAAGGTGTGTTGGTTGTCACGGAGTCGATGGTGACGGATTAGGACCAGGTGCTGAACGGTTGTTGCCGCCACCGAGAGATTTTACATCGGGCATGTTTAAGATTATGTCCACCGCATTTGATGGCTACATTCCTCAGGATCAGGACATCTTTAAGATGATCAAACTCGGTATGCCCGGTACCGCGATGCCAGGATGGCAGGACATTCTCAGCGAGCAGGAGATGTGGGATCTGGTTGCTTATATCAAGGTATTCCCAGGCTACGACGAAGAAGAACCAGGTGCTGCTGTCGAGTATGTCGAGCAAGTGCCGTCATCCGAGGATTCTATCGCGAAAGGAAAAGAACTATTTCTAGAAGATGATCGCTGTTCTGAATGTCATGGTGAGGATGGTAAGGGCAATGCCATCAAACGCCTGCTGGGTGACAATGGTGAGAGGACCTGGCCTCGAAATCTGACCAAGCCATGGACGTTCCGGCATAGTAACAATCCAAAGGACATTTTCACGCGAATCTCCGTCGGAATTCCCGGGACTCAAATGCCGTCTTTTGCTGATCCGGCTAGCAAGAAAGTACTTACACCGGAGGAACGCTGGCATGTCGCAAACTATGTACAGTCTCTCGCAAAAACCAGCGAGGCAGTGAACCCTGAAAATACGGTGATAAAAGCCGCCCGGGTGGATCAGGCGATCCCAGATGATCCGTATGATGAAATCTGGACGGATGCTTTACCATCAACTTTTTTCATGGTGCCACAGATAATTGCCGAAAACCGCCACTTCACGCCATCAAATGACACCATCACTGTGAGATCGATTTATACACCGACAGAAATAGGCATTCTGCTGGAGTGGGATGATCGTACCTTCAGTCAGCCAGGTGATGAGGACAGCGAGAAGATTGGTGATTCTCCTTTGTATGAAGACAAGGTCGCAGTGCAGTTACCGGTCACGATTCCCACCGGTATGGAAAAGCCTTATTTTGTCATGGGTGACAGGGATAATGCCGTCAACCTGTGGCGGTGGCGAGGGGGAACGACCTCAGAGCCAGAGGCTGTTTCTCAGATCAGTGCAACGGGTGTGGGCACCGGTGTTGAGCTGGATGCTGAAGGTCTGATGGGCCGAGGTGTCTATAAATCTGGTACCTGGAGAGTTTTATTCAAACGGAGCCTAATCACTGAAAGCGAAGATGAACTGCAGTTCCGGGAAGGCGTTTTCATTCCAATCGCATTTTTTGCCTGGGACGGCAGTAATGGTGAAAGTGGTACAAAACACATACTATCTACGTGGTATTGGCTGGTGCTTGAGTCAAGCTCATCCTCTGTCCCGTTCCTGGGTAGCTTGCTGGCCCTGATACTGGTGCTGGGATTGGAGTTTCTCTGGGTACGAAGTAGCTCTCTGCAGGAGGAGAATCACTGATGGCCGACAACAAGGTTGTTGTGACCAACAAGGGAATCGTGTCGAAAATATTTGGTGCCATCATGGTAATGCTGGGTGCGATGGATTGCATGCTGGCCTGGCGAGGATCCTTCCAGATAAGTGAATTCTACATAATCCTGATTGGACTTGGCCTTGCACTTTTCTGTTTCGGGACGATTGTGCACAATCAGGCATCCAAGGGAAGTAAGTCCTAGTGTTGTGGGTCAAGGTATTCCATATCATGATGGTCATCGCCTGGATGGCGGGTCTGTTTTATCTTCCGAGAATCTTCGTTCACTATGTCGAAGGATTGAAGCTTGGTGAAGATGTCCAGCGACTTGGAATCATGGCGACGAAATTATTTCGGTTTATGACAGTCATGGCGGTGCAGGCAATTTTTGCAGGGCTCTGGCTGTGGTTCGGTTATGGACTTTCCGGAGATTGGCTTTACGCCAAACTGCTCTTTGTTTTCGCGCTGCTAGTCTATCATTTGATTTGCTGGTTCTATCTGCAACGCCTGCTCAATAATCGACTGGATACCAACAGCCTGTATTTGCGGTGTTTCAATGAGGTACCTTTGCTGATGGTAGTTCCTATACTGGTCTTTGTGATTGTTAAACCAATATAGGCAGAGAGTCTAATTCAGGCTGCCAGTTTCTACATGCCATCCTGGGTCTCTGGCTGTGTAATTCCGTGCAAAGCGATGAGCCGTCTCAATCGAGGTCTTGAAATCCCCAGGATTTCACAGGCCTTTCCTTTGTGCCAGGTGGTTGTCTCCAATACCCTTGATATATGAACTTTCTCCATGCCGAGGAGACTCTCGTCATTGTATGTGTCTTGCTCTCGATCTCTAAAAGTGTCGACAATTGCTTCGAAGCTCAAGGTTGGTAACATTTCTCGTATAATAATATCACCGGGACAGTGAGCGACAGATTTTGTTATCACGTTTTCAAGTTCTCTGACATTTCCTGGCCATTGATAATCTTGCAGTATCTCAATAACATCATGAGAAACTCTGGTCACATTTCGATTCACGGACTTGTTAATTCTGCCGAGTAAGTGCTGAATCAAATCAGGTATGTCGTCAGTTCGTTCTCTCAAAGGAGGAAGATGGATGGTGACAACCTGGAGTCGGTAGTAAAGATCCTGTCTGAAATTGTTGTTCTTGAATTCATCCAGCAGATTTGCATTAGTGGCTGCGATTATTCGAGCATCGACCTTTTTGACCTCTTTCGAACCGATGGGAGAGAATTCTTTCTCCTGCAGGACCCGCAGAAGTTTCGCCTGCATGGACGGAGAAAGTTCGCTTATCTCATCAAGGAACAAGGTGCCCTGGTCTGCCAGCGCGAGTTTGCCTATTTGTTTCGAGAAGGCGCCGGTAAATGCTCCTTTTTCATGCCCGAAGAGATCGGATTCGAGCAGCGTCTCAACAATTGCAGCGCAATTCACTGCAACAAATGGTCCTTTTGAGTATTCGCTCGTTCTGTGGATGGCTCTGGCAACCAGTTCCTTGCCGGTGCCACTTTCACCAGTAATCAGAACGGTGGCGCTGCTGGACGCAATTCGACCGATGTTCTTGAATACCTCCAGCATCTTTTTACTGCTACCGACCATGACATCAAGGTTGTCATGGTCATCAGATTTAATGTCGAGTTCAACACCGGTACCGTTTTTGTACGTCAGGGCTTTCGTCACCGCGAGATCCAAGTCGTCCAGATCGATAGGTTTGTGGATGTAATCATCGGCACCACCCTGCATTGCTGCAATCGTCGTCTCCATGCCGTGGAAGGCGGTAATCATGATGACTCGGACAGAAGGATGGTTGTCTCTGAGTTCAGGCAGAATGTCCAAACCACTCTTTCCAGACATGCGAATATCCAGAATGATGATATCCACATCATTCTTTTTACAGATGTCCAGTCCGTCTTCGGCACTGTTGGCGATAAGAACGTCCTTGCCATTTGCGACAAAATGCAGCTGAAGCGTTCGGCAGATTGCACTGTCATCATCGATAATCAAGACTGTTGCGTTCACGTGACGATCTCCTGCCATACTGGTTCATCCAGGGATGAGGTTGTTTGAATCATTGCTTTTGCAAATGCGATAACTTCAGCAATGCTCATGCCCTGATCGGCGCAGGAATTGTATGGGAAGAATAAAAGAAACATCAATATCAACGTGACTGGCTTCTGGCTGATGGTGCGGTCTGCCCGGTTGCTGTCTTGATTACAAAAATCAATAGATTCTGTGTACGCTGAAGTCTGCATCAGTCAGTCGTTCTGGCAAATAGCTTGGGTTTTTTTTGTCGATTGCTGCCAAATCGGCGTGCAGTAAGTTCTTCAAGGTGCCGAACCCGTACGATGGATTCGCTGTTATCGAGTACGTAGGCTTCCGCTTTCTTCTTGACCATTTTACGAATGAATCCAGGAATACGTTCAAGCCGAACAAGCGCTGCTTCGTCCCAGGAAACCTCGTTCGGGTCACGCAAGGGCTCAATCAGAGGCCCTCCCTCTGGAATGTAGCTGCAAAGGAGATCACTGCCAAATAGCCCGTCACCCTGTGCGAACGGTCTTGCTCTACATCCACCACATAGCGATCGGTATTCACACATACCGCATTTTCCATCCAGATCCGGGTTGCGCAGCCCCGCAAATTCGGCTGAATCATTCCAGATGTGAGTGAAAGGCTGCTCGCGAGTGCTGCCAACCGCGGTTTCGATATAGGGGCAGGCCGTGACATCGCCGGATGAATTGATTCGACAGTAGTGAATCCCGGCGAGGCAGCCGTCTCCTTCCTGCCCGCTGATGCGGTTGATTTCTGCATCAGGATTCATCTGCATGGCGACCCGTTTGAAATGTGGGGCACATCTGGGGCGAACTATCATGTCGGGGTATGATTCCTGAACCTGGATGATATGCTTCAGGGCTGTTTCATACTCGTCTGGCGTCAGGTCTGATGCTGTATCCCCCCTGCCTGTACAAATCAGAAAGAAGATATTGACGACCCGCGCGCCGATCTCTTCAGAAAGGGCAATGATGTCGTGGATTTCATCGCGATTCATCCGGGTCACTGTAAAATGTACCTGAAAAGACAGTTCCTGCTCACGACAATTCTCGAGACCTTTCATCGTCTTCTGCCAGCTGCCGCTTTTGCCGCGAAAATTGTCGTGTTTCTCCGGATAGATTGAATCAAGGCTGACACCGACACCCATGAGTCCGGCAGCCTGCAAGGAATGAACTCGACTGCTTGTCAGCTGGATACCGTTGGTTCCCGCAACGATAAAGAGCCCAAGCTGGCTGCCATGTTCGATAATCTCCTCAAGATCTTCGCGCAGCAAAGGTTCTCCGCCGGTGAGAACGACCATCGCATCAGGGTTGAGGGCATGAACCTGGTCCAGGATGAGATTGACCTCGCGGGTTGTTAACTCGTCTGCCGTGCCCTGTTTCAGTGTCGTTGCATCCAGATAGCAATGGTCGCAGGCGAGGTTGCACCGCTTGGTCAGGTTGATGGCAATAAGATTGAGCTCGTTCATACAACGAGTTCGCCTACTCGTCCGGTTTTTCGTGAAATTTCATGTTGTCTTCCCAGGATCCACTGGACTCCGTCATGAACTGGGCGGTCACAAGGTCAACGCCCTGCTTGATAGCCCTGCTCTCTACCTCTCTCATGACCATTCCCCGAACAAATGGTGGAATTCGCTCTAATCTGGATTTTGCATCGGCATGCCAGTTCAGACGTTGTTCCTGAGTTTGAGAGCCCTCATTCCATTCCGCATATTTCTCAGACATGACTTCAGGTGTAATGGCGGCATAGCTGTTCTTTCTGGCAAATTCTTCCACACGCGTCTGGGTCATATTGCGCATAAAACCCGCAGGAACCTTCTCGAGACGGTCTTTTGCTTCCCGGGTCCACTCGATATCTGGCTGGTCGGTGCTGGTAACTGAGGTTTGATCACTGCTGGAAGGATTGAATGGACATTTTGCTTCACTGTCCTGTGTCTCTTCTCTGACAGAGATGAAGCTCCTCAGATGCGTAACATCGACCTCACGCGTACCTGATTGGCGCGCCTTCTTCTCTGCCTTCATCAGGATGGATTCTCGCTGGCCTGGATCTTCTATTGTTTCGAGCAAGGCTTGAGCGGCGGTTGTCCACTCCATGGGAGTTTGAGGCTCGCTTTCCTCGCTGCTCGTGCTTACCGGACACAGATCTCTGGTCGCTTCAGCGACGATACTCTCCGTGATAACGGTATGCCCCTGTTCCTGTGCATATCGAAGTATTCCCAGTCTTGCCATACTGCGAACAAACTCCGGTATGCCTTTCATTCTTTCTTCGGCCTGTACAGTCCACGACGTCGTTGATTCAGCCAGGGTTTCGGTAGCAGGGGTATATCCTCTATGACTCAACAGGACTGCACAGGACACATTGCGGAGCAGATTCTCAGCATTGCCGCCAATATCAAGTTCATCGTCAGCGTGAATGCCGGTCTTGCCAAGGATAAGCAATCCAGGGTTGGTTTCTTCAATGTATTGCTGGATGACCTCGTAGGGTTTGCCGTCCAGGAGTCGGGTAGTAATATCGACTCCCATTTCCTCTGCCAGGCTCTGTGCAACCTCCAGATGGCCCTGATAGATTTTTGCAAGGCCTGCATCAATAATATCTTCGTGGAGCTTCTCCTGCTCCTTGAATCGGAATACCTTGCCGGCTTCTTCTGAGAGCACGCCTGCAATGCGGTTAAAGGCGACATAATGATAATAGGGATCGTATGCTGAGATGACATGAAGTGGAACATCCCATTCCTTAGCCAGTGTGTATCCAGTCAGCAAACCCCCGTAGGAAAGGGGTGAGCCATCGACGGCGACGACAATTGGACTCTTCTTGATCTGTCGTTCAGGGTTCTTGATGACCAGGGAATCAATGACCGATCGCCTGGCTACCCGTTCACAGACGGTTCCTATTCTGCTTGACTGTACCGCGCCCAATCCCAGTGATCCCAGTACCAGCAGGTCATAGTTCCCCGAGTTCGCCTCCCTGACCAGTTGTACGTAGTTTTTACCTTCCAGAGAACGAGCATCGTAAAAGATGTTCCTTTTCTTGCATCCCAGTTCAACCTGATCGAGATAGGAATCTGTAATGACAGATAGTCCTTTGGTAATCAGATCGTCATGTATGTCGCGTTGTTTTTCCAGTTCCTGCTCTTCCTGATACTTCTCCGGTAATCCACCTTCCATCTGGCGGAAACGCTGGTCATGTAACTTGGCGGCATAAACGTGGGCACCGGACACTTTCGATTGCCAGATTTCAGCCATATCCAGTGCATCTTTGATGCCTCGATTCGCATGATCCGAAGCATCAACCCCGATCAGTATTGAATCGTATCTCTGGGGCTTTGGGGCAGAGGCGTGGTCGAGGGCGATAGATTCCTCAGTTAGAGACATAGTTATTCTTTCCTTAATTGTTGTTCCGATTGAAACGGCACAATCCGGACTTCGTTATCGAAACTGATCTCAGGATTTCAGGATTTCAGGGTAGAGATTATCACCCCGCACAAAGTCTATTTACACTAGTTGTTTTCACAGACAGATAAGTCAGTCTGAGAGCAGATCAGGGATTCTTAAAGTTCCTTTTATATGGTAAGACAGCGCGAAAACACGCGGATTGTCGAATAGTCTCCATGATGCAGCTCAACAACCTGAATTATACACTATCGTCCTGAGAAATAGGCCAGACGATTGTAGTCTTCATCCATCCATCCCATCGATCCTTGGTCCGGTCAGAATTGGAAAGAAGAGGAACAGAAAAAGACCAAATGCCGTAATCCAGAACACCTGGGAGACCAGAACAAGTTCAGGATAGAGCTGAGGGAACACAATTGGCCCGGCAACTCGAAATAAAGTCGCCACGCAAAGCAGAATGAAGCTGAAATTCAGCAAAGAGGGTGGGGAATGAATGCTCCTGCCCGTATGACCAATGGTCACTCTTGACATCATACTCATCGTAATGATGGCAACAGTCCCTATAGCCATCATATGCAGAGCCAAAAAAGGTGAAAGTCCGACCATGGGTACGAGTGCATACAGCAGGAAGCCTATACCGAGAGATGCATAGGATACATAGAGGCTCCATAGCAGCGATTTAGACCAGATGGCAGGATGGTGCCAGCTGAGGATTCTTATGCTACACAAAAGAAACATGGCCGACGATGATACTGTGGCAGGGATCGAAAATCCCAGAAATACCTCGTTAAGCAGAAAAACAACATAGGTGGCTGCGATCCCCACATCTACCGCTAACAGGTTTGGGAAGGTGATAGGTTTGCTGATTCCTGATGCAATAATTCCTGATGCAATAAATGTTGGAATAATTCTTCTACCAATGATCAGAATCATGCCAATGATCAGATAAAACCCAAAGTATATTCCCAGCCGGGTACCCAGAGGGAAGTATTCAAGTGCACCGAGATAAAATAACAGGTTACCGGCTAACAGACTGCTGAGGACAATCACAACCCCAAACTGACGCCACTGCCTGACCTTGACGATTGGCCTGACGATGTAGAAAACCAATTGCAGACCAAAGGCTATATCGAAAGCTGCCGCAAGTTCGAGAGGACCGAATAGCATGAGTATTCGGGCGGTGAACCAGCAAGCAAATAGTATTTGAAGAGGTCGGTTAAAGGCAGTTGGCAGCCCGGTCCAGTTTCTTACTGCTGTTAGCAGAAAACCGGCAATCACAGCCAGGGCATACCCGTAAATCATTTCGTGGGCGTGCCAAAGCACAGCAGGCAGACTTCCAAGCCCCAGCCAGGCTGGATGCCACCCGAAAACATACACCAGCATCCAGACTGTCATTGTCAGAATTGCCACAAAACCTGCGCCTAGAAAAAAAGGCCTGAAACCCATGACAAAGATTACTGATCGATAAGGTGCCGGTGTATTCGATTGGTTATTTAGTGTCATTTTTCGGGGAGTACTGCTTGTTGTTGGTTGGCTTAAATTTCTTTGTTGAGTTACAGCAAGTTACAAAAGTAAATAAACAATATCCTGCTGAGACACTGGATTATCACAATATCTTTTGGATCCCTGGCTGGGGTAGCTCGAGGTCATCGCAACAGCAATGGAAAAATGCCGCCGCGGTTCTGTGATTCCGTTAGTTTGTTACGTATGGCGTGCTTGATTGGAGGGAAATTGTTAGCCAGGCGCAGGGTCCATCTGCGTAGCAGCTTCGTTGCCGGGCGATCATCAGTAAACATTTTCACAATTTCATTAGTGCCGTGATATATCGGTCTGGTGGTTCGCATATGTTTGTTACTGTAGCGTTTTAGCAGCTCTGAGTCACCGATGTCTGCTCCACCATTTGCTGCCCTGATTACTTGTTTCGCCAGAATTTCTTGGCCACTTAAACCAAGGTTGAAACCATGTGCGGTCACAGGATGCATGCCGACAGCGGCATCACCTATAAGGGCAAATCGGGTGGCATAGAATTTGTTGGCATGGACACCTACCAATGGATACGGGAAACGTTCGGTAACCAGTCGCATATTGCCGAATCTGTCATCAAAACGAGTTTGTACATCAAGATTAAACTGATCTTCTGAAAGTGCCATGATGGAATCTCGCTCCGACATGGGCGCTGTGATGACGATGGATGATTGCTGGTCATTTAATGGGAGCACCGCCAGGGTTCTCCCGTAGTGAAAGCACTCATAAGCAATACCTTCATTCGGCTGGTCGTGTTCCATACGACAGACTATGCAAACCCTCCCGAAATCGTGCATAGACGCAGAAATCCCGAGCATTCGACGTGTTTCTGAAAAGCGACTGTCTGCTGCCACAATTAACGAAGCGTTGAGTTTCCGTCCGTCGTCCAATACAACTGAAGCGCCATCCTCATCTGGCGCAACGGAACTGACACCCACTTCGGTGATCAATTCAAGTTCATCAATATCCTGTGCACGTTCGAACAGGGCTTTTCGAATGTGATGGTTTGATACCAGATAACCCAGCGCGTCAATTGATTCATCCATCGTGTCGAATGTGAGATTGTAAGGTGAGTCACCGTTTAGTACTCGTGCCTCCCTGATCGGAGATACAGCGTCGTCAGGCAGGCGTTCCCATATGCCCAGTTCAGTGAGGATACGAACGGAAAGATGGGTCAATGCGATATCTCGTCCATCAAATGCAGGTTCGGCGAGTGATTCGCTGGGCTGCCGTTCAATGATGGTTACAGGAATACCTGTACTTGCAAGCGAACAGGCGAAGCTCAGTCCAGCGGGACCGCCACCGACGATGATGATGTCATTGTCCATTATCTGACTCTGGAAACTTGCGAGTTGTAAACATACGGGTGCCTCTGATTCTGGTCATTGATTTTAGTCAAAAGATGACCGAATAGGCAGAAAGACGGGTGATTTTTGTCTGTTTTACAGGATTTTGTTCGTGAGAGGCCTTTTCAGGGACCATACTATTGTGTAAATAAATTCACGAATGCATGCTAATTTGACGTGGGTCATGAAACAAAGTCAACAATCTAGGGAGAATTAAGATACTCTGTCAATCCTGTGCGCGATCAGCGTGGGAAACAGAACATGCTGACTATTTGGAGAATGGCTGATGAAATTACAAATTGAGACAACCTGCCCGACACAATGGAAATTCGAATATGAATCGAGTGATCCGCAACTAGACGATCTGTACGAGCGAGCCAAGACCGATCAATGGAATGTCTCGGTTGACATTGACTGGTCCAAGGGTATCAGAGAAGACCAGGATGTATTTAAGAGGGCGGAGACGCCGATTACCAAGACCAAGTTCTTTGGTTCTTTGAGCAAGCAGACACAGAAAGACCTTCTGGCAAATCAGGCAGCATTCATGCTTTCGCAGTTCCTGCACGGTGAGCAAGGTGCTCTGTTGTGCTGTGGGCAACTCGTCGACAGCGTGCCGTCGGTTGAAGGCAAACTTTATGCCGCAACCCAGGTAATGGATGAGGCTCGTCATGTTGAAGTATTCCATCGGTATCTGGGATTACTTGATCGCAGCTATCCGGTGTTAAATGGACTGAAGAATGTCCTTGATGCCATTCTCGCCGCTGAGACCTGGCAGGCGAAATGCGTGGGTATGCAAATAATGGTTGAGAGCCTGGCAATGGGAACTTTCCGTAATATGATGGTTCAGGCTGATGATCCGATATTACAGAATATCGTTCGACTGACAGCGCAAGATGAGGCCCGTCATGTGGCCTTCGGCATTCTGTCCCTGTCCGAAGAAATTCCCAAGATGCCAGAAGAAGATCGAGTTGCTTTGGAGGATTTTGCACTTGCAGCGATTGGGATCTTGCGAGGCGGTGGAGACGGAAGAGGTGTTAATGTTGCTCAGTCAATCATTGATGCCGGTATTGATCCTGTGGAAATGCGCAATGCCATTGCCAAGGAAAGAGAGGAAGCAACAGGTATGCCGTTCGAAACAGAACAGAAGTCTGTGGTTCACGAATACATGGTTCCTAATCTTGAGAAGGTGGGTCTTATCTCGGCTCGAATACGACCAAAGTATGAGGAATTGGGGCTTATCGTTGCTGCGTGATAAAAGCATTCGAAGCCTTTGACCAGATGAAATTGGGGGGATAGTGAAGCAGCGACTGTCAAAATACATGGTAACGGATATGTGTACCACCTGTGGTTTGTGTCTTGGCAGTTGCCCTTTTGATGGAATCATAGATGGCCATAGTCAACGCGGTTTCCCGAAGATGCTGATCGACCCCCCGCTGTGTAAGGGTTGTCGTCTTTGTATTCCATACTGCCCGGTCGGTGCGATTGTGGAAGGGGAGCAAAGCGAGCCGATGAGCAATGCAGCCCAGGCCGGTTAGAGGCCTTAAGAAACCGAGTCTCATACTGATATCCTATGTCTGCCTCGTCACCTGCATTTATTAACTGAATCGCGAATGACCTGTTCAGCCTGCTAATGGCAAGGCTGGCATTGCGCATGTCAACCGGGTTTCTTTCGATAGTCCTGTCCTGGCATGCATAACCGGAGCTGGTCGTTACGTTATCCTGCTCAGAATCCTGCTCAGAATCCTGCTCAGAATCCTGCTCAGAATCCTGCTCAGAGAATTGGACTTCTGCAGGCAGCAGGCGAGTACCAGGAATTTCTTTCGTCAGGTACAATTTCTGTTTTAACTTCAGGTACTCCATGTTGGACCCCACGGTTTGTATGACAGGTTTCTCCCCATACAGAGTTTCTTCGATCCATAACTCAGGTATTTCGTATGCAATGCAGTCGAAGCATCAACCATCAGTTGAGTAAAAAAATGAGATTATTAGCAGGTATTTGTGTTCTGGTCGTGTTGTCCTTCTGGCAATTAACCGGACTTGCTGAAAATGCGCCAGCCTACCAGGAAGTTATCGATTGGCAGGTGGAAAAAGTTGCCGATGAGGTATTGGCCTGGCGACGAGATATTCACGAGCATCCCGAGCTTGGCAATCGGGAGACCAGAACGGCAGGTATAGTGGCAGACCACCTGAGGGCCCTGGGATTTGATGAGGTGCGCACAGGCATAGCCCATACTGGCGTCGTGGGTATTCTGAAGGGTGCCAGGCCAGGAAAAGTTGTTGCCCTTAGAGCGGATATGGATGCGTTGCCCGTTACCGAACGGGTCGAACTTCCCTTTGCATCAAAAGTGCGTACCCGCTACAACGGACAGGAAGTGGGTGTCATGCATGCCTGTGGTCATGATGTGCACACTTCTGTGCTGATGGGTACGGCATCGGTACTCGCGGCTATGCGGGAAGAAATAGCAGGCACTGTCGTATTCATTTTTCAACCAGCAGAAGAAGGTGCACCGATAGGCGAGAATGGTGGTGCGAGCATGATGATCGAGCAGGGGGTGCTGGACAATCCTAAACCGGAGGCCATCTTTGGTTTGCATACTTCACCTGCACCCGTTGGAATATTCGCTTACCGTTCGGGAGGAATCATGGCTGGCGCAGATGATCTGAGGATAGCCATAACCGGCCGCCAGACCCATGGTGGTGTCCCGTGGGGAGGTGTTGATCCCATCGTCACGGCAGCCCAGGTTGTGTTGGGCTTGCAGACGATTGTCAGCAGGCAGGTTGATGTTACTACTGCGCCAACCGTTATCACTATTGGCAAAATCCAGGGAGGTGTGCGTCACAATATAATTCCAGAGCGGGTCGAAATGCACGGAACCATTCGAATTCTTGAACCTTCAGTCCGTGAGGATGTGCTGTCCAGAGTCAGGAAAACTGTCATCGCGATTGCAGAGAGTGCGGGCGCAAAGGCCGAGGTTGAGATTGAAGCCTACGCACCGGTCACCTACAACGATCCGGACCTTACTCGTCAGATGATTCCCACACTGGAGAGGATTGCACCGATTGCTGCTGTGGAGACCCCACCCGTGACGCCATCAGAAGATTTTGCCTTCTTTCAGAAACAAATCCCCGGGGTTTACTTCTTTCTTGGCGTTGGGATGCCAGATCCTGAGAATCCCGGTGTTAATCATTCACCCTATTTCAGGGTGGATGAAGCATCTTTGCCCATCGGTGTTCGGGCTATGAGTGCCATGGCGATGGACTATCTCAGTCAGTAGTCTGGCTATTTGAATTGGTTGAGATAGGCAGTGATTCGTGCCGATACGTTCTTGCGGATGTTCATGTGAAACAGGCTGTAATCGTAGACATGCATGCTGTTCCCCTGCATCCGAGACGGCAGTGAGTCAGTCCTGAGTTCTCTCACAGATAAAAGACCGTCAATACATTGAGCGTCAGCAACACCGGGTTCTACGATCATCTGCGTAATATCTTCCCCTTCTACCGGTCCCCAGCCGGGATAACCGATGGAACCTTCGTTCAGATCGTGACCGGCGTAGTCGTCGTTTTCAAGCCAGGTGAGTGGATTGGTACAGATCAGTTCATCTGCTTCAGGAAATATACCGGTGCCATCTCCCTCCACGCTGTTCCAGGCATTTACACAGCCGCTTTGGGTTGGCTGTGAGCAGCGTGGTACGTCTCCGGTCTGGTCCGTTTCAATGGAGAAACCGACCAGGAAGGCCGCGACCATCTTCTCCAGCAAAGGTGTGTCTGCGATCTTCTCTCTGAGCAGGCGAGAAGCATGTTTGGTTCCCTGGGAGTGCCCGGCGAGGATAAATGGACGTTCGTTGTCGCGGCGAGCCAAGAATGAATCAAATGCGAGAACGACGTCCTGGTAGGCAAGGTCCAGGGCTTGATTACCGTTGTCTGCCTGATCCATAAACGAGAATATGGTTGCCTGTCGATAACGAGGTGCATAGATCTCGCAACAGGTGTTAAAAACCGATGCCTGGTGTCGCAGGATACGATTGTCAACCACCCAGTTCGCATCTGTATCGCTCAGGGGCTGATTCCAGTTGTCTTTTTTGACATAACTGGTTGGGTGAACGAAAAATACATCGACATTTGATGGATTATTCTGGCTTGCCACATCGTCAGGTCGATCAGTTGATGGATTAGCCATATCCGGTAAAGCAGCCCAGCTTTCCTGCTGGGAATAATCTGGTGCTGTCGGTGCCAGTGCAGGATCAAAATCGTGTGGTGGGCTGATCTGTGAACTTACCAACGCAAGAAAAATAGCTTCTCGCATGGTATAGCCAATCACGACGATGAGCACGACTAGAACACTGACGCTGATGAGTATTTTCTTTAGCATAAGAAATCGTCCCTGAGGGGCTCCTTTAAGGTAGGCGGTTGATCAATTGGAACCAAGTCCACTTAAAGCATCACCATCTCGCCAGGGCGATAGCTGACCTTCGTAGACCTCAGGTCCTTTCCGGAAGTGTGCTGCATGCTCCAGTGTTTCAACGAAAGGCATTCGAGCAGGATACAGCTTATCTCCCCTTGGTCTTGGACCGCCCTTGGATACATGTCCCCACAGGGAATGGCCTACAACTTCCTCGGCAATAGCGGCGGCTTCAATCAACTTATCAAGGTCATATCCTGTTTCAATACCCATTTCGTGACACATGTCGACCAGATCTTCGGTTGGAACATGACCTGCCGCTCTGCCATTACCGCAGTAAGGGCAACCGCCCATGCCACCCAGGCAGGTATCAAATTCTCGAACCCCGAGCTGTAGAGCTTCGTAGTAGCTGGCAATGGTCGCGCCCCGGACATTGTGCAGGTGACAGTGAAAATCTGTAATCTCGGGCCAGCGTTCTCTAATTGCCAGCAGCGTTTCCCTTACCTGGTGCGGCAGATTCCAGCCCATGGCTTCAAGAAAAGAGCAGCGTGTAACTTTAAGACCCTCTTTGTGCCACTTCCCTATCATGACTTCAAGCATATCCATGCGCTGCTGAAGCGAAAAAGGTCCCTCGAAGTTTGATCCGAATGGGTTGCCCAGTGCGACTGCTCCGCTCTCTGCACCCGCAGCTTTAGCCCCTTTTATTGACGCATCCATAGCGGCAAGTTGCTGGGCTTGCGACCGGTTATAATTGCGGCGTGCGAAAGTGTCACACATCTCAACATGCGTGCCGAACCTTCTCTGACGAATATTTAATTTCGGATAATACTTGTCCGCTCTCTCAAATCCCTTTTGATTGAAGATGGCGGCGGTATACTCCACCCCTTCTTTAGGTACAAACTTTTCGGCAATCTCATCAATACAGGCCATTTGAGGTGTCCACTTGGGATGGGCGAAAGACCCTATTGAGATGAGTTTGGCGCCAGTTTCACCGATTGCGTCCAACAACCGCAGCTTTTCTGAAACGGGAATAGCAGCTCTCTCTATCTGTAAGCCTTCCCGCATGGTGTCGTCCGTGATGATGACGGACTTGGGTAGCATATCCATGGACATTACTCCTTATCTTAGTGACCATTTACGGGACCTACAGAAGTCTTTTTTCAAAGCTGCAGAGCACCTTTGAAAATCCTTAAAAGGTCCCTATCAAACATATGAATAAACCATCTTTTTCAGTACAAGGCAACGTGAGAGTAGCCAAAAAATCTGCTGGTATCATCTTGCGACGTGATTTACACCATGATTTACTGTTTTACGTGAGTTATTTCGGAACGGATAGCAAGCACTAAGGAACTGGGTTAATGGCAAATGCAGCTGGAAAAGAAATCAGGCCAATATCGCGAATATTGATCGCCAATCGTGGTGAAATTGCGCGTCGTATCATGCGCACTGCGCATGATATGGGTATCGCTACAGTTGCGATTTTTGCAGAGAGTGACGTTGACGCCCCGTTCGTACAAGAAGCTGATCTCGCGATTGCACTTGAGGGCAGAACGTCGTCGGAAACTTATCTGAATGTAGACAAGGTACTGGATGCTGTTAAACGCAGTGGTGCTGATGCGGTACACCCCGGATACGGATTCCTATCAGAAAATTCGCGCTTCGCAAAAGCAGTGAGTGACCTTGGCATTGCCTGGATTGGTCCGTCGACTGCTGCAATCGAGCAGATGGGTGACAAGCTGGCGGCAAAGAGAGTCATGCAGGAAGCCGGTGTGCCGACTTTGCCTGCGGTTGAAATAAATCCTGGGTGCGATGTTAATGCAGCAGCCATGGAAATTGGCTATCCCGTTCTGGTAAAAGCAGCTGCGGGCGGTGGTGGCAAAGGCATGCGGGTTGTTGAAGATGCGAATGAGCTGGATGAAGCCATCGCAGGGGCGAGGCGAGAAGCGTCTGCTTCATTCGGGGACGAGACCTTGTTCCTGGAACGATGGCTCACCGAGTCGAGACATGTTGAAATTCAGATTCTGGGCGACCGCCATGGTAATCAGGTACATTGTTTTGAGCGCGAATGCTCAATCCAGCGTCGTCATCAGAAAATTATTGAAGAAGCGCCGTCTCCTGTTGTTACAGCCGAGATCAGGAACAAGATGGGTGATGCGGCCGTCGCTGCCGCCCGGAAAATTGGCTACACATCTGCCGGGACAGTTGAGTTTTTGCTTGTTGGCGATAAATTCTGGTTCCTTGAAGTCAACACCAGGTTGCAAGTCGAACATCCCGTCACCGAGGAAATTACCGGACTGGATCTGGTTCGAGAACAAATTCGAATCGCAGAAGGTGAAGAGCTGTCCTTTACTCAAGATGAACTGAGCATATCCGGGCATGCCATAGAGGCTAGACTCTATGCAGAAGACCCGGACAATGATTTTCTGCCTGCACCAGGCAAGGTGGTTGTGTGGGAACCGTCTCAAGTGGGTAATGCGCGATTCGATTCAGGCGTTGAATCAGGTTGTGAAGTCAGTAGCGAATTCGATCCGATGATAGCCAAAATTATCGTTCACGCACCGACCAGGAGGGAAGCTGCCGGTCGTCTTGCCCGTGTGCTTGAAACGACAAATATTCAGGGGCTCAAAACCAACAGAGACTTCCTGGTTTCGACGCTTCGAACCCCCGAATATCTTGCCGGTGATACAACCACTGATTTCATTGAGCGAGTGAATCCTGACAGGACGAAGCAGGTCAGCCGGGAAGAACTGGCTACTGCGGCGATAGCCGTTGTTGTTGAATCACGTACCAGGAGAAGAGCGGCTGCAAACGTGCTGACGGCTGTTCAAGGGGGTTGGCGAAATTCCCGAATGCCTCTGGAGAGAGTCAGGTTCAGGATGAGAGACGAAATACTCATTATTGAGTATGAAGTTCTAAGAGATGGCAGGTTAAGATTTGTGGTTGACGAATGCGAGAGTTTGGTTATTGACCATAACAGTGGTGATGGTGATCTGGATCTTGAAATAAATGGCAGCCGGATAGGACTCAGTATTGTCAGTGAAGGGGACAGCTGGTTTGTTCACGGGCCAGGTGGTGACTGTGAATTGATCGAACTACCTCGCTTCCCGTTACCCGGTGCTGACGGTTCGAAGGGCGGGTTAACCGCGCCGATGCCCGGCGCGGTGATCTCTGTAAATGTGAATGCAGGAGACGAAGTATCTCAAGGGCAGGTATTGCTGATACTGGAAGCCATGAAAATGGAGCACCGAATCGTTTCACCTAGAGACGGTAAAGTGAAAGAAGTCCATGTCGTTCAGGGTGATCAAGTTGACAATGGCGCCTTGTTGGTAGTTCTCGACGAAGATGAGGATTAAGCAAGGCTCCTCAATTCAATCTAAGCGCGCTGGTAAGTTCCAACCAGCCGATTCATACCGACAAGATTAGGTTCAATGCGCTCCAGTAGTTGCCCCATAGACAGCCCCTCTTCCAATTCGGCAGCCGTGTCGAGTGCCAATACCCAGAAGTAATACTGGTGTATACCATGTCCATTTGGTGGCATCGGACCACCGTAGCCTTGTTTTCCAAAGTCGCTCTTGCCGCTGGTATATTCGGTTGTTCCTTCAGCCAGACTGGTGACGGTGGAAGGAATGTTATAAAGAACCCAATGGACGAACCCGTAAGTTCCTTGTGCCGAGACCAGAGGTGCGTCAGGATCGTGACAGATAATTGCAAAGCCCTGCGTTCCTTCCGGTGCGTCGGTCCATGTCAAATCAGGCGATGTGTCTGCACCTTCACCAGTATGTTGACTTGGAATTGCGCCACCTTGTTTGAATGCTGAGCTGTTAAGTTGCATGTTGGATAATGCAAATCCCATGGGAGCCTCCTTTAATCAGGTTGAAATAGCTGGGTTATGATATCAATCGTGGGAAGTCTGTGCGAGCGGTCTGCCCATATCAAAATAGGTCAGTTGGGTATCGCATTCAGTATGATAATTGCGTTCCAGCCAGGAAAAAAGAAGAAGGCTCTGAGAGAGCGCTGTTTATTGTTGTCGCTGGTGCTTTGACTGATCGTTTCTCTCCTCGGTCAGTGATGATCGTCACGAGATGGTGCTATTTGGCATTGTAGCCGGTCTCTTGTGGGGATCACTCGGCTGGATCAATCAAACGACACAAGGTACGCCTATTCAGCAAATTATAGTATCGTTGAGGTTGGATTGAAGTACCAGAAGACAATAGTCACCCTTGGCAATGAGCAATTGGAAGGTAACAATGTAACGGGTGAATCATTTGTAACCCCACTGGCAAGCTTGCATAAATACAATGGCTGGGCTGACAAGTTTCTTGGAACACCAACCGGCGGCATTGATGATGTGTATCTTTCTGTGAAACACGGCTTCAATGAGAAGACCAAATTCGCCATTGCGTTTCATGATTTCGAAGCTGAATCTTCTCGTGGGGATTATGGAAGTGAATGGGACATGTCACTTTCACATAAATTTAATGCAAACTTCTCCCTGCTGTTTAAACTGGCAGACTATGAATCTGACGGACTGTCAGTAGATACTACCAAGGTCTAGTTTATGGTTACTGCGAACTTTTAATTATCGAGGAGATTAATGAATCAAATCCTGAGTGATGATAGAGGATCAGCGTGGCCGACCAAAGCCGCGTTGGTTCTCTTGCTCATCGCGCTGTTTGCGATACCGGCGGTTATTGTACGCACTTCTATGGAAAACGTACCAGGCAGGGCACAGTACAAGGTGCTGGCAAATTATCAGGAAGCGATTGATATCGTTACCAACAATTTTGCTCGACACAGTCAGACTCACAGTGGCAGATTGGGAAAACTGCCAGGGGATTCCATCAGTTGGATCGAACTGATCAACCCCATGAGGCGCAGGGCACCCGGAGGAGGGCCTGCAATTAAAGAGACACCTGATTCGCAGACAGGTGCTATTGGTATAAAGGGTGACTCACAGATGGTGCTGGTGTCGCTACTCGATTACCTGGATCTCAAGGCAGATAAACGAACCATCTATCGAACTCTCTCTGCTGAATGAATCAATAAAGATGGCGACTCTCACCAGATACAAAATCCTCATCAGCTTTGCTCTTGTTTTGGGTATCGGCATGACCTGCCTTAGTGCCTATATTCGTCTGTCGGACAGTGGACATGACTGTGAGCCATGGCCAGCCTGCTATGGCGATGAGATCGTGCTTGATGCGTCACCAGGGATTGCCATTTCGAGGGAAGATACAAACCGGGAACTCAGGGTAATGCATCGTGGTATGGCCAGCTTGTTTGGTCTGATGGTTGTGTTCCTGGCTGCTTTGAGTGTGTGGTTCAGAAATAATGACAATTTCCCGATTGTTCTACCTGCTGTTTGTCTTCTCCTTACGGTTGTTCTGGCGCTGGTGGGGATGAATGCGCCTGATGTATTACATCCCAGGGTGACTTTGTACAATCTCACTGGCGGCATGGTACTGAACGGCTGCCTTCTCATGTGTTTGTTAACCACAGGTAAGCAGCTTCCTGCTATCAGCGTTCCCAGGGCCTTGCTGGTGTGTTTCATTATGACAGGGGTCATTATGATGATTTCATCTGGCGCCTGGGTTAGTGCTAATTTTGCAGCCGCAGGCTGTGAAAGCTTCCTGCAATGTCCCTCATCAGGAGACTCGAGCCTGATTCAGGCGTTTAGCCTGGATCGAGAACTGTCATTGATTGGAGGTGGCATTCATTTCACAGCAGAACAGTCAACCATATTGTTTGCGCATCACTGCCTTGTGGTTGTGATCTTTCTACTGGTAGCTCTTACTGGTTACATTCACTATCGAACCTGTGGTTTAGGCATGTTCTCATTGGCAGCTGTGATTCTGGTGGTGCTGATTGCTTTCATTCGCGTGAATTCTGATACCAGTGGGCTGTTACCAGCCAGTCTTCACAATGTGAGTGGGATGTTGTTGGTGTTTGCCGTCATCAAACAGTTACATGATATTGTTCAGTCCGGCGTCGAGGTGGCAGATGACTGAAGTTGTCATTTATACCTTGTCAGCCATCGCGCTGTATTTCATGGCTGATGCGGCGCTGAACCTGCTGGAATCGATTCACGGCGAACCCATACCCCATCGCAACATCGTTTTTTTGTGATTATTCTCAGTCTGGCGTTGATGTGGTTTCAGGCGATTAAGATGGTTCTTGCTGGTTGAGCTCAGACGAATCTGGCGTTGAGCAAAGTGCTCGGATAACGACCACGACAAAAATCAAGCCACCAATGGCGGAGATGAGTCCACCCAATCCCATCAGTCCCATGCCGAGTACCCGTTCAATTGAATCAAGAGATTGTGCGGCACCCGCAGTTTTTCGTTGAACACCATAGCCACCAGACCACACCAGTCCAAATATATGTAGGAACTGACCGGAAGAATATAGCCAGAGTTGTATCCTGGCCACTCGATAGTTCAAGAGGCTGAAGCCCAGTCTAGGCAATAGGTCGTAGGCGACACCCATCAGCGCCAGTGTCACACCCACAATGCAGCCATGGTAGTGAGCAGGGACTGTGACATCATTACCTGTAATCATGAAACCGATGACACCACCGCTGCCAAACAGCATTATCGAGGTGATTAGAGCAGAGTAGGCACAGTTTTCACGATCGTTTTGCGGTCGTCGGACAACCAGACCGTAATAGATTGCGATGCCGAGAGGAAAGGTTGACAGACTTCCACCGTAAATCATGTGCCAGGTAAACATCAGTTTGTGTTGAGGATGAGTAACACCGTAATAAAAGTAGATCACAGGCACGATGATGACCGTGATTAATCCAATTACAAAGAGCAGCAACACGATCCGTTCACTCATCACTATGTTGATTTTTGCAATAGTTGCCAGCCACAACCAACATACCATCATTAGTAATATATAGGTGTATTGCAGAACATGACCGCCACCCCAGAATAATAGCTCATAATAAAATTCGCCACTCAAACCATCCGGCAATCCCCACCATGACCAGATGAATGACAAAATCGTGATGATGGTGCTGATGGCAGCACAACTGAGTCCAAAACGTATGACACCCTGGGCAGTGATTCCTTCAAGGTTGGGGATTGGGTTGTCGAAGTTTGCAATGATCTGAGCACTGATCGCGCCGCAGAACAGGAGTAAACCCACAAAGAAAACGGGATGCTGAAGAACCGGAACGTAGTTGTTCATCAGAGGAAGATTGTCGGGAAGAAAACCAGACACCACGATTAGCAGGGTTGCGATACAGGTAAGCCCAAAAATGATCCTGTTTGCTAGATGATGTCCTCTTGTGGCTGTCAGACTCCAGAGTACACCAGCAAATGAAAGGGTCCAGACCAGCACTGACAGATTGACATGGATGACCAGGGCTGTGTGGAAGAAATCCTTATAGGGCAGTAATTCACCTATTGTTGGTGTGCGCGCGAGAACCAGCAATATCGAGAAAACTCCGGCGCCGAGCAATGACATAATTGCCAGCCACAACCAGGCAGTGACCATGGATCGGTGTCCGTTGGAAGTGACATCCAAAATGTAGTTTCCATCTGACTGTGTAGCCGCGGGTGCTGAGCCGGTGGTCATATCAGGAATCCTGTCGCTTACTGGCGTCAACTTCATTCGGCTGACTGGCTGGTGCGGAGTAATGAAAACCAGTGTCATCATAATAGAGCACCAGGCTGTATTCAGATGACAATACCAGAGACAGTGTACGTCGTCAGCCCATATGGGACCACTGGCACTAAATTCTAAGAGACACTTTTCTGCTCATTGTTGCTCCAGTCTATCCTGCTAATCTCAGGTTTTGTACCTTTCTCTGGTTCATGGTGCGAGACTTAATGATTGCCCGCTGATCCAGGATCTCTTCGCTACGCCCATGATATACATCAGATGGGGTAACATTATCTAACGACTCGTGATAACGCTCATGGTTGTAATGCTGAACCCATTGTCCAATGGCCTGTTCAAGCTCCCAGGGATAATAGTAGTTCTCCAGCTTGACTACGTTCTTCATGGAACGGTGATAACGTTCAATCTTTCCCTGGGTCATTGGATGATAAGGCGCACCACGAGTGTGCTCGATCTGTTGCTCTCCTAACCATCGTTTGAGTTCGCCGCTGACATAACAGGGACCGTTATCCGATAGCAGTCTGGGCTTGTGATGAACACGTGCTTCTTTAAGTCCCGTTACATCCAATGCATCCTGCAGCGTATCGGTCACATCACTTGCTGCCATGGTTGTCGTCAGTCGCCAACAAATGATGTAACGAGAGAAGTCATCAAGAATGGTGGACAGGAAGTACCATCCCCAACCGACAATACGGAAATAGGTAAAGTCTGTCTGCCACAACTCGTGCACTTCATGGGTTGGATTGTGAAAACTATCATCCGCACTCATCACCATAAACTGCGGACTGGTAATCAAGTCATGTGCCTTGAGAATGCGATAAACACTGGATTCAGAGATAAAATAATCTCGCGTATCAGTGATGTGCCAGGCTAACTCTCGCGGTGTCATCTCGGTTTGATCCAATGCGATCTCCACTACCTGTTCACGCACAGAATTCGGTATCTTGTTCCAGTGCTGTCGTGACGCTCTACTGTGGTTCTCTAATCCCTCAAACCCACCTTGCTCATAGGCTTGATACCAACGATAGAAACTACTCCTGCTTACCTTGAGTTCTAACAGTGTTCTGCGAACCGATAGCTCAGAGTCTTCAACCAGGCGAATGATGGCTAGTTTTTCAGATGCGCTACGCATCAGTCTTCGCCCATAATCACACCCTGCCCAGTCAGACTTTTTTTAAGCCAGTCATTGCGCAGATACAGTTCAGCAACCGCTTGCTTGAGGTCGGTGTTTTCTTTCTTGAGATCAACCACTTCATCTGTGTTGGCTTCACGAACCGTATCACCAGCCAGTCGCTTCTTTCCGGCTTCCAGAAAGTCTTTGCTCCAGCGATAATAGAGATTATTGTTAATGCCTTCTTTGCGGCATAGCTCAGCGATTGAATACTCACCGCGCAATCCATCCAGTATTATTCTGATTTTCTCTTCTGATGAAAACTTACGGCGGGTCTTACGTCGTATATCCTTAACGTGTTTTTCTGTGTTTGACATGCTCATTTGAAACTCCTCTGCTTCGGTTTAAATTAGCAGAAGTGTCTCTTAGCAAACAGGGCTAGGTGGTGCCATATGGGCTGACGTCACACACAAGTTACCCCAACATCGTTGTTAAAAACAACTCAGTTCGATTTTGGCCAACGCTCCATTAAACTGGCTATTACTATAATCACCAATCAACACAATGAGCGCCCGTCGTCAAACAAATGGAACAGATGAGCATCTCATTTAAGGGAGTGTTCTGCTCATCGGTTTTCATCTTACGCAGCATGACGTTGATAATGCAAACGACGTGCTATACTCAGCGTGGAATGCTGTAAATCTGAGAGCGACGCTGGTCAGCGACAAGTATGAGATCACATTGTTTGCAGATGTCTCAGAATAGGGCATTAATGGTTCCTGTACTCCTACCGCTCCTCTTCCTCTAATCGTATTTGTCAAACAGAAAAAACGAACATGAAACACATATTATCTATCCTGAGAATTATCTCTGTCTTGTTAATCACACCTTTTGCTTTTTCGCAATCAGCAGATGTTATTTATAAAAACGGAAAGATATATACCGTAAATGAAGCCCATGATTGGGCAGAGGCCATGGCAATAAGCAATGGTAAATTCATCCATGTTGGCTCCATGGATGAGATAAATAACCTTATTTCACCTGCCACGAAAGTCATTGATCTTGAAGGTAGCATGGTCATGCCCGGTATTAATGATCTACATGCCCACCCCATGGATGCAGGCCAGAAAAAACTACTGGAATGCGGATTCCCTATCACGCTGCCAATCGACAAAATAATAAGCAGGCTAAAGCACTGTGCGAAAAATACTCACGAGGGGCAATGGATACGTGGCGCGCGCTGGCCGGCCGAGTTTTTGCAATCCACCACTGTTCCCCATAAGTCGCTGCTTGATAAAGCAAGTCGTGATCACCCCGTATATATCCATTTATCCCATGGTGCCCTGTTTAACTCCAAAGCCCTGGAGGTCCTGGGGATCACTTCAGATAAGCCCGGGCCAGGCATTGAACAGGATAAACACGGTGGACCATCTGGAGTATTGAAGGGCAATGCGTTTCATGGCGCATTGAAACGCATCCCAGCGTACAGCGACAGCCAGAACCTGGAGGCATTGCGCTGGTCACTGGCCCAGTTGAACAAAGTCGGGGTGACTTCTGTTAAGGAGGCGAGTGCCCATGGTGATACATTAAAAGCTTACAGTACCCTCGATAGATCCGGGCAACTAACGTTGAGGGTCGCGTCAAGTTTGGTATGGAAATATTCCACGACTGAGGCAACAGAAAAAGAGAAGAAAGATATAGCACAACGCGCTATGTATGAGAGTGAAAGGCATGATCCCAATTTTATCAAGATCGTTCTCGATGGTATTCCACCGAT
>Ga0208274_1000263_pt1 | contig 28727 bp, 22 predicted proteins | sample ETNtaG_22_FD_185755 | JGI IMG/M metagenome (GOLD analysis project Ga0208274, IMG submission 185755) | Marine microbial and viral communities from oxygen minimum zone, Eastern Pacific Ocean - ETNP201306SV43 (SPAdes) (version 2) | ecosystem: Environmental > Aquatic > Marine > Oceanic ... | reverse complement strand
GTTGAAACTGGATGGAATAAACTGACCAAATCCGAAGGCCCCTGCATACGATCCAGACAGGCTGTGTGGATCAATCTTGTCTTGATAACAATACAATAAAAACGCTGCCAGTTCCTTGGCTGCCCAATTTTCTCTGTTTGGAAGGGTGTGTATAGCTGTGTAAAGTGCACTGAACACCAAAAATCCTCCGTGATTGTTTCCATGGTTGCTCTCTATCCCTGATATGCTTAATAAAAGCATCGGATCTACACCAAAGCTGTCTGTTACTGCCATCATTAAATCTTTGTTTGTTTTGAAAAATTCCACACCCCTTTCAATCCGCTTGTTTGTTATGAAAAGCTTTCGATATTTTGAGTAAGGCCTTTTTTCGTAGGGACTCTTAAATCTTTGAGGAATTTCTGAATATATCCTGACGGATGTATCAGAAAAAGTTCTTATTAAAAACTCTTCGGTAACGTCAGTTTCTGACAACAACTTTCTTACAGAAACAAAAGCGTGGTCATCCGTGTCGGCCTTCCCCGGCTTTAGCCCGAAAACAGCGGAAAACGTTAGTGCCACATAAAAAACAACAATAAACTTTTTTATAAAATTCAATCTACCCACTCGCAGATAAAAATATTTGTGTCGCCCTGTTTGGCCTGGTTTCTATTTGAAGCAAATACAAAAAACTTTCCATTTGGGCTGAACATTGGAAAGCCGTCAAACCCTTCAAAAAAAGTAATTTGTTCCAGGTTGCTTCCGTCTGTGTCTACTGCCCAGAGGTCAAAATTTCTGCCATCAGGGTCTCCCACGTTCGAACAAAAAATAATCCTTTCATCATTTGGATAGAAAAACGGTCCAAAGTTTGCAGCATTGTTGTTGGTAACCTGGGTTTTTCCTGTACCGTCCGTATTCATAATCCTGATTTGAAGAGACATGGGACGAATTGCGTTTTCTTTCAACAATTGATCGTAATCATCAATTTCTTCCTCGGTTTCAGGATAATATGCGCGCCAAACAATTTTCGTTCCATCGTGGCTGAAAAAAGGACCTCCATCATACCCAAGACGATTTGTCAGCTGACGTTTTCTGCTCCCATCCGGGCTCATGGTCCACACCTCTAAATCTCCGCCCGCCATAGAGGTATACACGATTTTACTGCCGTCTTCTGCATAAGTTGCCTCTGCATCATACCCCCACGTGTCTGTTAACTGCTCTGTCTTCCTTCCGTCTGGACTTGAACGAAAAACATCAAACTCCGGATGGAGCTTCCAAACATAGCCTTTGCTGAAATCAGGAGGAGGGGGGCATTTTCTTGTGTGGTGGTGCGTAGAAGAATATATAATTTTATCATTGTCTGGATACTGAAAATAACTGCAGGTAGTTACTCCGTCGCCAGTAGACACTAACCTTGTCTTTCCTGTTTCAATGTCCATTATATAAATCTGGTCACACAGCTCCTCTCCATCGTGTGCTTGAAAAATCAGCTTTTTTCCATCAGAACTGAAGTATGCTTCTGCGTTTTCTCCAGAAAATGTCAGCTGCCGAACATCTTTAAAGTGAATTTCTCCGGGAATGTTTAGTGCTTCCTTCGGAGATAACACGGTTTTATACAAAAATTTATCTGGGTTTTTATTAAATATAATTAGACCTAAAAAGAGAACTATTATTCCTACAGATAAACTGTTTGTTTTCTTGTTTTTCTTTTTCATTGTTCCTTGGGTAAAATTGAGTTCGAGTTATAAACAAGGGCTGAGGGCACACTAACATACGCAATGCCCTCTTCACTATAGATTGGCACAGTATCAACCTCTCTTTAATCTTTATTGCTTCTTTCTATAAAAAATTTTCAATCACAGGATATCAAAATTACAACGTATCTTATACAGATAGATTAGAAGTATTAAATATTATCAATGTATATTACTATTATTAACCGCAGGGAAGGTAGCCCTCCCCAATAATACTTTGTGAAAATTAACTTTAACTATTTGTCAGGAAAGTAAAGGTCATATGAATAAAATCATAACAACAGTTCTTCTTTTTTTAGTTCTTGTTAGCTCAGTCAGCTTTGGACAGGAAAAAACACTAAAACTCAAGTCCGGTGATAAAATCACGGGAACAGTTGTGTCAGAAACAGACACAACGATCACCATTAAGAGCACTATCACAGGTAAAATAACCATTAAAAAGGATGACCTGGAACAAGAAACAATTTCAATCACTTTGAATTCTGGAGATGTGGTGACTGGAGTCGTTTTAGAAAAAACCTCATCATACTTCAAAATACAATCTGCTTTTGGAGAAGTCACCATTCCAACTGAGAAAATTAAAACCATAGGAAATCTTAAAAAGACAGAAAAAAAAGCGTCATTAACACCAAAACACACTCTTTTTGGCACAAGATGGGAGCAGGCAGGAGATGTTGGGTCTGGTGAGTGGTATTTTAGTAAAGAAAGGTTAATGGACATCTGGTTTGACCCCTCTGGATATACAATAGAAAAAAACAAACTGTATTTTAGCGGACTGTCCTGGGGTTTTGGTTTAACTGATCGTATTCAAATTACAAGCAAGTGGATAAATTATTTTTGGCAGGATTTTAATCTCAGGCCAAAGATCAATCTTTTTAAAACCGGGAATGTAAATTCACAAATAGCATTAGCGGCGGGAGGGCATCTGCATACCCGCGGTCTCCCGGGAAAATACAAGTGGATAGATGAACTCCAGTGGGATTATGAACATGAGTGGGACAATGTTAATAATGTGAACGTGATCGTAGATAGTTCGCTATGGAGTGAGGGAAAATATGTCCCTCTTGGGGCCATAAAGGATGAGGGCGGCCACTGGAATGATGGTTGGGGCGAAGGCGACAAAATGTGGTTTGAGGTTTTTGGTGCAATTACATCTTCTAAGCTCCGGGATGGTGGAAATGGCCGTATCAATACTACGGTCGGAGTTAGTGCGGTTTTTTATCCCGATGAAGACGTTGCGCCGCGTATCTATCTTGCAACGGACATTGACATAACAGAAAGCGTTAAGGTTATGGGGGAGGTTTTTTACGACGCACACTATCCAGAAACAATTAATTTTATGGAAGACACAAAAATGAATTCGCCCATCCACTTTGATGTTGGGTTTCTGACAAATAAGATTGGGCTAGATGATCGGCTTTGGGTGGGGATCCATTTCCAGCGACCCTATATTGCTTTTTATTGGAAGTTTTGAGAAACACACGCCTGTCGCTTATTCTAAATTCTGTTTTTATTGTTAGCCTTGTCAGCTGTTCAAAAAATCCAGTCCCCGAAAAATTTCCAAAAATGGAATTCCAAACCAACTTGAGGTTGTTGTCTAAGAAAACAATATTTCATAATTTGAGTTTGCGGATACCGCGGTCATTTTCTAAAATTAATGATCAAGAGCTCAGCTTGCTAAAAAGTCGTCTGGAAAATCTGCCAAACGCCATATTTAAGACGATTGTTTTGGGTGCCTTTGCTGATTCTCTTGGTTCCTCTTTAATCATGTCTGAAATCTCAGATAGTGCCGTATTAGAAAAATTAGACAATGAATTCAACAATGCTTTGACTAACGCATGGGACGGAAGTAAGCCTATTCGCTCACAGTTTACAATAAACGACCTACCTGTTGTACATTATCAGATATTTAATGATCAGTTCGTTAATATAAAAATATTTATTTTAACTTTAACGGCAGTTCAGTTAGATTATATAGTGTCTAGAGACAGCTATCCTGATTATCAAACATTAATCGAATCATCTCTTAGTACTTTAAGGTTTGTCAAATAGACATAAGGAAAAATTATGAAAAAATATATCAAGCTGTTTATTGTTGGAATTTTGGCCTTTTCACTTTTTGCCTGCACTATTCATACGCACGTCGTTGGTAGTGGCCCATCAACGGGGTTAACTATTTCGGCAAGACAGTATTATATATTATGGGGCCTTGTTCCGTTGGGGAAAGGAGCAGATACTAACGCCATGGCTGGTGATGCAACAAATTATGCAATTGAAACAAAGTCGGGTGGACCTGATATTTTGATTGGTATAGCAGCAAATTTAATAATACCCACAACCATATCATCCCGGACAGTAACAGTTACAAAATAAGTTTTCCCAGCTCATTATTATCATAAGTGTTGTCAGGTGTGTTCTATACCAGAGATCTTTTTATCATTACTATATAGCCGCACCTCTAACAACGGCCTTCACCTCCTGCTTGCGGACAAGCAATCTAATTTTTTTTTAAAGAAGGAGCTGGAAACAAGGGTTCCTCCTTGGTCCTATAAAGAAAGACAGTCTATATGGCAAGTCGCAACTACACTAATTACGATTCTACATTAAGTTTGTACAATGTCTTCCTGGACATTTTTTCGGGAATCTTCCCCTAGAATGAAATCAAAACATAGTTTAATTAGAACATTTCACATTATTGGGTTTCTGGGGCTTGTTTTGCTTTCCTGCGAGCCCTTTGTAACCGATTTTAGGGACATTGAAGACGCAATCCTTTATGAATCCTCCGAATGTTGCGGAATAGATGACCCGAATTCCCCTGGTTCACTCTTAGTAATGACCTGGAACATCCGTTTCGGGGCTGCTCGAATCCCTTGGTTTGGTGATTCCTGCGGTGACCGGGTGATTATGACAAACGGTGAAGTGATATCTCACCTAGAAAATATTGCCGAGTATATCAACGATATTCAGCCGGACATTCTCCTGCTCCAGGAAGTAGATGTGGAGTCAAAACGCAGCGGATATATTGACCAGGTACAGTGGCTTCTCGATAACACTTATTTTAATTATGGTGCTTATGCGTCCATGTGGCAGGCACAGTTCATCCCCAGCGATGGCCTGGGAAGGGTAGATGCAGGAAATGCCATTCTCTCTCGCTGGGAAATAACAGATGCAGAACGAATTCAGCTTCCCCTCCGTACCGATCAGGGTGGGCTCACCCAGTATTTCTACTTAAGAAGAAACATTCTAAAAACAAAGATCGCTGTTCCAAATCAAAATGATTTTTATTCGGTGTGTGCCCACACTACAGCGTTTGCCACTGATGATACAAAACAGAAACATATCCAGAAATTTTCACAGGTGCTAAAAATCTTAAATGATTCGGGCGCTACGTTCGTTGCGGGGGGTGATTTGAACTCAGTTCCTCCAGGATCAACCACAGATTATTGTATGTCGGATATCTGCTCAGGCGAATCCTTCCATCAGGCTGGAGATGATCCTGAACATAAGGAAGGAAGCTACTTTAATAATTTTGAAGAAGAGCCTCTCTTGCTTCACTCTCTGTATAACGAGTATTATTCAGCAATTGAACCTGGATCAGAAAACAGTACCAGCCATTTTACCCATAGCCCCTGGAATACAGAATCAAACAACACTACTTATTGGGATAGAAAGCTGGATTACATATTTTCTTCAAATTCGCTTTTCGGGGGAATGACCCACCAGGGCGCAAACCAGCTTTCTGACCACGCGCCTGTCTCAGCAGTTCTGGGGTTGCCGTGAAAGTTTACTTACGCCAAACTTTAAACAGTTCAATCAAAACCATTATGGTTGGGGTCGTGTCTTTTTTATGTACTACAGCAGCTGCCTCAGAAAAGCTTCAAAAAGGAAACTTTGAAATTGGTTTGTTCCAGCCTCTACGATATGGCCTGTCAGAAAAGATTGACATCAGCACCCACCCTGTGCTGATGTTTTTCATTCCCAACCTTGCTGTTCAAAAACGTCACCCAAACTGGGCTGGCCTTGGCCTTGCGTCCCGCCATTCTCTGGTTATTCCAACACCACTGTTGAAAATGGTAACAAAAAAGGGGGTCGGCGGGTTTATCTCTCCAGAATTTGATATCCCGCTTATGATTGCTTTAAAAAATGAAATCCAACTGAAAAGAACATTGAATGACAGTTGGGCTCTCTCAGGAACGGCAGGGCTGACCCTTGCTTATTGTTCTAAGAAGCTGGACAAACGAACCACCATTGATCTTCCTGTTGTTTTTCCAAGGCTAGGCGTTTTTTATAATGGGTACGGTATAAATTTTATGCTGGGTTTCACCGGCGCTCTTTCGCCAAGACTAGGCCTTTTAACAGACCTTAATGTATTGCTGCTTCCTGGAATGGAAGAAGATTTTACATTTGAACATAAAAACCTGCTTACCTGGGCCCTTTCTAGTCGAGCGGACATTCAAATTGGATATAAACTGATTTGTGGGGAATATCCTTTTGGCGTTCAGTGGCATCTTCTGCCGTTGTTAGACGTTTTGTGGCGGTGGTAAGTTTTTCCCCTTGGGGCTGCATCATAATTTATTGAAACACAAACCAAGCGCTATTCCACAAAACAACACACAGGATTTCTCAAATTAAACCACGTCTATATATTTTAATTATTGTCGCCCTCGTTTCTGTCAGCTCTTCTTCCATTATTGTCCGGTTCTTGCCAACAGTTCCAGCCGTGGTGATTGCCTTCTGGCGAATGGCTCTTGCTTCTGTGTTGCTATGGATTTATAGCCTGATAAAACCACAGGGGCGATTCCCCCATGAACATTTATTAACTGTCACCGTGGCTGGCATTTTCCTCGGCCTTCATTTTGCCTGCTTTTTCAGTGCAGTTAAGCTAACATCAATTGCTAACGCTACAATTTTAGGAACAATTGCTCCGGTTTTTACCGTTCTCATTGAGACCGTTTTTTTGAAAAGAAAATTATTTAAACAGGTGCTCTTTGGAGTCTTCTTTGCTCTGGCGGGAGCTCTTGTAATCAACAGCGGAGGATTTTCCATCTTAGAAAACAGTGCGCTCGGAAACGCGCTGGCTTTATTGGGGTCTTTTTTTATTGCCCTCGTTTTCATTCTTGCAGAAAAAATTAGGCAAAACACCCCAACTGTTGTCTATTGCAGAACCCTTTATTTTTCCGCTTCCTGTACTCTCTTTGTCCTCTCCTCTGTTTTGGGCGGTGCCGTGTTTTCCTTCACACAAACAGATTTTGGTTTGTTCTTCGCCCTTGCGGCCATACCCACAATAATGGGTCATTCTGTATTAAGCTATGTTGTTCGGTTTATTTCCCCCTCCTCTGTTACCGCCGTTCCGCTTGGAGAACCTATTATTGCTTCGTTCTTTGCTTGGGTTCTCTTTGGTGAACAGATACACACCCTTACCTGTTTTGGCGGAATCCTCGTTTTTTTAGGACTTTACCTCACAATTGCTGGAAGCGCTAGAAATCAACACCACCATAAAACTCTGTAACTTTAGGGTTTGATGTAAAAACCCCGTGCTGTTCTTTGGGAAGAAGAACTGCTATCCGGCACATAGCTTCGTTCCCTGTTTCCAAAAGACTCTCTTCCCTTTTCTTCCTGTTCTTAGGCAATAAAAATGGGCCGTACGGCCTTCCGATGTTAATCGTCACCTTCGGTCTAACGCCCCTGAACAGCTGCTTCCAGACGTTTTCTAATCCAAAAATCCCTATAGGGAGCATTCTTGATTCCGTTAGCGCAGAAAGATATGCAGCTCCATTCTTCGCCGGTCTCAATGTTGAGGATGTTGATGTCCCCTCTGGAAAAATACCCAAGATTTCATTGCCTTTTAGTGCTCTTGTGGCGTGCTTTATCGTGGACGGTGCCAGCGTTTTCCGGTTCGTTGGAATAAATCCATATATTAACGGTGCCCACATAAAATACCATTTTATTCTTTGGTCGCTCGCCGCAAGAAAGCTGATCGGTTTTCGAACAGCGTGTATAACAAACACAGGGTCTACATAGCTGAAGTGGTTTGTTGTTATTATAAACGGGCCTTCTTTGGGAATGTTTTCTCTGCCGCCAACCTTTGTTTTCGTAAGCACAGAAACGATGAACGTTGCCAGATAACCTAAAAGGTAACGAATAAAAACCGGGCGGGGGCGTAAACGTTCTGTTGTGTTTTTTTTCGACAAAAGGGGGGCGCTGCTATATTGTTTAATTCTAATTACACAAAAGAATTGTTAGTTTAGGAAGCCTGTATATACAATCTAAATAAAAACCAGACAAAAAGGAAACATCCCTTAAGAGATTTTTTTCAACTTAAAGCATAATTAAATTCTTTTTTAAGGGTGTCTACAGTTTTCCTTATTCTTGGTTCCTTTTCAATTCTTTTTTCTATGTTTTTATAGGCATACATGATTGTTGTGTGGTCTCTTCCGCCCAAAAACATACCAATATTTACAAGCGTACTTCCCAAGATGTCCCGACATAGATATGCTGACAGTTGGCGTGCTTCCGCGATCTTTCTCTCTCTTCCCTTCCCGACAATCTTTTCTTCTGGTACTTTTGTGAAGTTTGAAACTCGCTTAACAACCTCCTGAATTGTTAGTTCCGTAGCAAGACTTCTGCCCTTTCTCTCAATAATAACATTTTTAGCCAGATCTAAATTAATATCCGTTTTCGCAAGAGAAGAGCGCGCTAACAATCTTATCACCGTGCTTTCAAGCTCTCTAACATTGTCTTTTATGTGTGTTGCTATTAGTTCTATTACATCATAAGAAAGGGCAAGCCCGCTTTGTTCCGCTTTTTCCATTAATATTGCCACCCTTGTCTCAAAATCTGGGGGCTGTACATCAACAGCAAGGCCGGATTCAAATCTGGACAAAAGCCTTTCCTTTAGTCCTTTCATTTCCGTGGGATATTTATCTGCTGTTAAAACAACCTGTTTCCCGTTTTGGTACAGCTCATTAAACGTATGAAAAAATTGTTCCTGTGTCTGCTCTTTTCCCTGAAGAAACTGTATATCATCTATAAGCAAAACATCTGCTTTTCTATAAAACTGTGAAAAAGTGATTGTGTTGTTTTTTTGTATACTTGAAATAAAATCGATTGTAAATCTTTCGCTTGTGGCTCCAACGGTGTTTAGTTTTGGGTGGTTTTCATTTATTTGATTTCCTATGGCGTTGAGAAGGTGGGTTTTCCCCAGCCCCACGCCCCCATAAATTACTAACGGATTAAATCCTTTTTGTCCTGGAAATTCGCTCACTGAGGTGCTTGCTGCTTTTGCAAACTGGTTACAGCCCCCTTCTATAAAATTAGAGAAAACATACTTTTTGTTTAAGTTTGTATTCTTTTGAGCGGGTGCCTCTTTTTTGTGTTCTGTTCTTTTTTCTACTTTATTTGAGACATTTTCAACACCAATTGTAAATTGAATATTAATTTCTTCCTTTGTTTTTTCCTTTATTATTTTTTCAAATTGATTTTTGTAGTGTGTCTCTATCCACTCATAAAAAAACTGGTTTGGAAGTTCTAAAATTAGATTGTTTCTGTTTAAAGCTATTGGTTTAATAGGCTCTATCCAGGTATTAAACATTCTTTCGTTTGTTGATTCTTTTATTTCTTTTTTAAGCTTATTCCAGAGTGTTTTATATGATAACATTTAGTTTTCCACAAGTTTTCCACATTGTTTGCTTCTTATAATTTATCATAATTTATAAACAACACACAATGGTCATTCGTTTTATTGTGCTTTATCTCTATAGAAAAATTTTATTTCTCCTGCTTGTTGTTTATTCTATTTGTTTTTAATTTTGGGGTTTAAACAATAAAATCGGAGACAACATGAAGCGGACATATCAGCCCAGCAACCGAAAAAGAAAAAACAAGCATGGCTTTCGCACCAGAATGGCATCTGTGGGGGGGCGTCGTGTTTTATCAAGGAGAAGAAAAAGAGGGAGAAAGTCTGTCTCGGCATAAATCCTATGTTAAAGAAATCTTTCTTGTTTGTTTGCAGGGCCCCCAACAGCCTTGGGGTCGGAATGATTGTCCTGTACAAATATTGTCTTTCTCCTTTTTTTGGGCAGAGCTGCAGGTTCTCTCCCTCGTGTTCTAGCTATGCGCTCTCCGCCCTAAAAGAAAAAAACTTTCCACGCGCCCTCGTTGTTATAGCCCGGCGCATATTAAAGTGCCACCCCTTTCATGTTGGGGGTTATGACCCCTTATAGCATATGGATAGAAATACAATAACCGCGTTTTTATTTATAGCAATAATTTTAATTTTATACCCCCTCTATTTAGAAATTATCACACCGGAAAAAATAAAAACACCAGGCGACAACATACAAACAAGCGGCCGCCAGGAAATAGTCACAGAAAAACCAACAGAAAAAACAGAAAGCGCGCCCGTGGTGGCCGATGGTTTCTCTGCTGTTTATGCTTTACCTGCTGAAGAAAAAAACATAACAATTAATTCAAACCTCTATCAGGCACAAATTTCAACTCTTGGTGGTGGATCAATTGTTTCTTTTAAGTTAAAGAACCATCTTCTGAAAAACGACTCCATCGTGAACCTTATTGATGATAAAAACAAAAGAAATTTATATTTAAGCTTCATCTCTATCGACGGTGATCCCGTTGTACTAAAAAAACCGTGGGAAACCGACACATCACCTAGAGAAATAGACGTAACAGAAAAAAGCGAAACAATAGTGTTTCAACAAAAAGTTATTTATAACGACCAAAACTATTTAATCGAAAAAAGGCTCACCTTTCATCCAAACAGCTACAGCATAGACATATTTTTAAACCTGTCTGAGCTATCAGACATTATTCACCTTGGAAATTATGCTGTTGAGTGGATCGGCGGCCTACCGCAAACAGAAAACAACCCAAAAGACGAGTTGAATTATTTTGAGGGCAATGTTTATCAAGCAGGAAAACCTTATGCTTTCGAAAAGCTCTCTTCAGGAATAAAGGATGACCCTTCTTATTGGGGTAAGGTCTCTGGAAATACGGACTGGATAGCTGTCCGCTCAAAATATTTTGTTTCTGCTCTCATTCCAGAGACAGGGACTGGGCCGGTAGAGGTTAACCTAGGGAAAGCAAGTGATAACCAAAATCTCTATAACTACAAGGCTCATTTTCAAGCAAATGAGTCCGGCACCAACCTCTCTTTATATTTAGGACCACTAGAATATAAGCGAATTAAAGACCTTGGCGTGGGCCTTTCTTCAATAATGAATTTTGGTATTGCGCCCATCCGGCCAATCAGCAAGGGTGTCCTGTGGTTGTTAAAGTTCTTGCATCAGTTTATACCCAACTATGGTATCGTCCTTGTCCTGTTTTCAGTCCTAGTAAAAATACTCGTATATCCCCTGACCAAAAAAAGCTACCAGTCAACAAAAGAAATGCAAGCAATTCAGCCCCTTGTGGCAGAGCTGAAAGAAAAACATAAAAAGGACCCCACCAAACTAAATAAGGCAACCATGAAACTTTATAAGGAACATGGGGTAAACCCCCTTGGCGGATGTCTTCCTCTTTTATTACAAATGCCTCTGTTGTTTGCTCTTTTTCAGGTGTTCAGATCAACAATCGAACTTCGAAATGCTCCCTTTGTTTTTTGGATTAATGACCTCTCCGGCCCTGATATTATTTACCACCTCCCTTTTTCTGTTCCTGTTTACGGTGACCATATTGCTGTTTTGCCTCTTATTATGGGAATTACTATGTTTCTTCAACAAAAAATGATGCCGACACAGGCTTCTGGACAACAGAAGTTTATGTCTTATTTTATGACCGGATTTTTTATTTTACTCTTTAATAATTTTCCTTCCGGTTTAAATCTTTATTACACACTGTTTAACGTTTTTACTATTCTTCAGCAAAAATTTCTTACGCCCCCGCAACAACCTACCAAGTAGGTCGTTTCATCAGTTATGAGCACAGCTACAGATACAATTGTTGCGCCGGCGACACCTTTTGGCTATGGGGGCATTGCTGTTATACGTCTTAGTGGCCCTTCTTCAAAAAATATTGCCCGTGCGATTACTTTTTTATCTGATGGAAAAAAATCACCCTTTAAGCATCGCCAATCCACACGCATTCTAATTGCTGAAAAGGACGGTGAAACATTTGATGAAGGCTTAATAACCTTCTTCAAATCACCAAGCTCTTATACTGGAGAAGATTCTTTTGAAATTTCATGTCATGGCAACCCAACAATTGTACATAAAATAATAGGCCGGTGCTGTGAGGAGGGGGCCCGCATTGCCGAGCCAGGAGAATTTACCCGCAGGTCCTTTATTAATGGAAAGATTGATCTCCTTCAGGCAGAGTCTGTCTCTTCTTTAATTTATTCAAAGTCTTGCGAAAGTGCCTACCTAAACCACAGAATCCTTCAGGGAAAACTTTCAGAGCAAATAAAGAAGATCAAAGAAAAAGTCGTTGGTTTGTTAACACGGGTTGAGTTTGAGCTCGATTTTTCAGAAGAAGACCTTCATCCAGGACTAAGGAAAGACGTTCTTTCTAAAATAACAACAGTTCAAAATACTGTTAAAAACCTTTTAAGCACCCGGGAAGAGGGCCGCCTATTAACGGAGGGTGCTCTTGTTGTTATTGCTGGGAAACCAAACGTCGGAAAATCAACCCTGTTAAATTCATTAACGGAAACAGATCGTGCTATTACAAGCCCTGTTCCAGGAACAACAAGGGACAGTATTGGGGTGTCGCTTTTGCTGTGTGGTGTTCCTGTTCGCTTGTTTGATACTGCCGGCATCCGCAAGGGTGCCGTTGATGTAGAACAAGAGGGAATACGGCGCACAAAAAAGCTTACACAAAAAGCAGACATTGTTCTTTGCCTCTATGAGCACAACAAAAAAAACAAACACAAACACATGGGTACACACGCACGCCCATCAATACATATTATTAATAAAACCGACCTTATCGCCCCCGGCGAACTAAAGAAGCTTAAGCGTCTTCTTCCTGATTGTTTATTTGTTTCGGCCAAGGAAAAAACAGGAATTAACAACCTGAAAAACAAAATCAAAAACACACTGGGCGTTTCTGCGACGCTTTCAAACAACGTTTCTCTTACAACAGTAAGACAGCAGGCTTCCCTTGAGGGTGTTTTCGGTTATCTAAAAGCGGGAACCAGGCTTCTCCAAAACGATGGCTGTTCCTATGAGCTCCTTTCTTTTGAACTTTCTTCTGCTTTAGACAGCCTAAACTCTCTTCTTGGAATAACAACACCAGATAAAATTATCAACAACATCTTTAAATCGTTTTGTGTTGGGAAATAGTTTCACGTGAAACATAGACTAGACCATTTTGACGTTATCGTTGTCGGCGGCGGTCACGCCGGTGTTGAAGCTGCCCACGCTGCTGTTAATTTAAAGCAAAAAGTTGCACTTATAACACTTGATGTTTCCTCTGTTGGTCGCATGTCGTGTAATCCAGCTATTGGCGGAATAGCAAAAGGACAACTTGTCCGAGAAATGGATGTTTTAGGCGCTCTTATGCCCCGCACTGCTGACACTGCGGGTGTTCAGTTTAAACTGTTAAACCTTTCAAAGGGCCGCTCTGTGTGGTCTCCGCGGGCACAGGTTGACAAGCGGCAATACGAGCGCTGTATAAAAAAGGTTCTTCTTGGTCTTCCTGGTTTGAAAATAGTGGGCGGAGAGGTGGTTAATCTTTTCCTTAATAAAAACAAGCTTTCTGGTGTTTTGCTTCGTAGCGGTGAAACCCTTTTTGCTCCTTCTGTTGTGTTAACTTGCGGTACGTTTTTGGGTGGTCTTGTACATGTCGGAGAAAAAAAGACACAGGCTGGGAGAATGGGAGAGCATCAGGCTGTCGGTATTACTGAGGCCCTAACATCCCTTGGCTTAAGGTCCGGAAGATTAAAAACCGGCACGCCACCCCGCCTATATGGCCCTTCTGTTGATTGGGGTAAAACAATGGCGGTTTTTGGTGATATAAACCCCGCCCCCTTTTCATACTCAACAAAAAACTTTTCACCCCCAAATCTCCCTTGCCATAACATTAAAACAAACCAGGCGTGTCATGATATTATCCAAAAAAACCTTTTTAGGTCCCCAATGTTTTCTGGAGATGTTTCTGGTGTTGGGCCTCGGTATTGTCCTTCAATTGAAGACAAAATTCATCGTTTTGTAAAAAAGAAGTCTCACCTTCTTTTCCTTGAACCCGAATGGGTCTCTTCTGATCAAATCTATGTTAATGGGTTTTCTACAAGCCTTCCAGAAAAAACACAACTTAGTGCGCTCAGAAAAATCCCAGCCCTAAAGAACGTTGAGTTTCTCCGACCAGGTTATGCTATTGAGTATGATTTTTTTCCTCCTGCTCAGCTTAGAGCCTCTTTAGAGTCAAAAGAAATACCTGGCCTCTTTTTTGCTGGCCAAATAAATGGCACCTCTGGTTATGAAGAGGCTGCCGCACAGGGCCTTATTGCCGGCCTGAACGCCTCTAGGTACAACAAAAGCCAAAACCCGCTTGTGCTTGGTCGGGAGGAAGCTTATATAGGGGTTTTAATCGACGACCTTATAACAAAAGATACTGCGGAGCCCTATCGAATGTTTACATCTCGTGCTGAGTTCCGCCTCTTGCTTCGTTATTCTAATGCCGATATTCGTTTATTAGAAAAAGCCAAAAGCTTCGGTCTTATAAAAAGCGCTTTTTATAATTCCTTACACAACAAACTAGAATTAACTAAGAAGATTATTAGTGGGTTGGGCGGTTCTCTCTCCAGGGAAGAGGTTGTTGGTCTGTTTCCTAGTTCAAAAAAGAACAGGGTTCCTCAGGCTGCTCCAGCAAAAAACTTTATTAAAAGACCAGAGGTTTCAATTAACTCAATGCCAAAAAGATATTTTTCTCTTCTTGAAAACACCGCTATAAGCCCTCATTGGGCCCAAGAGGTTTTGTTTGAAGTAGAAACCCAGATAAAATATGAAGGATATATTAAGCGCCAGCGCAACCAAGTAGACCGAATGCTAAAACAAGAAAATGTGTCAATTCCTCCTAACATAGATTATTCAAAAATTAACACCATTTCTTTAGAGGCTCGTGAAAAGCTACAGTTTGTTAAGCCAGAAACCCTTGGGCAGGCATTTCGCGTTTCTGGTGTAACTCCTGCCGATATTTCTGTTCTTTCTGTTCTCCTTTATAAATAGTTTTTTCCTATGAATGGACAAAAACTGTTGACCCCCGATCTTTTCCTACAGTGGTTTTCGAAAACACTAAACCTGAAGTTTCTTAACTATGACGGTTTGCATATTACAGCCCTTAGCTTATTCATCTTGTCTTGCTTCAAAAACAACAACCAAGCCCTGCTTGTACTTTTAGAGGATGAAGCCTCTTCTAAGGCCCTTTACGAATTTTGCTGCTGTTTTTACCCAGACTTTATTTATTATTTTCCAAAAACACAGAAATCTGTTTCTCACATACAGGGCTTTGTCCCTGAGTATAAACGATACCAAACAGAATCTTATTATGCCCTTTCTGTAAAAAAACCAAGACTTTTTATCTGCTCTTTGTCCGGTGTGTATGAAAAACTGTTTCCAGCCGGGCAAAACAATTTCAATGGTTTTTTATTAAAAGAAAAAACCAAAATCAGTCGCGATTCTCTTGTTCGGGTTCTGAATAAGTGGGGTTATAACAAAAACGAAAAAACTATTTGTCCTAAAACATATTCGGTTCGTGGCTGCATTGTTGATGTCTTTCCCATAACATCAAGAAACCCTATAAGAGTTGAGTTTTTCGATGACACAATAGAGTCTATACGAATATTTAATCCCACCTCACAAAGAACAATAACAAAAACAAAAGAGACAACTCTCCTCCCACCAATACAAACAAACAAAAAACTTATTTCTATGTTTGATTTAACCGACAAAAACACCAAGAAACTATTTGTCAAATCTAAAAACAACCTTTTTTCCATTACAGAAAACAACCCAAACTCAAACACTAAAAAAATTATTTGCTCTTTAATTGGAAAAAATAAAATTAGGACCACTTTAAAAGAAACAAAACATTACAAAAAAATATTTGTTTTCTGTAATAATCGAAAACAGATAAAAAAAGTTAAAAACATCCTTCCCCCCAGCGCGACTCTTGTTTCCGGCAGTATACCCGCAAGTATAGTGTTTCCTGAACACCGCCTCTGTTTTCTGTCTTTTTCCTGTCTTTCTGGCGTTGCTCCCGATACCGCACCTCGGTGGGAAACGGGCGATAGCCCGGGCACACATGGGCAGGTTAGGGAGACGCGTTTAAAAGATTTGGAGCCTGGGGATTTTCTGATACATAAAAATTTTGGTGTAGGGCAATACCAGGGATTAAAAATAATTACAGCAAAAGAAAAAAAACAGGAGTGTCTCAAAATTACGTACTCTGGTGGTGGGATCTTATATCTACCAACAGAGGACCTTACAATGGTTTATAAATATCATCAGCGTGGGGTTGGGGCCGTCCGCCTGTCCTCGCTTGGCGGGCAAACATGGTCACGCCAAAAACGCCGTGTAAAACAAATGACGAAACGTGTTATAAAAGATCTTATAAAAACCCACACTTTACGCTCGCGCCCCCGCGGCTTTGTTTATGGTCCCAATGATGGGCTGTACAAAGCCCTTAAGGGCTCTTTTCCTTATGAAGAAACCCCCGATCAAAAAAAAGCAATCTCGAGTATTGTTCAAGACATGGAGAAAGAAATTCCCGTTGACAGGCTTATTTGTGGTGATGTGGGCTTTGGAAAAACCGAGGTAGCTCTCCGTGCAATAATAAAGGCTGTTTCAAGCAATAAAAAGGTTTTTTTTCTTGCTCCTACAACGCTGTTGGCAGATCAACACTATATTTTATCCAAGGAGCGCCTAGGTTCTCTTGGTGTTGAGGTTGAGCTTCTTTCTCGGTTTAAAACAAAACCAGAACAGAAAAAAATCCTTGAAAAATTAGCTGGGGGTCATATAGATCTGCTCGTTGGTACACATCGTCTTTTGTCGCCCGACGTTGTTGCCCCAAGCCTTAGGCTTTTAATCGTTGACGAGGAACAACGCTTTGGTGTTCGTCATAAGGAAATAATTAAGAAAATGCGTTCAAACATTGATGTAATAACCCTTTCTGCCACGCCTATACCAAGAACCCTTCAACAGTCTCTTGTTGGTATTAAAAACATTAGCAAAATTGAAACACCGCCAAAACTAAGAAAACCAATAAACACTGTTGTTTCTTATTTCAACTGGGAATCTGTCCAGTTCAGTATTAGGCGGGAAATTTCGCGCAGTGGACAGGTTTATTTTTTACATAATGATATAAACTCCTTGCCTTTTTTTCATGAAAAACTTTCCCGTTTGTTTCCTTTGCTATCAATTAGCATTGCACACGGTAAAATGAAAACCAAAACCCTTGAATCTACTGTTTTGTCCTTTTTTGCTGGTGACATTGACATCCTCCTTTGTACAACAATTATCGAGTCCGGCCTGGATGTTGCAAATGCGAACACTATCATTATAAATAACGCACAAAATTTTGGTTTATCTCAGTTGTACCAAATGCGGGGTCGTGTTGGGCGCAGCCCAACCCAGGCCTTTTGCCTTCTTTTTGTTCCTTCTGGTGTTTCTATTAACAACGCTGCTTTTAAACGACTAAAGGCAATGGAAATTTATACCCAGCTTGGTTCTGGTTATGACATCGCACTAAGAGACCTTGAAATTCGTGGCGCTGGGAGTATGTTTGGTTATGAGCAAAGCGGCCACCTTTCTCACGTGGGTTTCGAAATGTATTGCGACCTTTTAAAGGAGGCCTCTGATGAAGCTCTGGGCAAACACGAAGAAAAAAAGAAAGCGCCCTCTATACATTTTGGTGGACACGCGTTGATTTCCCCTGAACATGTTCCCGCCGAAGAAGACCGGCTTTATTTCTACCAACGAATATCAGAAGCAGAGAACACCAAACAAATTAAAGACGTCTCTTTGGAGCTGAAAGACCGTTTTGGGCCCCTGCCCGGGCCGGCCGCCGCATTGCTTGCTGTTGCCAAAATGCGTGTTTCTTTGTTTGGATCGTCAATTCAAACACTAAAAATAATGGATTCCTTTTGTTCGGCTATGCTTTGTTCCCTCCTTCCTTTTTCATCTCTTAAATCAATAGAAAACAAAATATCTAAAAGACAACCCTCCTATAAAATAAAAGAAACAAACGGAGACATTGTCATTTTCATGTCCGCGCCCAGTATGTCTGCGTCCCTAAAAACAGCAAGATATTTTATTAATTTATTCAGGGTATAGTTGCTCTTTTTGCTACATTTTGCACGTAAGATGTATAATAAAATAACATTTTTGCTTGCAGCAGCTTTCCTTTTTGGATGTTTACAGAAAAAAAACAGCACCGTAGGTGTGGCCGCAAGCGTGAATGATGTTTTTCTCACAGAAACCGTGTTACGGGGGGCTCTTGCTGCAAATCCGGACATACGTGCAAATGAACACATTAACGCTTGGATCAATAATGAACTGCTCTATCAGGCTGCCCTCGGAATGGGTGTGCCTCTTGATATAAAACTTAAATCTACTATAAACAAAATTTCAAGACATCTTACCATTAAAACGTACATTGATCTTGTGTGCAGTGGTTCCCTAAAAATTACAAACCAAGAAATAAAAGAATACTACAATAAAAATAAAGAACAATTTCTTCGGCATAGGTTGGCTGCAAGAATTAACCATTTTATCGTTAGCGACAAAAAAGAAGCAACTAAAATAAAATCCATCTTAGCAAAACATAAGCATGGAACGAAAAGAGACGAACTTTTTATAAATCACCGCGTTTTCTCTGATATAGTAATAAAAGGAACTTTGAATGAAGCTCTGGATAAATTAATTTTTACAAAGAGAAAAAAAAAGAAGCTTGTAGGGCCTCTGGGCTTAAAAAACAAATTTCATCTTGTTGAGATCCTTGAAACCTTTCCAAAAGGGTCGCCCCTGGGTGTTGATTTGGTTTATGATGAAATATATCAGCGTTTATTAAATAAAAAACTAGCTTCAAAAAAAGAAGAAGTTCTTGATAGTCTTAGAAACGAAGCGGAAATCGCAGTCAATAATAAAACAATAAAATGAAGTCTTTTTTATCATCTTCCCCCGTTTCACTTGTCCTGTTGGTAGCTTATCTCTGTACAACCACAGGATATTCACAAAATCAAGAAAAATATGTAGAGGGTATCGCTGCAATTGTTGGTGATAACATTATTCTAAAAAGCGATCTTTCACAAGTCGTTTCTATGACAGCCCTACAGCAGCGTATTGATCCTGCTAATAATCCAAAACGGTTCCAAAAACTTCAACATGAGGTTCTCCAATCTCTTATAGATCAAAAAATTATCCTTGAAATGGCAGAATTAGATTCAATCGAAGCAAAAGAAAAGGACGTGGAAAATGCATTGAATCAACAAATAGAAACATTTGTTTCCCAAGCGGGGGGTGAAGAAAAGGCGGAAACATCTCTTGGACAATCACTAAGTTCATTCAGGCGTGAATTTTGGTATGAAATGCGCGACAGATTAATTTCAGAACAATTCCAATACTCATTGCTTTCAAACATAAAAACAACCCGGGAAGATGTTTTCTCTTTTTTTAAAACCTATAAAGACAGCCTGCCCCTGTTCCCTTCTCTTGTTAACCTTCATCACCTTTTAATTACCATAAAACCCAGCAAAGAAAGCAAAGATGCTTCCTTAAAACAGATTAAAGATATTCGTATACAGATTCTTGGCGGTGAATCCTTTGAAAACCTTGCGCAAACATTTTCAGAAGACCCAGGAAGCAAATCAAAAGGAGGAAGCCTTGGGCTTGTTAGTCGGGGTTCTCTTGTTAAAGAGTTTGAAACTGTGGCATTTACTTTGGAGCCTGGAATAGTAAGCGAGCCTGTGGAAACCGTTTTTGGATATCATCTTATTAATGTACAAGAAAAACAAGGAGACAAAGTCAGGGTTCGCCATATTCTTATTTCTCCAGAAATAAAAGAAAAAGATGAACAACGAACCTACGATACAGCACTATCATTAAGAGATTCTATTTTTTCTTTTAAACAGTTTAAAAAATTTGCTGACAAATATTCAGACGATGAAAAGACAAAAAAGGTTGGTGGAAATATTGGATGGATTAATCCGTTAAACTATTCAATATCAGGAATTTCACTTTTTATACAACAAAACAATCTAGACGCAAATGAGTGTAGTGCGCCTGTTAAAACAGATTTTGGATATCATCTTCTTTGGATATCAGCAATTAAACCGGGGGGTAAGCCGAACTTGTCTGATCATTGGGTTGATATTGAATTAATGGCATTAAATCAAAAAAAAATGTTTTGGTATCGTGATTGGATGGAGGAGGCAAGAGAACAAGTTTATGTTCAAATATATGAATAACTTTATTCACATAATTTTAGGTTTTTTTAAATAAAAACATGATGTTTTCAACATAATGTATTGCATGAACATTTTTAGACTATATCTTGATATTTTAGTAAAATATTTAATATATATGTGTGTGTTTTCCACATTTACCTCTCTAATAATAAAAATATATTAATAATATATACTTAATTAAATTTTTAAAATTTGTTGTGAATAATAAAGAACTTAGTTTAAAACCGTCACTCTTTTATATTAAGTTCGTTTCAAGTATTTAGAGGTGTTTACATGAAGATATCTATAAACAAAAACGAACTTCAATCTGCCATTCAAAAATTATCCAAGGCAACCCCAAACAGATCAACACTTCCCATTTTAAGTTGTGTACTCTTGCAAACAAAGAATAATAAAACAATTTTAAGAAGCACAGACCTTGAAATAACAATTATAATAAGCATACCAGCAAGCGTAGAAAAAGAGGGGTCGTCTGCAATTCCAATTCATACCCTGATTAATATAACCAACGAACTTCCCGATGGTCGGATTACAATTGAGATTAACGACCAACACAAAATAAAGCTCATAACAGAACTAGGAACCTATAATCTTATGGGAAAACCAGCTGAAGAATTCCCAGCAGTTCCTGAAATTAATGAAGAAACCCCCCTTCCCATAAAATCAGATCTACTTAGTGAGATCATAAAGTCTACCAGCTTTGTTATCAGTCACGATGAGCTAAAGCCAGCACTAACAGGTTTATATTTAAAACTAGAGAAGAACAGGCTTACAACCGTTGCAACAGACGGACATCGACTTGTTAGATATATTGTTAACGACTATATAACAGATGGATTCATAGGTGAAGTAATTATCCCTAGAAAGTTTTTAAGTTTATTAGGTTCGTTATTAGTAGATGATGACAAAACTCAATTATGGATTAGCACAAACCATGCGACAGCGACAAGCGACGGTGTAAAGGTTTTAACCAGAATTATTGATGAAAGATATCCAGACTATGAAAGCGTCATACCAAAAGAAAACAAAAAGAAGTTGGTTGTTAATAAAGAACGATTCTTAGGTGCAGTAAAAAGGACATCGATTTTTTCAAATAAAATGACTCATCAAATATCAATTACCCCAAATAAGAATACGGTTTTAATAAAGACAGAGGATCCGGAAACGGCATCGCGAGGCCAAGAGGAAATGAAGGGTGAATTTTCAGGGGAACCACTAACAATTGGATATAATGCAAATTATTTGAAAGACATTCTTTCTCATATAAATGATGAGAACGTAGTAATAAAAATGGACACACCAATCAGCTCTACATTATTCAACGGCGAAACAACAGAAAAAAACCGCGACATTACAATGTTGTTAATGCCCATCCGTCTAAACGATTAAAAAAAAAGACGCCATCAAAGAATCTTAAAATGCGCAGCCTAAAGCAAGCATTAAATGATTTTATAGGACGGGCTGACATTGACAAGCCCATCGCGCAAGGCTCAGCGCTATTGATGTGGGACGAAATAGTTGGGCCTAAAGTCAGAAAAAACACGGAAGCAACCGCCATTGAAAGCGGGGTTCTCATAGTAAGGTCTACGAATGCTGTTTGGAGGCAAGAGCTACAGTTAAAAAAAAGAAAAATTATAGAAAAATTGAATAAAAAGATCGGAAATGAAATTGTTAAGGACATTCGTTTTTTATGAGCAACAACCCAACAATAAAAGAAAATAAATACAGCGCAGAAAAAATCACCGTTCTAAAGGGCCTTGATGCTGTAAAGAAACGCCCAGCCATGTATATCGGCGATGTTGGTAGGCGCGGCCTGCATCATCTTGTCAATGAAGTTGTGGACAACAGTGTTGATGAGGCCCTTGCAGGCTACTGCACAAAAATAAAAATCACCCTTAACCAGGACGATTCAATTTCTGTTGAAGATAACGGAAGAGGAATTCCAATAGATATTCATAAAGAGGAAAAAAAGCCTGCACTGGAAGTTGTTATGACTGTCTTGCATGCTGGAGGAAAATTTGAAAAGGGATCATATAAAATATCTGGCGGACTACACGGCGTTGGAGTATCTGTTGTAAACGCGCTTTCAGAATCGCTGGTTGCAGACGTATATCGTGAGGGACAAGTACATCGCCAAGAATATTGTCGTGGTATACCCACAACAAAAGTAAATGTGGTAGGAACAGCAAAAAACACAGGAACAAAGATTACTTTTAAGCCAGACAGGGAAATCTTTCAGACAACAGAAATAGAGTATGAACTTATTGCTGACAGGCTAAGGGAGCTAGCCTATTTGAATAAGAATCTGGAAATATCTTTTAAAGACGAACGTGAAGGACAAGAAAAACACGACACATTTAAGTTTCAGGGCGGTCTTAGTGATTTTGTAAAATTTCTTGATGAATCAAACCAGCCGATTCATAATAAAATCATAACAATCTCTCGAGAGGACGGAGAGGTGCCTGTAGAGGTGGCCCTCCGCTATGCTAATGCCTATAACGAGAACATTCTCACTTTTGTAAACAACATTAACACAGTTGAGGGGGGAACGCACCTGTCGGGATTTCGTTCAGCCCTGACACGCGCTATGAACAACCATGCCCAGAAAAACAACCTTATAAAAACCAAAAAAAACGAGAAACTATTTCTTTCAGGAGAGGATTTTAGAGAAGGGCTCACCGCAATTCTTTCAATAAAAGTACCAGAACCCCAATTTGAAGGACAGACAAAGACAAAACTTGGAAATGGAGACGTAAAGGGCCTTGTAGATGGCGCTGTTTATGATGGACTTCAGGCATTTATGGAACAAAACCCATCTATTGCCAGGCGGATTATTGAAAAAGCTCTTCTTGCTGCCCGAAGCCGCAAGGCGGCCAGACAAGCCCGAGAGCTAATCAGGAGAAAAACCGCACTCGGGGGCTCTACCCTTCCTGGAAAATTGGCAGACTGCTCAAACAGAGACCCTGCTTTTTGTGAGTTATATCTTGTGGAAGGAGACTCTGCAGGAGGCTCTGCCAAACAGGGGCGGGATCGTAGAAACCAGGCAATTTTACCCCTTAGAGGAAAGGTAATAAACTCGGAAAAAGCACGCATAGACAAACTGCTTTCTAATAATGAAATACAGGCAATGATTACCGCCCTGGGGACAGGCTTTGGGGGAGAAGGCGAAGAGAACGGAGAACTTTCTGCGGCGGATTTCAACCTGAGCAAGTTGCGCTACCACAAAATAATTATTATGACAGATGCAGACGTTGATGGCAGTCACATAAGAACACTTTTATTGACATTTTTTTTCAGGCGAATGCCTGAAATTATTTATAACGGCCACCTTTATATGGCCATGCCCCCACTCTATAAATTACAGCAGGGAAAGAAAATTTCATATGCTTATGATGATAACGAAAAAGAAATGATTGTAGGACGCATGGAAAAAGACAACAAATCTCAGAAAATTAACGTACAGCGATATAAAGGGCTGGGAGAAATGAACCCGGATCAGCTATGGGAAACAACGATGGACCCGGAAAAGAGAACTCTTCAAAAAGTGACGGTTGAGGATGCAGCCAAAGCACAAGAAACATTTCAAGATTTAATGGGACACAACGTGGAGTCAAGAAGAAGTTTTATTGAAAAAAACGCAAAGTTTGTTGTAAACCTTGATGTTTAAAACATGATGGAAATAGCCAGAGACAACACCCTTCCGCGCGACATCGTTGACGAGATGAAGGAAAGCTATCTTAACTATTCAATGTCTGTGATAGTTTCTAGGGCCCTTCCTGATGTTCGGGATGGCTTGAAGCCCGTTCACAGAAGGATTTTATATGGAATGAATGATCTTGCAGCTGGGTGGAACAGGCCTTATAAAAAATCCGCCAGAATAGTTGGAGAGGTAATGGGAAAATATCACCCGCATGGTGACGCTGCAATATATGACTCCCTTGTTCGCATGGCACAAGACTTTTCTATGCGTTACGAACTGGTTGACGGACAGGGAAATTTTGGCTCTATAGATGGCGACAGAGCAGCTGCCATGCGGTATACAGAGTCTAGGATGACACGGCTTGGGTCTGAGTTTTTGCGGGACTTAGATAAAGACACGGTTGACTGGGTTCCCAATTTTGATGAGTCCCTTCTTGAGCCAGCCCTTCTACCCACAACTATTCCCGGGCTGTTGATAAATGGGTCGGAAGGAATAGCTGTTGGAATGGCAACAAAGATACCCCCGCACAACTTGAATGAAGTGGTGAATGGGCTGGTTGCTTTAATTGAAAACAGCGACATTTCACTGGATGATTTAATGAAAAAAATACCGGGTCCGGATTTTCCTACAAGCGGAATGATGCTGGGGGTTGACGGTATTAAGTCTGCTTATGAAAGCGGGAGAGGGAAAATAAAGCTCCGCGGGCGAGCGCACATTGAAACAAAAAAAAGCGGCAAGGAAAGCATTATAATCTCGGAAATACCGTTTCAGGTTAATAAGTCGAAGCTCATTGAAAAGATCGCGGACCTGGTAAGAGACAAAAGGGTTGAAGGAATCAGTGACCTTAGAGACGAATCCGACAAAGATGGGATGAGAATTGTTGTAGAAACCAAAAGGGGATCCATCCCGGAGGTAGTTTTGAATCAACTGTATAAATATACCCAACTGCAGGACACGTTCGGTATTATTCTTTTGGCTCTTATTGAAGGAGTGCCGAGAGTTATGGGCCTTATGGAAATACTTCAGCACTTTATTGATTTCCGCCATGGTATAGTTGTTCGAAGAACAGAATTTGAGCTTAGAGAAGCAGAAGCCAGGGCACACATATTAGAAGGCCTTAAGATTGCGCTAGACAACGTTGATGATGTTATTGTAATCATAAGAGGGAGCAAAGATCCAACACAGGCCAAAGAAGGACTGATGAACGGTTTTGATCTTTCTGAAATACAATCTCAGGCAATTCTAGATATGCGCCTCCAAAGACTAACAGGCCTTGAGGTTGATAAAGTTGTTACTGAATATAAAGAGGTAATTAAGATTATTTCCAAACTGAAGGGCATATTGGGGAGCAAGGCCCAACGAATGGACATAATCAAACAAGAGCTATTAGAAATAAAGGACCGATTTGGAGATGAAAGGCGAACAGAAATAGTGGCCGTGGCGACTGATTTTTCTATGGAAGACATGATAGCAGAGGAAGACATGGTAATCACCATCACCCACAATGGCTATATAAAAAGAACAGCCGTGACAACGTACCGATCGCAACGCAGAGGCGGTCGCGGCGTTCAGGGAGCAGGGTCGAGAGAGGAAGATTTTGTTCAGCACCTGTTTATAGCAAACACGCACAATTATATGCTTTTTTTTACAGACAGAGGAAAGTGTTATTGGCTGAAGGTATATGATATTCCCCAGGGAGGTCGTGCAGCCAGGGGAAGAGCGGTCGTGAACCTGGTTGGTTGTGAGCCAGGCGAAAAAGTAGAAGCATTTGTTAGTGTAAAAGAATTTGATGATGAACACTTTATTGTGATGGCAACAAAAAAGGGAATTATCAAAAAAACAACTCTCTCTGCTTATGGAAATCCGCGTAAGGGTGGAATTTATGCGATAGAAATACGGGATGACGACAGACTAATAGAGGCACGGATAACAGACGGTGAGAATGATATCCTCATTGGGACACGGGAAGGAAAATCAATCCGCTTTAGCGAAGGAGACATTCGTTCAACAGGGAGGAAAACAATGGGTGTGCGGGGGATTGCTCTCAGCTCTAAATCAGACTTTGTTGTTGGGATGCTTGTTGTAAAGAGGGAAGGAACCATTCTTGTTGCTACTGAAAAAGGCTATGGAAAGAGAACGGATATTATTCAGTATCGCACACAGAAAAGAGGAGGAAAGGGCGTAATGACCATGCGGACCACAGATAAGATTGGAAAAATGGTTTCAATTATGGAAGTGGTGGATTCGGACGATTTAATTGTCATTACTAACAAAGGTGTGTTGATGCGGCAACCAATTTCAAAGATTCGTACAATTGGAAGAGTAACACAGGGGGTAAGACTAGTAAAGCTGGACGAAGGGTCGACGATTTCCTCAATCACCCGCGTAGTTCATGAAGACGAGGCAACAGAAGACATGGGCAATGAAAACGCAGAAGAAGGCCAGAAAACAAAAGGCAAAGACATTGATAAAAAAGAACAGTGAGCTTATCTGGCAACCTGATAGAAATAAAGGAAAAAATTATAAAGGCGCAAAGACGGGGAGGGCTTAACCACCCCGTTTTAATTGTTGCCGCCACCAAAACCCACCCGCCACAACTTATAGAACAGGCATACGCCTCCGGATTAAGATGTATAGGCGAAAACAGGGTGCAAGAGGCGGAAGAAAAGTTTTCTCTTTTACCGAATCTTCCAGGGCTAGAAAAAAGGATGATAGGGCACCTTCAATCAAACAAGATTAATAAGGCAATCCGCCTGTTTGACTCAATTGATTCAATAAACAGCCTAAGCTTGGCCGAGAAACTAAATGTTCGAGCAAACAACCGCGGGAGAACAGTTTCTGTCTTATTAGAAATAAACACAAGCGGAGAGGAAACTAAATCTGGGTTTGATCCCCAAAACGAGGAGGAAATGCTCGCATGTTTTGAGCTTTCAAACATTAAAATAAAAGGCCTAATGACCGTTGGACCGTTTGTGGAAGATCAAAAAGAGACTAGACAAGCATTTTCTCTGTTGCGCGAACTAAAGGAAGGAACGAATAGCCAAATTTCAAACGGCTATCCAAAAATGAAGGAACTTTCAATGGGAATGAGCGGAGACTTTGAAATAGCAATGGAAGAAGGCAGCACAATGGTTCGCCTTGGAACAGCTTTGTTTGGTTCCCGAAGGGAACATAAAAAACTGTTAACATAATGAGCCCTTCTTCTTTTTATAATATTTATTTATGTTCGTACGATGAACAACGATTTCCGGGAGCGAGCAAACCGATTCAATTTGCAGGGCATAATATTGCCGACCTTGGAAAGAAAAAAATAATTTGGCCAAGAAAACTTAACCCAACCTATGTGTCCCCAAAGAATTTTGTGGAACTGAAAGAGGGGGTAGACATGCAAGATGTTTTGATAGTTGACAGATTGAAAAATGTCGCAAGGATGGTGTCTGTTGTTGGGCATGTAAACAGAGCAGGAATATCATTTCTGAGAGGAAAGACACCAATAAAAAACGCACAGCAATTTCCTGATATGTCAAATATTTATTCGAGGATAGAATCACTACCAAAAACCACCGTTCATACCTTAGGACCCGAAAATTTTAATTCTGTTCCTAGTGAACAAGGAATTATATGGAGCGAAGCGGTTGGTTTAATTTCAGTGGTTGCTCACTATGCAGGAATAAATGTTAGTGCGGTGGGGGCCGAAGACAGCGGCCTAGGTAATGAGCTGATGAGAAAGCTGATAGCCAAAGAATAAAAAAGAAGCCAGAGAAATGAAACAAGCTGGATTTATATTTTTTGTTAGTAGTTTTTTATACGCTACAACTGGACATTTAAATGGTCTCGTTCGCGATGCCTCCACCCACCAGCCGCTGATTGGGGTAAATGTTATCATCGGCGGTACGGAGCTGGGTACAGCCAGCGACATGGGGGGTTGTTTTCGGATAGAAAAAGTGCCCGTTGGTAGTTACAATATTCGTGTTTCCATGATCGGTTATGAAGCGGTATCGCGGGCAAATGTGCACATAGTTCCACAAAGGACAACAACCACAAATTTTGATCTGCATTCCGCTGTGTTGGAAGGCGAAGGCATTACTGTTACAGCGAAATATTTTGAGCAAACACGGGATGCCATCACCAGCAGTAGGACGATTGATATTGAGGAAATTCGTTCCGACCCGGTTGGCGCCTACGATATCATGGCCATGATGCAGGCCTTGCCATCCGTAGTGTCCGGGTCAGACCAGTATAACGAAATCATTGTTCGCGGCGGAGCACCTGGAGAAAACCTATTTGTCATGGATTACTTGGAAATTCCCCACCCTAACCACTACCCGGAACACGGCAAGGGCGGTGGCCCCATAACCATGGTGGACACGGAATTTATCGAACGGATTGATTTTTATGCCGGTGCTTTTCCGGCACGATATGGAGATAAGCTTTCTTCAGTGATGGATGTTACGCTGAGGTCCGGGAACCGGGAAAGACACTTGGGTGAAATCAGCATGAATATGGCTGGCTTTGGTGCAAATATGGAAGGGCCGTTGGCGGAGAATGGATCGTACTTGTTTTCATTAAAACGATCCTTTCTGGATTTTATCATAATATCCACAGGGATGCAGGCCGTGCCCCAGTATTGGTCGAGCCAGGGTAAAATCACTTACGATCTGTCGCCAACAAAAAAACTCATGTTCAATTATATTGGCGGAATAGATGCCATCAATATTGAGGGGGAAGACAATCCATCGCTGCGCGGAGCGGAAAACGTAGAGTTTGATTCTCAACAAGCTACCGTGGGCATGACCTACAAAAACCTGTTCTCTAAAAAGGGTTTCAGCATTCTTTCGTTATCCAAAAGCCTTGTACAATTGAATACGGATGTATACGA
>Ga0208274_1000260_pt1 | contig 28952 bp, 24 predicted proteins | sample ETNtaG_22_FD_185755 | JGI IMG/M metagenome (GOLD analysis project Ga0208274, IMG submission 185755) | Marine microbial and viral communities from oxygen minimum zone, Eastern Pacific Ocean - ETNP201306SV43 (SPAdes) (version 2) | ecosystem: Environmental > Aquatic > Marine > Oceanic ... | reverse complement strand
ACCCAATATTTTCCTGCCACCATCGAATAGTCTTTGAGATACCATCCTCTAAACCAACTTTAGGCGACCACCCAATCTTCCTCTCTGCCAATGAACTGTCAATTGTTAAACTTGTCTGTATTGTTGATTGTGATAAATCGTATTCTATCTCAATCCTTTTACCAGATGCTTTAACAATTTTAACAACAAGTTCTTTAATTGTAACAGCTCTCCCATATCCACAATTAAAGAGATTGTATTTGTCTTCCTGATTTTTTATTGCAAGTAATACAAAATCAACCAAATCATCAACATACAATAAATCGCGCTTCTCTTCACCGGTACCCCAAATTGTAACCTTATCCTCTGAAGTCATAACTTTTGTCACCGTCGCCCCAAAAACATGGCTGCGTTCTAAATCAAACTTATCATGTGGTCCATAAATATTCGAATGGCGAATAGCAGTGAACTTTGTGCTGCTAATATTTGCATAAAACTCGCACATCTTTTCAATATAAACCTTAGTACATCCAATGCCAAAATATCTGGAATGGATGGGTTTATTAGCATCAAAATCACTTTCTAGCAATGGTGTTTCACTGGAATGATATACCACCGTACAGCTAAAGAAGATAACGTGTTTGATTTTATGTTCAAACGCAGCACGAAAAATATAAGAATTCATAACTGCATTATCTGTTACATGTATGTAAGGTCTAGTTATAGTATCTTTTGAACCGGACGTCGTAGCCGCGGCTTGGATTATTATATCCATCCCTTCTAAAACACGCTCTACATCTTCCGTTTTCCTGAGATCCGCCTTGCACCATGTTATATTTGGTATATCATACTCTGGACGTTTAAATCTAACTGCATGAACCTCAAGCTGAGTGATGAGAGCAAGTCTTTCTGTTATGTTGCGACCAATAAAGCCAGTTGCGCCACATATAAGTACTTTTATCTTGCTCATGTTTATACGATGTCTTCCTCAGAAGCCTTCTGATTGTTTACTAATCATTATGTACACTCATAGAATGCTATACCCAGATGCTTAGAATGAACAATTCGATGTAGCTGGTATTTTTTACCATCAATATTGCCTTTTTCCAGTTTCTCTATAAAGTCCGGTACTTCCGACTGTTTTAGATTATCAGTAGCACAATCATGAAATGCTACTATTCCGCCTTTACGTACTAAATTATGATACAAAAGCCAGTCACACAATATCGCCTGATAACTGTGATCATTCTCCGTTGGCCAGACTCCTTTGTAAAACTTACTGTAGTTACAAGCAAAGGCACGGCATCTTTCTGGAGCCTTCTCAATTGTAATTACCCTTTCAAACAGCAGCCTCCATAAGAAATGAGTACTTCCATAGTGGCCAAGTCCAATCTCAAGTATTGTACCGGAAAGACCTCTGTGTATAATTTCGTCAACCAGACCGTTTATTTCTGTTCGTACCTGCTGAATACTGTAATCAGGATATATTGCAGCGCACCTATAGGCTCGAAATCAGCAGGGTTGTACTTACCATTACCGTGTGATTCAACCCAACGATCCAGCTCAGACATTATAATTTTTGAATCACGTTTCAAGCTAGAAACAGTATCATTTGCTTTTTGCTTAGACATGGTATCTCCTTTTCCTTATAACCTGACATTCCTTATGTACCATTCCAATAAATGGAAATCATTCCAACCCCAACCATTTCGAAAAGGCCAGAAACCAACATTAACAAAAAGATTCCTCAGCAACTGTACTTTTTTCACGGCGATCAAACAACTCTAAAATAAACTTCAACCAAACTCCTCATTATTTAATTCCCAATATTTCCTATCAATTCAACAGTATCTTTTGATATTATCAATAATATCTCTCTCACCTAGCCCGCTAATTTCATGCAAATGATTTCTGTCTCCCAGATCAAACACATACTTATCAGCAAACCCCATACTTTTAATCTTGATATCCAATTCATTCTTTCTAAATACGTCAGCCACTAAGGCACCTAACCCCCCTTTATCAATGAACCCCTCTTCTAAAGTCAAAATAAATTCGTACCTTTTGAGAGTTTCAAACAATAGCTTCTCATTAAAGGGGTCAAGCATAAACATGTCAACAATTCCAACATCTTCCAACTCTTTAGAAACATTTATAGCTCTATGTGTCATAACCCCAGTAGAGACAAGGCAAGCCCTTTCTCCTTTTCTTATTTCACAAAATCCATTCTCAAAGCTCACATCACTTTCATCAGTATAAATCTGGTTTACTGGCTTAGCATCAAATCTAATATATTTTGGAGCTTTTATATCGATTGAATAGTCAACAAATTTCTCTGCTAATTTCCAATCACTTGGCGAGAAAACCATAAGATTAGGAAGCAATCTCATTAAGCATATATCTTCAAGGCAATGATGTGTAGGGCCTGACATATTATAACTTAACCCTGCCCCTACCCCTATAAGATTAACATTTATTGGTTTTATTTGAGAAGTTATCGACAGGTTTGTTCTTATCTGTTCATAGGCCCTCATCGTAATAAAGGGAGCTAAAGCATAAGCATATATGACACCACCTTCCATAGCTATCCCAGTAGACACATTAATCAGGTTTTGTTCTGCAATTCCAACATTCAAAAATCTATCCTCATATTCCTCTCTAATCTTATCTAGTGAAGGAGCTCCAAAGTCAGCACATAAGACAAATATATTTTCATTCTTATCCATCCTTTCATATATCTCATCTAAAAAGACGGTTCTCATTGCTTTTAACGGAACAGAACTCATTTCAGCCCCTCAATAGCAGCTTTTACCTCTTCATCGTTCAACGACTGTATATGGCAAAGAACATCCTTCTCCAATTGAGGCACTCCTTTCCCCTTAATAGTATTGGCAATTAATGCTTTTGGCTGATTTCCCTTTTCCTCTTTCAAGATTTTCAATGAATTATATACCACTTCAATATCATGACCATCGACAACTCTGACGTCCCAATTAAAGATTTTGAATTTCTCATCCAATGGAGATATATCTATAATATTTTTACAATAATCAAGCATACTGATCTTATTGTTATCTACTATCAATATGAGATTATTTAACTTTTGTCCGGAAGCAAACATAATTGCTTCCCACACCGAACCTTCAAATAATTCACCATCCCCTACCAAAACAAATATTTTTGAATCGGAACACCTATTTCTCAAGGCTAATGCGATACCACTTGCAACACCAACACCATGTCCTAAGGAACCATTTGTAGTCTCAAACCCCGGGATTATAATATCCGGAATTCCACCCAGAAAAGAACCTTTCCTGCATACATTTTTCAAATTCTCTTTATCAAAGAACCCCAAATCAGCTAATATAGGGTATAATGAAATAGCCCCATGCCCCTTACTAATTATAAACCTATCCCTATGTTCACAATTTGTATTATTTGGATCAAATTTAAGAATACCCCCATAATACAATGCTACGAATATTTCAACATCAGAAAGTGATGAAGCAATTCTTGTTTCAGGGGCAATTCCATGGATTTTCAACGTTTCTTTTCGCACCAATAATGCTTTTTCCTTTAAAAGACTAATTAATTGTCCTTCCCCTTGAAAATTATTGCTCATAACGATTCTTTCGATTTTTCATTAACATTTAAAAACCACTGATAAGCCTGACTTAACCCTTCTTCAAGAGTCACAGAATGTTTCCATCCCAAACTCATAAACTGATTGCTATCCAGAAGTTTTCTCGGTGCTCCTTCAGGCATGGATTTATCCCAATAAATCTTCCCACTATACCCTACAGCAGAAGCAATCATATTTGCCAAATCCTCAATTGAAATATCAAAACCGGTACCAACATTATAATACTTATTCTCAAGCTTCTTTGAATGCTTAACTGCAAAAATTGAGGCATCAGCCACATCTTCACTGAAAATGAATTCTCGTCTTGGAGTTCCACTTCCCCATAAAACTATTTTTTCTGCTTTATTTTCTTTTGCAATATGAAATCTTGTAATTAGGGAAGGCAAGACATGAGAATAATTAATATTATAATGATCATTTGGACCAAACATTGTATTGGGAACAAGAGCAATGAATCTGTTGGCATTAAATTGCGTGTTATAAGCCTTGCATGCTATCAAGCCTGCTATCTTTGCTACAGCATAACCTTCGCTTGACTCTTCAATTTTTCCTGAAAACAAATCTGTCTCTTTTATTGGTTGGGATGAAAGCCTGGGATATATACACGATGAACCATAAAAAACCAGATGTTTAACGTTATATTCGTTAGCAACTTCAAAGATATTGTTCTGTATGGCAATATTTACATGTAAGAAGTGATATGGATATGTTCTGTTGGCAATTATGCCTCCGGTTTTGCCCGCCGCAAGAAAAACATATTCTGGCTTGTTCTTTCTAAAAAATAATTTTACCTCGTCATATCGAGTAAGATCTAATTCTTTATGTGTTCTTGTAATTATATTATTAAACCCTTTCTGCCCTAATTTCTTAATCAGGGCAGAACCTAAAAGGCCTGTATGTCCAGCAATATAAATTTTTGAATCCTTCTTCACAAACTAATAATTTGCCACAGAGTTCACTGAGAACTCAGAGTTATAAAGAAATTTCTTCACACCATCTACGAGTCTGCTTTCACCAAAATTGATTAACAATGCACGTTTAATACCTGTGCTTTTAAGATAGTACTTGATTATTATAAATATCTTCTAATTAATGTTCAAAGCAAAGCTATGTGTTTGCAACTATGCTTCGCGATATCCCCTGCAACCGTTTGTCCTAATCTCTGGACAAGTCAGAGGTATACCAATCCACTGTTTTCTGGATCCCTTCCTGTAACGGAGTTTTCTCAATCTTGCCAAAAAGATTTTCTGCTTTCGTGTTGTCCAATACCCGATACGGGACAGCAGTAGGTTTAGTCTGATCGTATTGAGGAGGCACATGATGATCACATATTCCTAAAATCACTTTGACCAATTCATTGACGCTAACAGGTGTCCCATAACTGATATTTATTGGTTCTGCAATACAATACCCATTCAACACTCTCAGAACACCATCTACCAGGTCATCCACATAGACGAAGTCTCTGATAGTATTGCCATTGCCCCAGACAACAAAGGGATCTTCTTTGTCCATAGCTCGCTTAATCAGGGCTGGAATAACGTGTGATTTTTCATCGTCAAATCTATCATAAGGACCATAGATATTGGATGTCCTAATAACGCCAATTTGCAATCCTCGTTTCTGGCAATAACATTGAGCCAATTGTTCAAGATATCTGTAAACCCAGCCGATACCCTGGTAGAGTTCGTAAGGTGGTTTGTTTAAATCCAGTTGATCTTCGCGAATGGGATGAAAGGCTTCCTGATAGACAGAGGAACTGCTGACCCAGACTGCTTTCTCCACTCCATTTTGACAGCATGCTTCAAATAGCCCCGCATGAATTTCCAGGTTAGGAAGAATCGTTGATGTAGGGCTCTGTCTTATGCCCGATACCCCTGAAGCCTGTACTGCACAAATGATGACATAATCCTGTCCTTTAGTTGCGACAAGGCATTCTTCGAACTTAGTAAAGTCGTATTGCTTATAATATTTCTTTAAATGTTCAGGGGGGAGACGTGAAAAAAATGTACTTTGAACAGGCTTACCAAGTGAAGCAAGATGTTGGGTTATGCTCGTTCCCAGCAGGCCAGCACCTCCCGTTACTAAAATCTTCTTTCCTTTCAAGAAATCTAAGTTCAAGAGGCACCCTGCTTGATAAAAAAATCATTGCTTCGATAAATCTGATTAAATCCTTCAAGGATGGAGCATGAAAAGGATCCCAGATTACTGCTCTTAGTATTTTCCTCAACATGGGCCTCCGTCAACATTCCGGGGATGATGGTTGATAGCACGGGATAAGACAAACAAAATCTCAATGCGATTTGCGCATTAGTTTGTTCTTCCTCCTCAGTCAGTTCACCAGCAAACAGTCTGTATGCGTTGGCCCACCGATCTATTTGTTCAGGAGACCATAAACTGCGATGGTCAGAGGGATCATAGTTGTCCGTGGCGCCATATTGTCCCGTTAAAAAACCAAAGCATAACGGCGTTCTCCCTATGATACCTACTCCATATTCTTCACATTTTTTAAACAAACCACTCTCCAGCGCTCTTTGATCCACCAAGTTGAAATTAACCTGAACACTTTTGAAATTAAATTGCTCAATTGCAATCTGGCTCTCTTCAGGCGACTTAGTAGATATGCCAACAACACGAATTTTTCCGTCATTTTTTAAGGATTCCAAGTACTCTACAATGCTTCTGTCTTGCTGCAACAATTCAATTGGAGGATAGTGAAGTTGAAATACATCAATATAGTCGGTTTTTAATCGTCTTAGACTTGACTCAAGGGAGCTCCGAGTATATTGTGGAGAAAAGTCTTGTTTGCCCTTAAAATTGACAAAACCAACTTTTGAAGAAATAATTATACTTTCTCTAACATCTTTAAAAGCCTCCCCTATCAATTCCTCACTATGGCCATACCCATACAATGGAGACGTATCATAAAACGTAATTCCTGAGTCAAACGCTTTCATGAGAGCCTGTTGAGATACTTTGTCATCCGTTGGACCATATGCTCTTGCGTCCTTTGGTGTTCCACCAATACCCCAAGCTCCAAAACCAATCTCAGAAACCTCAATTCCAGTATTTCCAAACTGTCTATATTTCATAAGAACCAACAATAATAACTAAATGGTATCCCCTTTTACGCTATTGAGATAGGCTCCTCTTTTGTTTCCAAACCATATAACTTCTCGACACCATTGCTCCCACGAAGACCAGGTTTTACCAGTACGATCAATAAGGTATTGACGTGGTTTCTCTTCAATAGGAATGTCTATTCCCTTTCGGGCATTGTAGTAGAAATCCCACACATTGTATGTTAGCTTAACTTTCAAATCATCAGTATGAAAGGGGAGCTTCAAAAGATGCTTGTTCAAATCTATAGACTCCTGAATGAGAGTAGCAGGTATATCGATAAATTTTTCTCTTAAAAGATTATTAAAGATTTGAATCGCCTCATCGTAAAACCCATCTAATTTGTTTTCTGTGCATATGTTAATCATAGCAAGTTCATCTGCATACCACCAAATATTCAGCCACTTCTCTGAATGGCAATATTCAGGCCCTCCAAGCTGAATATTCCGGGCTGCCTCAGAAAAAGAAGACCTGATTTCAGTAAAAACCGGAAACGATTTAGTATTATTATTGAGAAAAGCATTAAAAAGTTCATGGTAGGCTAATCCCCCAACCTTATGTAGTAAAATCAATGGTATTTGCAGCATTTTATCAAAATGCAAAAATGCACACATCCAGCAGAAAACCCTTGTCTTCACCCAGTCGTCTCTGGGCATAGAACTGGTTGCGACAACCAGTTGTTGTTTTTCACTAATTTCATCATTTGTTAACAAGCTCCCATGCATATTAATAATCTTCGTTTCAACAATCTTCATCCCATATTTTCTTTGATACTCCGGCTCCCCCATTTCAGAATTGGGAAGTATCGTAAGATTGCCGAACTGTATGCGATTGTGTTGTCCGCTGGCAATTACGGTAGAAACACCGTTTACAAATGAATTGTAGGTTTCTCCCGGCAATCCTATAATCAGATCAGTATAAGTCTCAATATTGTCAGACGTAAAGCGGTGCTGCAGTTCCTGGAAACCATCTATTGAAATATTGGAACGTTTCACATTTTCTAAAATAGTCTTATCAAGGGACTGAAGGGAAAGAGAGACACCTTTGTTTAATCCCGCTTCAGCAAGTATTTTCTGAATTTGATAAGTACGTTCAGAAGTGTTCTTGGTGTTTTGAACTGACAATGCATGTGGATAACCATATTTCCGTTTAGTGTCAGCCACATACTGGACAATTTCCTTATCTCTCTTCAGAATCCCGAAATTTGCGTCACAACAACTAACAAATTCAATTTGACGAACCCTCATCCAATCAACTTCCTTGAACAATCGTTCTATATCAAACTGATATACCTTGCTTTTATTGGCAGACCCCCAATCACAAAAAGCACAGGAAAAAGGACAACCTCTGTTTGTTTCCCACAAAACCAACCATTTTTCATCTGGATAAGCTTTCATCAAAGGGTCAAAAACACCTTCCAGATAAGGAGAAGGAATTTCTTCTAAGTTATTGATTCTGTGAGCTTTGCGTGTTTGCCTGAAATTGCTGCCCTCGTCCAGAAAGCTAATTGATGGAACATCTCTCCAGCTACGCTTCTTGGTATTTTCCAGAACCGGACAGATACTCGCCTCCCCTTCTCCATGAATAGCCAAATCAACAAAACTGTACTTCCTGAGAAACTCTTCACTATGATTAGGAATCTGAGGCCCGCCAAATACGGTAATGATTTCCGCATTTTTCTTCTTAATCACTTGAGCAATTTTTAAGGAGAATTGAATATTCCAGACATACGTACTAAAGAAAACAATATCTGCCTCACACATTCGCTCAACTATTTCTTCTACTCTAATACGTGTATAAACAGGTATTAAAAAATCATACTGATCCTTGTCCACGAGATATTTCTGGGCATAACCCATTAACAGCCCTATAGAGTAAGGAAGATAATTCTGACCAGCAAAGCTATTATTAATCTGTACCATTCCAACTTTTAGTGTCATACCACTCAAAACAAATTGATACAGCCTATAATGTTTCTTGGAGAAACCTCTCTATTAGCACCAATAACAGTTTCATATATTCGTTCACTATCCGGCGCTTTATTCTGACAGAAAGGGCAAGGGTATTTTGTCTTATTCAAGAAAACCAACTCCTATACAGTAGGCCCTGTTGTATCGCAAACTCACAATACTTTCTTAATAGTGATAAAAGGGGAAATCAACAGACAAATATCTTAAAATATTTCAGAAGCAATCTTCTCTTCTGAAGAAGTGATCACATTGTATACAGACATGAAATCTTTGTGGTAAGGAGAAGAACGTTTTAACAGATTCTCTAAACAAAAAGCTTTTTGGACTCCGGGAATTCTTCTCTTAATATTTTTGTACAAATATTTTATACATGGTATACGTTTCACTTTATCTCGAAAAGCAATTATTCTCTTTTTGGATGCTTTCTGCCTTTGAATCAATCTGCATACACCACCGGCAAAATGTTTCCAGAATGCCTGTTTAACAATATCCGAAGCAGCTTCCCGTGTGATATTTGCTTGTTGGGTTAGCGCTTCTGTTAAGTTATCATGAAAGATTTTATAAGACGATCGCCAATCTGGCTTCGTTATCCATTCAAGGGTCCCACCGCCCCAATCATATCGATGATGTCCTACCTGGCGGAACAAATATAAACAATCCAGTCCCTTAGATTTGCCACGAATAAGAGATAACCAACCTATCAGAATTTCAGTAAATTGTGCATCGGAGACAAACCCTGTACTTTGCATGTTTCTACAATCGGCTATTTGACGATATTCTTCTGTTCTAAAAACAGAAAAGTCAAGAACCCAGTAATCATTAAGTATGTTATGCAATCTTTGAATTGGGGTCTCCATTTCACACCCTCTTGATGAATACAGGCCAAACGCTTCAATATCTCCATATGCGCCCTTTTTATCTAAACCAAATAAAACCCCTTTGCCTTGTACAGTAACATACTCTGGATTAACCTCAAGAAATTCTATACACTTCCCCAATGAGTCCGAAACCAGAAAATCATCATCCCCGACATAAGTAATGTATTTTTCTTTAACAAGCCCAACAAGTTCTCCCAATACCCCATGGGAACACACACTTGAATCTATTTTGCGATAAACAACTTTGACCCGACCCCTTAATTTATCAATCACTGAAAGTATTCTTTTCTCATGTGCTGCATCGCTGGAATCCCCTATATATATCGTATAAGGGCATTCAACACTTACATAATAATACAGTTGTCTGATAATATACTCAGACCGATTTTTAGTAGGAGTAACAATACCTAACATTTCTACCTGAAGAATTTAAAATACACCCAAATGCTTTGGTCAAAACACTCTGCCCAGTTTTTTTTCTAATAATTTTATTCCAGTCAGGGCTGCTATTGTTAATACATCAGAAGCCTCTGACATTTTAAGCACCCTGACGTGAATAAACTCATTTTCCTCATGACACCCCGTACTGCGACCATCTATTTCTTTCAAAAACGATAGAGAAACATTTCTTTCAAAATAATAATAATAAACCAGATCACCCAGAATACTTGAAGATGCTTTTATTGGATTGGGTTTGAGGGAAATTAATTCTTTTGGCAGTACGGTAAGATGTAGTTCTTCCCGGATTTCATTACAGGCACTTACCTTAGGATCTCCTCCAGTTTCAATACCACCTGAGGGAAATTCTCTAGAATAGTCTCCATCAACAATACGACGCTGCTCGACCATCAGTGTATATACTTCCCCATCATCACTACAAGTCAACACTGGAATGATAGCAACACTATCACCGAAAACCATAACGCATCGAGAGACTTTTACACCTTCTGGCGTCAGCAATTGACAATCCAAAACAGCACCAAACAGACTTGCTTCGTTCCTGGATATGGTAGCTAACACTTCAATGTTTTTGATAATATTGCCGTTTGCCTCAACACGTTTTCTCCAACACTGTATTTTTGGGTGGTCAATTATGTTGAGAGACATTGTAGTATCAAATTTATGATTTTAAATTATTATCTGGATTGGAAATCCGACCTACTTTTGATTGCCTGCCAGACTTCACCATTCAGGTGGGCAGCTATGCAGTATTAAAAAAGCTGTAGTTTGTCCTTTTAATCAATTTGCGTTGCTATGTTCTAAATATCATCTTCAGCTACTTCCTTTAATACCTCTTTCCTCCAATAAAAAAGCAGATATTCAACACTTTCTTTAAAATCATATTGTGGCTTCCAGCCTGTTAATTGTGTAAATTTGTCTGTACAAGGAATCTGCAAGGTAACGTCAACAGGACGTAATAGTTGTGGATCTACTCTACTGGAAATAGGAACCGTACTACTGCCCTTCAGCATTTCTAAAAATTCTCCCACTGAAATTGTGGTTAAACCTCCAATGTTGTAAGCTTCTCCATATTCACAATAAACTGCGGCATCCCAATAAGCCTGCATTGCATCGCGCACATCAATCAACGTTCTTATAGAGTCCAGATTCCCATGCAATAGTTCCTTTTGCAATCCCTGTTCAATTCTGGCAATCTGTCTGGCAAAGGAAGTAGCGAACAAATCAGCACGTCTCGGATTGAGGTATGCAAACATACGGGTGCGAATAACTTTCATCTTATAACTTCTAAAATATGCCAAACCCAGCATGTCCTGAGTCAGCTTAGATACGGCATAGGGACTGGAGGGTTGTACAGGGCAATCCTCCCTAATAGGAACGTTCTCGGGAGCAACCTGTCCATACACTTCGGAAGTACTGCACAACTGTATCACCGGATCGATTTCCGCAAGACGTATAGCTTCAAATAAATTGGCAGTCAACATAACATTGTTATTTATTACGGAAAGAGGTGTTGTGAATCCTGCACGCACGTTGGCATGAGAGGCTAAATGAAAAATGACATCCGGTTTGACTCTCTTCAATACAGAAAATGTAGTGCCAAAATCGTTTAAATCACATTCATGGATTTTCACTTCGGTTAAGATTTTAGAAAGGTTTTTTGATGAAGTTGTACTATGCCATCGTACTGTACCATGAATTTGTACATCGGGATGATAATGTAAAATATGTTCTGCCAGATAGCTTCCCCCGCTTCCAGCAATTCCGGTAATCAACACACTCTTAATCTGAGTCTCATTTATCATAAAATTATTTTATCTCCCTGCAAATAGTTCTCTAGTAATCATTGCCAATTCTTCATTAGACAAAGCATAAACCATTTCATACCTGTCATCTCATCCTTCGCAGGTATGGTAATGGACATATAAAGCTCTTTACCGCCACTTGTTCACAACGGCATTTTCATCACTTTAGATTGTTATACTCTAAATTTACTGTAAACACTATTTAAGTCTTTTTCTACATATGTATTATAATCTTCAGGCAATAACCCCATTGCACTCTGCCCAACAGGGTTCATACCGTGATCTTTATAGTAGGCAAAAACATCCATCCCCAGACTTATCGTTCTCTCAAACATTTTAGAGTTTGAGCTTTTATGTAATGCATAAATAACCGAATATATCTTATATGCTACTTCCGCGGATGCCGCATATCTTAGCAGTGATGTCTTTGCGTTGTCCCACTCCTCAAAGGAAATCTCTGCAGCCTCTCTAATGTTAGTATCTTTAAACAGGTTTACTTCACCATCAATTTCTTTAATCCAATATTCCATGAGTGCTATCCTCTCATCCTCTTCTTTATTCCTGCATAAATAATAAAAGAATTTCGAGATTGCCGGATAGTACTTGATAAGCACCTGAACCCAGATTGAAAGATTGGTAGCTTCATCAATATCGCATTCAGGAAATTCCTTTGTTGATAAGATTCGTTGGGGGTGGTCATTGGTGTAGTTCAAATTCAGGTTATCCTTGTCATTATAAAACCTGCTTCCGGGCAGCAGATATATAGGGTACGCTATAGAAATATTGGAAGGTTCCATGGATAACAGAAAATCAAGAGTTTTCTTATACTCTTTTAATGTGTCACCTGGTAACCCCAACATAATATCTATGTTATATTCAATATCCGGCAGCTCTTTCTTTATTGCTTCAAGTTTCTTTTTAAATAATTCTGATTGAATTCTGCGTTCTGTTATCAGATTCAGGCTAATCTGATTTACTGTCTGTAACCCGAAGCAGAATTCAAAACCTGGAAGCCGAGACAGCACTTTTGCCATTTCAGGATCGGTTGATGAAATATTCATACACATTTGTGTCTTGATGTTTTCAAACTGACTTTGCTTCTTCATATATTGTATAATTTCTTTAGCGCGTTTCTTATTTATAAGGATATTGGCATCAGTAAACAAAACAGTCTTTACTTTCGGATTGTTATAGACAATCCTGATCTCTTCCTGCAGACGGTCCATCGGGATAAATTTTATCTTGCTTCTTTGGCCACCCCAACAACAATATCCACAATCATAATGGCACCCTCTATATGTTTCAAGAATAGCATAGTGACCTCTTTCTTCATTTAACAGAATGTCATTGTGAATATATGGTGAAACATCTGCCGAAACATCAATTTCTTCTTCAGGAGCATCTGTTTTTTTGAGCAGTTTCTCTCCCGAACGATATACAATTCCTTCTACATCGGCAAAGGACTTATTATTCACAAAACATTGTACAAAATTCTTAAAAACGACTTCTCCCCGAGTGTTATCAAAAGAGACTGCGTCAATCTGGGGGTATTCCAGCATAACTTCTTCGGCGTTGAAGGATATACTGGGGCCTCCTCCCAGTATAATAACTTTCGGCAAAATCTTTTTAAGGTATTTTGAACATTTCATCAGACTCACAAAATTCCATACATAGAATGACAAGCCTACCATGTCAGGTTTCCTGCCTGAGACTTCAGACGCTATTTTTTCAGGATCATTATCAGCCGAAAAGTCAATGACCTCGATATCCGCTATACCTTTTGGAACAACATATTGTTCAGCATACCGCTTTAGAATATATGGCGCCAGAAGTTTAGACTTCTCCCGTATTTGATGATCAGGTGTCATTCCTATGAGACACACTTTCATTGTATGCTCCGATTCAAGTTTGTGTCCTTATACATTCGCCAAGAAGTTTTATATATAACTATCAAAAACACTGCAAAAAAGATCAGTGAATTGATATCCCAACTCATTGATTATTATCCTATTGTCTGAAAGCTCCAATAGGCCGTCTTCTGAAAATTTTGCCAAAGCAACAATCTCTTCCTTGAAATATTCTTTAAATTCCATATCATACTTTTCCTCTATATCCACATAGTTAAGGAAGAAAAAATTACGTAATGTTTTTATAACATCTCTTCTTATCTTATCATCTCTATTAAGTATATGCCCACGATGTATTGGAAATTTACCATTTGTAACAGCCAGTTCATAATCACGCAATTCTAAGAAATTCTGAAAGTAATAATCTCCTAATGTACTATAGCTATGCAATCCCAGACCAATTATATCGTGATATCTTCCTGAAGTAACTCCCAGGGCATTCCAATGCAATGTATTCTTTTGCACTGCTCTTGCCACATCGTCATTTGGTTTTGCGAAATGATCGTATCCTATACGCAAATAGCCACCATTTAAAAGGACTCCGAGCGCTTCGCCAAAAAGCATCTTCTTTTCGAAAAGATCAGGAAGTTTAGATGGACGGCCATTACGACCATCATGCATTACTACTTGATGTTTTGAAAACTTAGGAGAGTAATGAAGATAATTAAAACAAATACGGTCTGGCGACATTTCCACTATCCTCATAAATGTCTTTTTTATGGACTCTTTTGTCTGGTTAGGAAGACCGCAAATAATGTCAAAATTAATACCATTGCTAAAATATTTTCTCATATCCGGAGTAAGTAATTCCTCTATTAGCTCAGGAGATTGAACTCTATTAATAGCTTTTTGAACATTGAGATCAAAATCCTGCACACCAAAAGATACCCTATTAATACCAGAGGTATGGTAGTATCTCATCCTTTCTTTGTCAACTTCACGAGGATCTATTTCAAGAGAGAATTCCCTTAAATTCTTAAAGTCAACTATCAATTGAAGTTTTTCTATAAGCAAATCAAACTCTTGCTTATTTAAAATAGTAGGAGACCCACCACCGATATGGAGTTCCTTGATATTAGGTATTAATGAGTTTTTATTTAAAAACTCGTGCAATAAATCAATTTCACGAAAAATGAGATTTAAATATTCTTTTACCCTTTGATAATTCTTTGTTATTACAGTATGGCATGTGCAATAAAAACACTGTTTCGAACAAAAAGGGATATGAACATATAACATTAGAGGATCATTATCTTTACACTCACAAAGGTTTTTCAAACCAGCCCTGAAATCTTTCTCACCGAATTTCTTAGACCAAAGACTTTTATGAGGATATTCCGTATACATAAACGTAGTATCATTATATTTCTTTATTAAATCCTTATTTATATCTTTTGATAAATTATCCGTTATCATGTTTCCAATTATCCATTTCCTTATTATCTTTTATCAACCGCATTCTATTTACCCTTTGTTAGCATAGCCCATTAATGATTTAATATTATTATCGTACCATTTAAGGGTCATTATTATACCTTCATCAATAGAGACTTCTGGAGACCAACCGAGTAATTCTTTTGCTCTGGTAGTATCAAGACAAACTTTTGTTTTAATACTCGGTTTGGTATTATCAAATTCAATGCTGATATTCTTTCCTGAGTGATAAATAATTTTCTCAACCAACTCTTTTATAGAAATTGAACTGCCATATCCAGCGTTAAATAATTCAAATTCAGGTTTTTGCTTATCAATAGCAATTTTAACAAAATTTACAAGATCCGCGACATAGAGCAAATCCCGTTCTTCACTGCCCTGTCCCCAAACTTCAATTTTCCCTCCTTCTTCAGCATTTGCAATCTTAGTCATGGTTGCCCCAAAAACATGTGATTTCTCGAGATCGAATTTATCATTAGGTCCATAAATATTTGAGTGTCGTATAACTGTATATTTAGTAGGACTAATCCTCGCGTAAAATTCGCACATCTTTTCATTATAAACTTTTGTCCAGGCACCACCGGAATAACCTAGAAACAGCTCTTTATTTGCATCAAAATCGGCTTCCTTGATTGGTATGTCGCTTGATTGATACATAGTTGTACAACTAAAGAATACAACATGAGATATTTTATAATCGTAAGCAGCTCTAAAGATCAAGGCATTCATTACCGCATTATCAGTAACATGGTAATAAGGCTTTGTTACAATATCTTTTGCCCCGGAGGTGGTAGCAGCAGCCTGGATTATAATGTCTTTACCTTCTATTGCTTTGCCAACATCATCTTTATTAGTCAGATCAGATTTGATCATCTTGATATTAGGATTGTTTAAAGGCTCAGAATCCAAATAAGTTCCAAAGACTTCAAAATTGTCAACATTTGCGTAAAATTCAGCAATGTTCCTACCAATAAATCCTGAGGCACCAAAGACTAATATTTTTTTCTTCATAATCGCCGGTCTACTCTCTAAATTGTGTCGATTTATAACATTCTTTATTCATTGATTTCATGGACTTGTTAAAGGATGAATAGCCGAATTAAAACCGTATTCTTTAAGTCTTGATTGTAATTCCAAGTAGTTATTAATTATTCTATCCCTGTTAAAACCTTTTCCCCATGCAGTCTGCTCTTCGTATTCAAAAGTAATATTAGGTTTTTCTTTTTTATATCTATCATACATATGCATAGTGTTATCCCACTCGGTAGAAGTACTTTTTATTCCAAACTTGCCTGGATTATTATAAACTTCTGTTCCAGGCCTTACTGTAAAAAGAGATAGTGTAACTAAATCCGGTTCTGTTTCTTTAACAAAATCCCATGTCTGTTTAACAATATCATCTGGTTCTCCCGGTAGGCCAACGATTAGATAGATTCTACATTCTATACCATTCTTTTTGAGAAGATAGATGGCTTCTTTACTCTTAGTTACACTTACTTTTTTGCTAATAATGTCCAATGAGGTTTGAGAAACGCTTTCAACTCCTAATCCAATAGCAGAACATCCTGATTCCCTTGCTAATTTTGCCGTTTCAGGTGTTATATTGTCTACTCTAGATTGACCTCTCCACACAATTCCAGTCCTGCCGATTGCTTCTAAATGCGAATAAGCTATTTTTCGAGAATAAGGAAAGGTAATTTCATCAAGCAGGCTTATACCTTGCATATTATATTCACTCTTCAAATACTCAATCTCTGCTTCTACAAGCTTAGAATCTCTAAATCTAACTCCATTATTAAAGATTTCTGTCTGCGGCATTGCACAAAAAGCGCATTTACCTGGACAACCTCTGCTAAAAATTACCGTACAACTCAGCAAGTCACTGTATTTCTTGTCCTTTAAGGTCATCAACCCTCTTCTAACCACTGTTGCTTTAGGAAGATACTTTCTACTTGGATAAGGGTATAGGTTTATATTTATATCTTCACCTTGCCTATAAGTTTTTTTCAGTTTCAAGCACATAAGATCATTTATAGCCTGAACAATACAATCCTCACCATCACCAACAATAATAGAATCAAATACTTTCAAGCATTCATCCTGAAATACTACAACATGAGGCCCTCCCGCTATATGTTTAGCCTTCGGATAGACCTTACGCAAGGAATCTACAATTGATACTTGCTCATTAAAATCCAAAGTATATACAGAATGCAGATATACATCACACTCAGGAATATGCAAAAAAGCAAATTCCTTTTTTATCCCTCTTAAATCAATTAATGAGAAATTATGTTTATTCCCAAAATGAGATTCCAGAACTGTTAATATTTGAAAATGAGTATGTGGGTCACCACGAAAGGGATCATGTAAATACTCACTGCTTGGAAAAATAAATCCGATATTCATAAGTTTGCTTCTCTATTTTGTTTTCTCATCATATTAATATACTCTAGATAAAAGATTTGATACTCAGTTCTTTTTATTCTTGAACATTTCCATAACAACCTTATAAATTCGTTTGTTATCAGGTGCCTTATTTTGATAGGGAGGACATAGGCATTTAGTCATATCCAAAAGCCCCAATGCTTTTACTGGATATCCGGAAGCATCCGAAAGCTCATAGGCTATGGATCGAGCGGCTCCGCATATTTCAAAACTTGAGTCAATCACAAGACCAAGTTTCGATTCTCTCAGAGGTACTAAATATTTTTCTTTAATATCAAAGGGTTTAAGCCAGACAATGTGGACAATATTGCATGTTATTCCTTCCCGGGATAACATTTGTGCCGCTTCTTCCACTGCAAAGCGGGGTGAGGATATGGCATATAAGGTGATGTCCGCCTTATCATTCAATACATCTTCCATCTCCTTACTATTCTTAAAACTTTCCCTATGCTCACTTACATACATAGGATCATCGTGTTCCATGAACACACACCACGCTTCTTCATATTCTTTTGGCGTCATGGGAGAACAAATCTGAAACCCCGGAAAGTGCATAAATATACTATGAAGCACACCTGAATGGACAGGCCCCATTCCCTCTGAAGCCACCGCTCGAATAAAAACAGGAGTACCTCTTCCATGAAGTTCTTTGGATTTCGCCGCATAATTAATGAGAGGGCTACCGTTTAACATGAGGAAATCCTGAAACCGAATAACAAATATTGGTCTCCTGCCTACCATGGCGGTGCCGACTGCAATCCCGGCACCTGCTACATCAGTCATGGGAAGCTCAACAATTCCCTGTACATCAGGAACAGTATTATTTACCCAGCCTACAGCGCTAACACACTGACCTAACAGAATACCATTATTTTCTTCAAGATGCTCGCGCGTTATTTCCTTAATGGTTTCAGCGACAGTTCTTTGCCCCACAATTCCTCCATTGACTTCTGAACTTCTCGTTCAAGAGCATTAACAGCTTTCTCTTCTCCGAGTTGGACCAGTTTTCCCCTAACCAATGTTAATCTATCCCATTCAGGTTGATTATCAATACCGGCACCAACATGCCAATAGCCCCTGCACACATAGCATTTGATAAGCGCCGGAAGTCTATTGGTCAATTCTCTTGTGTGATGCAGAACAGTCCAGGGATCGTCAGCAACGTTAATAGCAGGCATACCAAATGCCTTGGCGATCTCAGTAATTTTCCAGGAGCGGCGTATCTCCGTTTTAGTTAAGATGGAAAGATCGTTATCCATGCAAACAAAAAAAACAGGCAGTTTATGAGTTGCAGCAAACCCCATTGCCGCCAATACATAATCTTCCTCTGCAGCACCGTCACCAAAAATACAAACTGTCTTCTTACCGCTTCCAAATGCGGCTCCAACGCCTTGAGGAACATTTTCCCCGATCAGCCCGTGGTGACCGAACATGGAAATTCCATCTTTATGGTATTGCAGACAATTCGATCCGGCTTTGCCCTGACTGGTCCCCGATGTAAGACCAAAGAATTCGTCTCTAAGCATTTGAGGGTTCCCCCCAAATGTAAGATAAATATCGTGCGCTCGATGTTGAGCAAAAATCAAGTAATCATTAATTTCCAGAGAAAGTGCGGCGGCTACTGCTTCCTGACCGGAAGACAAATAAGCGTTATAGTTAACGCGTTTCTCGCTAATGGCATCAATTAAACCCTGTTCGAAGTACCGGACTAAACACATTCTTCTAAAAAGCGAAAGTGACAAATCGGCGGGAAATTTTATAGCAATTTCTTCAGATACGTTGTGGTTAGAACTTCTCATTACTCATTCTTTATTTATATCTTGAAGAAATGTCCTCAAAAAAGAGGCACCATCACAGTCAAATAGTATGGCTTTGTATTTCATCATTATCCCAGGAAAGTTGAAGCGTGCTGAAATGTATCAACTACATTTAGTTAACCGTATATTGTTCCAAGATATCCTTTCTCAATTCCACACCAAGACCAGGATGAGAAGGTACCGTTACATAACCATCTTCAATCTTTAATGGAGCTATCAACAAATCATCGTAAATAGCATTATCCGAAGCATCATATTCAAGCATAGTTGTATTAGGCGTACTAGCCTGAAGATGGATAGTAGCGGCCAAAAGAATCCCGGAAGAAAAATTGTGTGGCGAAACGGGAATACCATAAGCTTCGGCAAGATTACAGATATTTCTAGTTTCCTGTATGCCTCCGACACGCGCAATATCCGGCATTGCTACGTCTATTGCGTTTTTATCAAACAACTCCTTGAATCCATGAAGGCAAAATTCATTTTCACCCGCCGCTATTGGGATTCGAATACGGGAACGTAAATCCGACAGAGCATCAACTTGGTTGGGATTTAGAGGCTCTTCCAACCACATTAAATTGAATTGTTCCCAGAGTTGAGCCGCTTGATACGCTTCCAAACTGGAATATCCCCCATTCAAATCAATCATCAAATTGACATCATTCCCTATCGACTCACGTAAAATCTTGACTCTTTCAATATCCAGTTTTGGAGACTTACGCCCTACGTGTGCTTTGATTGTCCGAAACCCTTTGTTTATAATTCGTGTTGCGTTCCTGCTCATATCATCAGGATCATCTTCCCAATATATATCACTTGCATAAGCTTCAATTTTATCCCGATACAACCCTCCTAACAGTTGATAAACAGGAATGTTAAGTGTTTTCCCCTTAATATCCCAGCAGGCCATTTCAATGGCGCTTGCCGCACAAATCGCGGAACCTTTTCTTTCCAGATAAACCTGGCTGTCTATTAATTTCTGACGCATTGTCTCAATATCAAATGGGTTGAGCCCGATGGCCAGTTGCCCCATTTGCCCTTCGAGGATTGCCTTGATCAAACACGCGTTTCCAACACCCTCTCCAAGGCCCGTAACACCTTCATCAGTGTGCACTTCTACAATCACATGGTCGCGGACCGAAAAACCACCCCTTGAAATATGCATTGAAGAAGTCAATTGTTTCTGAAGCAAAAACACTTTTACTGCTGTAATTATCATAAACCTGCTCCTGAAAATGGATTTTCTTTGTCATTAACAACCTTCAAGAAGATCGTTGTATCCGGAATTCCCAATACTCCCTTAGCCTTCAAAGTCTGACCATATTCCGTGTCACCTACATCTAAAACAATATCACCAACAGAATTGTATATCTGGCCCTTAAACAAGCTATACAGGGCATTGTTCTGTATTTTACATATTTCCGACTTACTTTCACCTGAAACAACTACTATAGAAATACTATAACCAGACGAAGTATAGGTGTGGTTTTTTGAATTCATTGGTGTTTCAAAAGAAAAATGTTTAAATCTTTCCAATCCATCTGTATGCATCTCACTCATCCCTTCATAACCAAACAACACTCTTCCATATTCATCGTTCAATCTAACCAAGTCAGTCTTGTCAGGAGGAGTTTCAACTTCTACAACATCAATTCCACTGGAAGATAATGCTTTAGTAGAATGAAAAACTGCCTTTTCTAAAACAACAGCATCAATACTTTCTAGGTAGTTTCTATGGCCAAATGTATTACAAATAGCTTTTCCGGATAAAAGTATGAGTGATGTTTTCTTTTGAGGGTGACAATGCATAGATGTAGAATGACCATGTTTAATGTGTAAAAACCAAACCGCTACATACTCATTCTCGAAAATCAAATACTCATATCCCCACGGTTTTAGCACCACTCTATTCTTATAATTATCAGGTTGATTATTTACAGAGATATCTCGAAATTTTCTCAAACGTTCCAGACTGACCTTGTCTTTTTCTGATACCACGATTCTCTTAATCATCTGATTTTCAATACCATTTGAAGTTCATATAAAGATATACTTATGGAGTTATTAAGATAGAAAACAGCTGCGAGGTTTATGGTTAAACACTGCTCACCAAGAGAAAGTCACTATACTTGTTGAAATGTATTAATACCAAACAAAATCCAAATCTCTGCTATACAAATTTGTGGGACCTGCTTGTCTTAACTGATGGCAAATCGTAAAGACGATTTATATTAAGCACATCAAATCGAATTTGCCAATATTCGGATTGCCACAGCAGGTCTCTGGAAACTGAAAGATACTTTTGGCATTTATCCAGGTTGCCTAATTTATATTCAACAATCCCCAAAAATAACATGGAGAGTGGATTGTCTATTGTCATCCGTCCTGAAACGTCTCTTAGGAAATACTGCATTTTTTTTAGTTTATGCAGATTTTCTTCTTCTATTATTTTCTCATAATTTACCTTGTAGTCTACAAGAAACCATACATCGTTTAATTCCTCATTGGTTGGAACCAAATCTAAGTTGTTAGCAAAAAAGTCAGTAAACCCTCTAGCATTTTTCTTCTCATTTGCCTCTCTTAATCGTTGATTTTCAGCTTCTCTTATTAAAAAACCTGAATAACCACTCTTCCCCAGGTTTTCATCATCAATTAATTGTTCATCTACCATTTGTTCGACAATCTCAGTGGATGGCAATGGTGTAAGTTTTTGCACACCGTTCCAATCTGCTCTCATCGCTTGTGCCAGATCAACAGTACTTAATATTTGGCGAAATGTTTCATTTGGAAATCCAATAATCAGAAATGTTCTCGTATAAATTTGTGGGTATTCTTCCATCAATTCCCCAACCATCAGACAGTGTTTAATACTTGAAGGTTTGTGAACTTTACGCAATACCTCCGGGCTGCCTGATTCAACACCGTAGTTTACCGCAATGCATCCCGATTCCGCTGCACTATGAATAGTTTCAGGATGAATGGCCACAGCAGAAGCAATAATCCCGTTCATTGCATCCCACGTGATATTCAATCTCCGCTTGTCTATCTCATTGAACAACTGTACTGTTCTTTTTGTATTATAAAAAAGATCATCATCCAACCAGGTAATATGATTTATATTATACTTGGATTTTAGTTTTTCAATCTCATCAACCACTGATTCAACGCTGCGAGAACGAACTCCGGCACCATTAAAGTTTCTTACACTGCAGAAGGAACAGCGTCCTCTACAACCTCTATTTGTCAAAACAGAACTAACTCGGGAGTTTTCAGGAAGCCAGTATCTAAAGTTCCCTATCTCTCCTAATAATATATTCTCTCCTATGGCTAAATCAAGATAGTCAGGAACAACATTCATGGTATTGGGGCTTGGGATATGCCGTTCTTTTACATCACGATATTGGCCATCTATAAGAGTACCAATTTGAGCAAGAGACTCAGGTGAATCTTTATCATTAACAAAGTCCAGGAAATCACAAAAGCTATTATCTCCTTCATAGAGTGAAACAAAATCTATGCTTTTACCTTCCTTTAAAACAATATCGGGGGCATTCGTCACATGAACGCCACCAGCAACAATGGGCAAATTGGAACAATACGATTTAATCAAATCTGTTATTTTTATTGTTATCTCATGGGACATGGTAAACATACAAGAAATGCCAACCATATCAGGTTGAAAATCATCAACTATTCTTTTTACTTTCTTTTGCCATATATTGGTAATATTTGAGAGTATAGACGTTTCATCTTTTTCTTTGTGGATAAAAGAAAGCAGCTCAAAATTTAAATCTAAGATGCGAACCTTATACCCTCTCTTCTTCAGATTTGTACATAAAAGTCCAAGTCCATAGGGAGGATAATTGTAGTACCTTTTATTTTTCGCTATCCTAACATTTAATAGCTCTTCGGGAAATTGAGGAGGTTGAATTAACAAAATACGTCGATATTGACCATTAAAAACATGACGTATCTTATTGACAATAAGCGCTCTTAGTGCGTAGGAACTATTTTGAGGCTCTTGCCTCTTCAATGCTGGCATAGAATATTCTGAGAATAATTTTCCACATCACAATGTTTTATTTAATTGTTTTGAATTCATCATAAACGCGATTAATACCTTCCTTTAATTCCACCTTATGTTTCCACCCCAATTCGCTTATTCTTGTAATATTCTGTAACTTTACTAATACACCGTCCGGCTTGGAAACATCATAAATTATCTTCCCTTCATAGCTAACAACCTCTTTTACAATTTCAGCAAGCTCCCCAATAGTATAATCCCTTCCAGTACCAACATTTAATATGTCGTTATCTGAATAAGTCTCCATCAAAAAGCTCACTGCGTCAGCAAGGTCATCCGCAAACAGAAAATCTCTGGAAGGGCGCCCGGATCCCCAGATTACTACCTCTTTCGCATTTGTGTGTCTAGCCTCATGAAATTTTCTGATTAAAGCAGGAACGACTAAAGAGTTCATAGGATCATAATTTTGATTGATTCCATAAATATTGGTAGGTATCACAGAAATAAAATCCGTCCCGTATTGCCGATTGTAGGATTCACACATTTTGACTCCGGCAAGCTTGGCCACTGCGAACGGTTCATTGGTTGGCTCAAGATGACCTGAAAAAAGAAATTCCTCTTTCATGGGCTGGGGCGTTATCTGAGGATACATGGAAGAACATCCAAAAAAAACCAGTTTCCTTACCTCACTCAGAAAAGATTGATGAATAACATTGGTTTGAACAACTAAATTCTCGTATATGAACTCCGCACGATATGTATTATTGGCATAAACTCCTCCCGTCTTTCCGGCCGCCAGAAAAACATAATCAGGTTTGTGTTCTTCAAAAAAATGCTTCACCTGTTCTTGATTTAGCAAATCCACTTCCAAACGCTTTTTGGTAATTATATTAGAGAATCCTCTCTTTTTAAGTTGACGAATAATTGCAGACCCTACTAATCCCTGGTGACCGGCTATATATATTTTATCCTTTTTTTTCATTTAACTTTAAATAACGTTCATTCTTTGCTCATTAAAAAACTTCTCTAATGCCCATTAACCTTTCCACTGGTCAATAAGCTTAGAGAGTTAAAAAAACAGCACTTTTCTACTTCTCAAAGTACGCAATAATTGCTTTCATAAAATCCCCATTATTGTTGTAATGAGGAGATGTGATCAGATTACCATCAATAACTACCGGGATTTTATGTTGATAATCTGCACCTGAATTTTTTACATCTGCCTCTATACTCCAATAAGCCGTCATTTTTCGTCCTTTTGTTATTCCTGCTGAAATAAGAATCCAAGGCCCGTGACAAATAGCAGCAATAAGCTTTTTTTGTACATCCATTTTCCGTACAAATTCCAATACTTCCGGAAGAAGCCGTACTCTATCAGGCGCCTCAAATCCTCCAGGTAGTATAACTACATCAAAATTGTTTGCATCCAAGTCCTTTGTATCCATTGTAGCCCGCGCAGGTACGCCATATTTTCCATAAACGACTGCTCCATCCTTTGTAGCAACACTCACCGAGAATCCTGCTTCCAGCAACCGGTAATAGGGATAAACATACTCTTCATCTTGAAACCCCGGGCCTGTAATTATTACGGCTTTTTTTTCCATTTCACACAATTTCCTTTAAATAAATAAAAATTATAACTTAAATAAGAAAAAGGGGTGTTTGATCAGGATTGTCCCTTACTCATAGTCCGACCTTCTCAAAAACCTTATCCCAGTAAATCTGCAGGTTGTAACACTCATTCACTTTGCGCCTGCCGTTCTCAGCTATTTGCATTCTCTCTGCATCATTTTTAAGATAATAACGAATCTTGTCAACCATATCTTCTTTTGAACCAAAGGAAACATACTCTTTACCTTCTTCGAACAGGCTTGCGGTCTGCGGATTCTCTGACTCCAGCAGCATGGCGCCTGAAAACAGAGTCTCAAACACCCTTCCTTTTAACTGATGGTTATTACCAACGCTGAACGAAAAGTTGAGCCCGATTTTTGACTTCCCCAGTATCCTGTAATAGTCTTCCATCGTTATAAATAGATTACTCTCAAACACGCCTAAATATCCGACAATATTGCACTCCATCAAGTAAGCCAAATACTCATTCCGATATGAACGGTAGGATCCAACACGCCCCGAGAAAGCAATATCTATAGATTTTTCTTCAACAGGCCTAAATTGCTTACTGGAAAAAGCGTTGTATAAGACCAGGATCTTATTTCTTTGATCTAACGGCAATTTCTCACAATTCATGACGAACATAGGGTTCTCATTGATTACATGCAGATCGAAAAATGGGATTGTAGGAAGAATGACATTGTCCATAAATCCGTCTCTAACTGTATCTTCCCAAATAGCAATAAACTTTGTACTGGTTTTATTTCTTATTTTTTTTATCTGAGATAAAGTCGGTGCCGTATGTAAAGAAGAAGAATAACAATAGAAAATTACCACATCAGGCTGTTTATGCAACACACTCTCAAAAAATTCGGCCTGGTTGCCTATTAATTTTCTCCCAGAATCCCAATAGAACAATTCCAGATCTCCTCTGTCTTTTAGGGAATCATTTAATAAGTAGAATAAGTGAGGGTATACTATGTCTGATTCTTCTTTATCTCCACCTACAAACCTATACCTACACAACAGAATCAATTTCCCCTTACGTCCTGGAACGGCTTTAACAATCCTCTGCCCCACCGTAGCAGCCCACACTGATCCCACCAATTTTTCTACTCTGCTTATGAGCCAATCATAAACCTTACCCTGGATTCGATTCAATCGAATAAGGATGTTTTTTCGAAGACGATAGGGTTGACTTAAAAGACTTTTAACTTTGCAAGAACTCATCTGGTAAATAGTTGACACTCATCACTAACTGGCAGTCATTTCATTAAGTACTGGAAGGGTTGAGAAATTTTGATAATCTTCGAAGCTCATTTGATATTCTACTTTGCAATCTATACATTAACCCATGTCTCTCCGGCTTCATTTTATTTAGAAATTCTTCATATGGTTCAACATTTATGTCAATCTTGCTAAGCATCTTAGCTAGAAATCTGGTTTCTCGTAAGTTTGACTACTTGCAAAATTCGTACAAATATTTGACATTATCCAACCTCTGATCATAGCGAATTACTTCATGGATACATCTATGCCATTTATGCCCTTTGACAGGTTCGAGAGATTTTGCTCCTTCAAATAACTCCTCACTCCTTTTGATACGTAATTCATCTGGCAATTCTGATTTGGGAATACGCTCAGCGTGAATTTTCAGATAAGAGGCCGCCATATGAGCATCCCATATCCAATGAAATTTCCACAAATCCGGTTGATATTCCCATTTTGAAATATCCCAATAAGAATCTAAAAACACCGCCCATGTAGCCTGATATTTGTCTGTTTTATTTTTATCATCTGGCTCCAAGTATCTGTTCACACTATAGAACTGCTTCACATCCAGCTTATTCTGAATCAAATTAATATAGGATTCAACAACTGACTGTGACATCTCTGCCATAGATCCTGTATTATAGACAATATCAAATGAAAAATCCTCAAAGTCAGAAGCCAGAAATGCGGGAACAAAAGTAAAATCTGCTGATGTATCTATTTCAGAGACAGATTCAACAGTTGTTACAACTTGGAACTTTGATTCAGGAAAACTCTTTCTAAGATTAGCATAACTCATAGCAAGCGTACCAGGTATATCAATAATTGTACAGCGTGCTGATGGATTAATTAATTTTACCACTCTAATCAGAGACCCCAACCCGGCACCAATGTCCAATACATTAACATTTTGTTGAGTTATCGTTTCCAATGTATCAATGCAAATACCGAAGCGCACAAGGAAATCTATTGATATCAATCTACCGTTAATTTCTAATGTCTGTCCCAGAGGCGCAAAGGCTGACTCGGCTATATTCTTATCAAAATCATCCAGATTAAATCCGCGATCTTTGATGTATTGCAAGTAAAACTCAACCAAAAGGCCAAAATGCTTTGATTTCACATTGAAGAGGTCATTAGCTAAGTATATTAAACCTGTTTTCTGTACAGATTGTATTATTTTGATAACATCTCTGGACTTTGCATTTTCTAGGAAATCTTTGTTAGGAGCCTTCCACATTTCAGACTTATAAAATCTGTTTGGGCTTGTTTCCGTATTTCCCAGCGCATTTATGAACTCTAACTCTTCAAATGTCACTTCCTTAACAGGGGCATTATACATTTTAAATATTCACTCCTTCCATACGTGTATATTCTTCACGAAATATCTTAAACTGTACGAACCTTTACAGTAGCAATTCTCTCACTTCTCTTTTACTTCAATTTAAATGCCTACCGCTGCCCCTACCACACAAACAAAATCAACATATTTACCTCAATCCAGCCATTTTATTAAATTTGTCGTTTCTCTCCAACAATTCCTGGAGACTGCCACTATCATGAATTTCTCCATCTACCATAAAATAAACACGGTCACACTCTTTTACTGTAGATAACCGATGGGCTATAATAATAATTGTTTTCTCTCCACTGAGTTCTTCAACCGCCTTGGAAATTTCGGCTTCAGTCTCTCCATCTAAGGCTGATGTTGCTTCATCCATTATTAAAATATCCGGATCATTATATAAGGCTCTGGCAATATTCATTCTTTGTCTTTGACCTCCTGAAAGCCGTATACCTCTTTCACCAATTGTGGTATTCACGCCTTGAGGCATCATTTTGACAACATCACTGAGCCGTGCAACCTGAATTGCTCTACTAATTGCATTGTCGTCAATCAGGTGATCGGGGACAGCAAAAGCAATATTATGCCGTAGCGTTTCATCGCGAAGAAAGCTGTCCTGAGGTACATATCCAATATTGGAACGCCATGTGTCCAGACATTCAGAAATGATTTTTCCGTCCACACATACCTCTCCGGAACAAGGAGACAATAACCCGAGAAATATATCAATCAAAGTTGATTTCCCGGCACCGGATGCCCCCACAAAAGCAATAGACTGTCCTTTATTTATAGTTAGAGAAACGTTGTGGACCGCATCACTGTTTCCACCAGAATAACGGAATGATACATTGCGCAATTCTATCGTAGAGCTAAAAGATGTTTTCGTTGCTGGTATCAACTTACCTTTTCCAAAATCATCTTCTTCTGATTTCTGCATAAATAATTTTAATTCTTTACAAATGGTATCTTCTAATACACGATGAAAATCTATTGTATGCATTCCACTAATAATCTTAGTTGCCGAAATTACCAAGCGAAACGAAGCAGTAGCAAATAAAGCAATGGTCGGAAAAACATCAGATCCTACTTTACCTTTAAATATAAAGAAGACTATCAACAATATAAGGCTACCCGCAACTATAGGTTCAATAATTAGACGTGGCATTTGGTTTAGAATGAAACTGTCACGTCTAATAGTTCCAAGTTTCTTTGAGTTTTCTACAAATTTTCTGGAAAAATAATC
>Ga0208274_1000256_pt1 | contig 29038 bp, 30 predicted proteins | sample ETNtaG_22_FD_185755 | JGI IMG/M metagenome (GOLD analysis project Ga0208274, IMG submission 185755) | Marine microbial and viral communities from oxygen minimum zone, Eastern Pacific Ocean - ETNP201306SV43 (SPAdes) (version 2) | ecosystem: Environmental > Aquatic > Marine > Oceanic ... | reverse complement strand
GCTGTATGTTTGAGTGAAATGAGTGCAATCCTTGTGCCTGGAGGTTTTGGTACTAGAGGTATTGAGGGGAAAATTGAAGCAGTTCGCTATGCACGTGAAAACAACGTTCCTTTTCTTGGAATTTGTCTAGGTTTACAAGTTGCGGTAATTGAATATGCTCGAAATAAAGCCAATATGGGTGATGCGAACAGTACAGAGTTTAATCCAAAAACACCATATCCAGTGATTGGCCTTATTACCGAATGGGAGGATGAAAATGGAGATGTCCAGACTCGTGACTCTAAATCAAATATGGGAGGCACCATGAGGCTTGGCGGTCAAGAGTGTCAGCTTATTAAGGGTAGCAAAGCAAGCAATATTTATGGAGCTGATACTATAACCGAGCGACATCGACATCGCTATGAAGTCAACAACCGATTGATTGGCAAGGTTGAAGAGGCTGGTTTGAAAGTTTCTGGAAGATCTCAGGATGGGTTATTAGTCGAAATGGTGGAGATTCCTGAACATCCATGGTTTGTTGCTTGCCAGTTTCATCCAGAATTTACATCAACACCCAGAGATGGTCATCCACTTTTTGAAGGCTTTATAAATGCAGCTAAAGAGGCGCACAACTTAATACTTTCTTAGTTTTTTCAACTATTGAAAATTAATAAGCTATTTTTTCTTTGTGAACTTCATTAAACGCCTCTTTTTTTGAATTTGACGCGCTGAAAGTTTATTCTTTTTATCTTTGAACGGGTTGTCGCCGCTTTTAAATTCAAGTCTGACAGGTGTATTTGAAATTTTAAGAGCTTTTGTAAAGAAGTTTTTCAAGAAGCGCTCATAGCTTTTAGGTATGCTTTGTAGGTGGTTACCATGGAGTGTAAAGGTCGGTGGAAATACATCAGACTGGTGAACATATTTGAGCCTAAGCCTTTTGCCGGAAACTGGAGGGGGCTGATGAGCATCGTTCGCGCTCTCTAATATCTTGTTTAGCATAGAGGTGGAGAACCTTGAACCTGCATGATTGAAGGATTTTTTGATATATGAAAATAATTTACCTACACCTGAGCCATGGAGTGCAGAAATATAATGCACAGAAGCGTAGTTAACAAAAGAGAGCTTGATGTCGAGTTTTCTTTTTACTTCGCTCTTTTGATAATCATCAAGGCCATCCCATTTATTTATCACTATTAGAAGGGCTCTTCCTTTATCCGCGATCATCCCTAGCAAGGTGGCGTCTTGCTCCGTCACACCTTCATGAGCGTCGAGTACAAGGATTACGACATGCGACTCTGTAATTGCCTCGATAGCTTTAATAATGCTAAATTTCTCTATTTTTTCCTCTACACTTCTCTTTCTTCTTATACCTGCAGTGTCGATGAGAGTGTACTTTTGTTGGTCACGCTCAAAAGGAATAAATATTGTATCTCTGGTTGTTCCGGGCAAGTCAATCGCAAGCACTCTTTCCTCTCCAAGAATGCGATTGATTAATGTTGATTTGCCGACATTGGGTCTTCCAAGAATCGCCACAGCTATACCTTTTAGTTCTTGAACCTCATCTTCTGAATTTTCAGGTAATAGAGGCATCGTTACATTAATTAGTTCATCAATGCCTTGGTTATGTTCGGCAGAAATAAGCACAGGATTGCCTAAACCCAACTCGAAAAACTCAGCAGCCAAAGATTGATCTAATCCCTCCGCTTTGTTGCAAACCAAAATGATATTTTTTTTAAGTTTCCTGAGTTGTGCTGCGATTTCAAAATCCAGAGAAGTTAATCCATCCCTATTGTTGACAAGAAAAAATATTACATCAGACTCGTCGAGTGCGCTTAGCACTTGTTCATGGATTGCAGTGTCAATTAATGATTCTTCATTGGTTAGGCCGCCGGTATCAATGATAGTGCAGTGTTTATTATCTCCAAGATTTATCTTTGCGTATTGGCGGTCACGAGTCAAACCTTCGTATTCCGAGACCAGAGCTTGACGTGATTTACTTAGACGGTTAAATAATGTAGATTTTCCAACATTAGGCCGCCCAACTAAGGAGATGACTGGAGAGTTCACAACAGTTCAATTTCTTAAATTAATTTAGATCGTCAAGTTTTATCTGAATTAATTGACCTAAATTCGAGTTTTCGGAGACGGCAACTAACGCCTTGTTGAAATGTTCTTGTGCTTCAGATTTGTTTCCTATGTCCAGATATATATCACCCATTAAATTATGAACCAGTCCACCAAAACTTTTATCAGAATGGAGCTCTAGCAATGTGAGCGCTTTGTCGTGCTGAGATGTTTGAAGATAAATTGAGGCAAGCCTAAGAATTGCTGAGGAGGCAATCATGCTATTTGAATGTTTGGTAAGTGGTTCAATTAAATTTCGCGCTTCAGTGTAATTTCCTTCATCGAACAGATTCTTTGCCATCAACAAGGCTGCCTGATCAGTATATGAGCTATTAGCAAAGTCTTCGGTAAGCTTTTCATACGCTCCAAGGTTGCTAGAGTCTGAGGCGTAGTTAAGGTATAGAGCTCTTGCTTCAAGTGCTTGTTGGTCCTGATAGCTGGAATAGTAATTCCAGCCCCAAATACCGGCAAGACCAATAACAGCACCAGCAATTATCTGCTTGCCGTTGCTTTTCCACCATTTTTTTATTTGCTCGACTTGTTCATCTTCTGTGTCAGCAACATTAATAAAGTTTTTCATAAAGTCTCCTGAAGATGCTGAATGATACCCTCTAAAGAGATTAATTGTTGTTCACCTTGCCCTTTTAGCGGTTTTACCGTTATTTTGTTGCTTTTCAATTCTTCGTCCCCTAGAATCAGAGCATAATCAGCCTCAGATTTGTCAGCCTTTTTCATTTGACTGTTGAGGCTTCCTATGGTTATATCGTTAGTAAGAACTATATCAGGAAGTGCATGATGGACATCTCTGCTGATTTTCATTGAAGCTTTTTGGGCTTTTCGACCAAGAGCTATAAAATATAGGCTCAACCTTTCTTGTTGTACTTTTTCTGGTTGTTCTTTTGCCAACAGAACGAGCCGCTCTATACCCATTGCAAAACCAGTTGCAGGAACTGGTTTTCCACCCATTTTTTCTACTAAGCCGTCATACCTTCCGCCACCACAAATTGTCCCTTGCGAGCCCAGATCATTTGAAATCCATTCAAAAACTGTACGATTGTAATAGTCTAAGCCTCTAACTAGTCCTGGGTTAATAGCATATTCGATTGCAAGGTTGTCGAGATACTCCTTAAATTCTAAAAAATGCTGCTCAGATTCTTCGTCCAGATAATCTATTATTTTTGGTGCTTGTGCAATTAATGTTGCCATACCTTTGTTTTTGCTATCAAGTATTCTAAGAGGATTGGTGTTGAGTCGTCGCATGCTGTCTTCATCTAGTTGTGACTTGTTATCACTGAAATATTGCTTTAATAGTTCTCTATAATTTGAGCGACTCTCACTCGAGCCTAATGAATTGATTTCGAGTCGAACATTGTTTAGTCCAATCTTTTTCCAAATTAATGCACTCATATCAATCAACTCTGCGTCAATTTTTGCATTTGAAGCTCCGAAAACTTCAACGCCTACTTGATAAAACTGACGGTATCTGCCTTTTTGTGGTCTTTCATGCCTAAACATAGGTCCTTGATAAAAAACTCTTTGTACCCCCTCCCTTGGAAGGTTGTGTTCAATCATCATACGAACAATTCCCGCAGTTCCTTCAGGTCTTAGTGTGATTGATTCTCCGCTGAGGTCTTTCCATGTGTACATCTCCTTTTCGACGATATCAGTCACTTCTCCTATTGCACGACAAAAGGTTTCAGTATTTTCAACGATAGGGGTGCGAACATTTTTGTAGCCATAAGATATCAGAGTTTCATTAATGATCTTTTCTATAGCTAACCAAAGATCAGAATCTTTGGGCAACAAGTCGTTCATTCCTCGAATTGCTTGAATTTTTTTTGACATCGTTAGGATTGCAAAATGATTTCTAGTTATTTTACCAATGATTTAAGTTATTCTGTTCAACCAATAAGTATGAAGATATTTAAAGTTCAACTATTTTTTATTCCGCTTGGCACATGTCCTGTTGGAACGTATTTAGAAGCTGAATTACAGTTATGGTCTTGATCATCAAAGAAAATATCTGCTCCGAAGTCTCTTAAAAAAACTCCCTTTTCTAGGCCACCTAGAAAAAAAGCTTCGTCAATTCTAATACCCCATTCGCGCATCGTATGGATAACTCTTTTGTGAGAGGGAGCAGATCTTGCAGTAACGAGCGCGGTTCTTATTGGATTATTCTCTTCAGGAAAGGTCGATTGAATTTTCTGTAATGAATCAAGAAATGACTTAAATGGTCCGGCTTTGAGTTCAGTTTTAGCAGATTTAATTTCATTCTTTTGAAATGCTTCAAGGCCGTGCTCATGAAATATTTTTTCGGATTCGTCGGAGAAAATAACTGCATCTCCATCAAAAGCTATTCTGAGTTGGGTAGGATGAATATTGTCTAATTTTGATTCAACAATAGATGCAGCGGCAAATCCTGCCTGCAAGGCCTTTTGCACGTCATGGTAGTTACTAGAAAGGAATAGGTCGGCTTTAAATGCGCCGACAAAAGAGTGCGTACTAGAGCCTCTTGTAAATGCAGCTCTTGAAATGTTTAGGCCGTAATGCTCTATCGAGTTGAAAATCCTAAGGCCAGTATCGGCGCTATTTCTAGAAAGCAAAATAACGTCGATCGGTGTCTTGTCACTGTTAAGTGCGAGTAATTTTTTCACTAGGGTGAAGCCAACTCCAGGTTCTAGCACAATATCCTCATGTTCTTGTTGATGCTTAGCGTAAGCCTCTATACCATCTTCTTTGAAGATTTGATGTGATTTATCCAAGTCAAAAAGGGCCCGTGAAGATATTGCGATTACGAGTTTTTGGTTTTGGTCGGCCAGTTTCTTTTTTGTCATTCCGCTCCAGTTTATTTGCCTAAACAATAATCAAGCCATCGTGTTCTACAATTAATTTCGCCGTTAGCATAAAGTGTATAGTGATTATAACCAATACTTAATGGTCCGCAAAATTGAACTGCGGTGGAAGGGCATGAGAACAATTTTATGTTGCCAAATTTAAACTCGCTAGATTGATGTGCATGACCCCAAATAATGGCTTTTACTTTAGGAAACTGACTAATTACGCAAAAAAATTCTTCAGAATTTTCAAGTGACAAATCATCATTCCAACTACTTTGCATTGGAACAACTGGATGATGCAAGCAAAGTACTATATATTTTGCCTTCGATAGTTTAATCTCATCTGTCAGTACCTGGAGTTTTTGGTCGCTCAGGTGACCACTAACTTTTTCATTTTGCACTGAATCTATAGTTATTATTTCCCAGTCATTCAGTTTAAAATTACAAAGAAGTGAGTTCCCAAATTTTTTTGCAAGGTTTGACTTATTATCATGGTTGCCAGGCAATATATAGGGCTTATTATCTAGAGGTTTTAATATTTCATTAATCCTAATATATGAATTAATTGTACCATTGTGAGATAGGTCTCCACTAAAAACTAAAGCGTCATAGGATTGTTTAGAAATATGCTCAACAATACAAGCAAGGTTAGCTTGTGAATCAACTCCCATAACAAATTTTTCATCATCGATATGACTATCACTAATCTGAATGAATGACTTAGGCATGTTTATTGATGGGAATATCAGATGCTAAGAAATTATCTCTAGAAAGTATCCTGATCAAAATTCGCGACGTTACTTGCGTATGAGGCATCTATATCATCTTCGTCTATATTACGAAACTGATCTTCATAGGCCAAATCCTCAAATCTAGCGTATTGACCTATAAAAGCAAGCTTGATATTTCCAGTTGGTCCATTACGGTGTTTAGCTATCCTCAGGTCTGCTTTTCCAACTTCCTCTGGATTTGTGTAAGCGTCGTCATGGTATTGTTCGTCCCTATAGATAAAGCCTATTAGGTCAGCGTCTTGCTCAATTGAGCCTGATTCGCGAAGGTCTGCCATTTGGGGCATACGACCTTTTCCAGTTTTTGTGCGTGATTCAACACCTCGATTCAGTTGTGAGATTGCAATAACTGGCACGTTAATTTCTTTCGCTAGAGCCTTGAGTGAGCGTGATATTTCAGAAATCTCTTGAACCCTATTTTCAGCTTTACCATGAACCGTCATGAGTTGAAGATAGTCCACCATTATAAGGCCGAGGTCAGGGTATTGACGTTTAAGTCGACGACATTTGGCACGAACTTCTGTAGGAGTTATAGAGGGCGTTTCATCTAGCAGTATAGTGTTTTCTTCAAAAGCACGAACTGCATGATTAAAGCTATTCCAATCAACTTCAGTCATATCTCCATCACGTAACTTGCTTGCATCAATCCGGCCAAAAGAGGAAATCATCCTAAGTACCAATTGCTCTGTAGGCATTTCCAGACTAAAAACAGCAACCGGTATTGAGTTGTGGATTGCAACATGTTCAACGATATTCATTGAGAGAGCTGTTTTCCCCATACTAGGACGACCCGCTATAATGACAAGGTCTCCATTTTGAAGGCCTGATGTTAGTTTATCTAATTGAGAAAAACCTGTCTCAGTTCCTTTGAAACCCTTCTTTTCTTGCATTTCATGAACACTATTGACTACATCCTTAATAATGTCTTTTATGTTTGTGACATCCTGCTTATTTCTAATAACTTGCTCAGCAATTTCAAATATTTTTTTCTCTGAAAGGTCTAGTAGCTCATTGACTTCAATGTTTTTTGGTTGAAAAGCAGTATCAGCAATTTCTCTACCGATTGTGATTAGTTGTCTATATACAGAGAGCTCTCTTACATGTTTAGCGTAGGCCTCGATGTTACTAACACTGGGTGTATTGTCTGCAATCTGCGCAAGATAGACAAAACCTCCGATTGATTCTTCGCTATGGGTTTTTATGACTTGTTCCTTTACAGTTAGAATATCTGCAGGCTTGTCATGCTCAAGGAGGGTTAAGATTGCATCATAAATAATTCTGTGAGAAGCTTGGTAGAAGTCATTAGTATTGAGGATATCTACAACCCTGTCCCAGGCTTGGTTATGGAGAAGAAGTCCGCCAAGTACAGACTGTTCAGAATCAACTGAATGTGGGGGTAATTTTGTATTCTCAATATCCATTTATTAGCGAAAAAAAAATAAAAAAGCCCTCGAATAAGGGCCTTTTATTTTAACTCAATTTGAGAATATGTTTGACTTATTCTTCTTCAGTCGAGGCCTCGACATGTACTTTTACTGGTACAACAATGTCGGCATGAAGAGCTACAGTAACTTCATATTCCCCTGTATAGCGAATAGCTTCAGGCATATTAACGTCACGCTTCTCAACTTCTAAGCCCTGGTCATGAAGATTCTTAACTATATCGACCGGGCCAATAGAACCAAAAAGCTTTCCTTCCTCTCCCGCATTAGCGGTAATGCTGCAGGTAATATCTGTCATTTCTGATTCTTTAGCTTGGGCATTTGCCAAAGCGGCGGCCTCTTTTTTCTCGAGTTCAGCTTTAATTAGCTCAAACTCAGCTAGATTCTCTTTTGTTGCAGGTTTAGCTTTGCCTTGAGGGATTAGATAGTTTCTAGCATAGCCAGACTTGACATTTGCGACATCGCCTAAGTCACCTAACTTGTGGTTTTTTTCTAATAAGATTACTTGCATAATAACTCCTATTTTTTGTGTTTGTCAGTGTAAGGAATTAAAGCTAAATATCTTGCTCTTTTTATAGCTATTGTTAACTGACGCTGAAACTTGGCGCAAGTACCGGTAATTCTTGAAGGTGTTATTTTGCCGCTATCATCGATATTTTTTAATAAAGTATCTACATCCTTGTAATCTATTTCCTTAACGCCAGCTTTAGTGAAGCGACAAAATCTATTAATAGGAATTTGAAATTTACGTCTCTTTTTTACTTGTTTAGCCATAACAGTTCTCCTATTCCTTTTCAATGCCAGCCATCATAATTGACGGTTCGGTGATAGCTTCAGATTTAGAAATCACTAGGTTTCTCAGAACAGCGTCATTAAATCGGAAGTTGTGGTTAAGTTTGTCTAGAGTTTCTTGGTCACACTCTATATTCATCATCAAATAATGAGCTTTATAGATTTTCTTAATTGGGTAGGCTAGGTGCTTACGACCCCAGTCCTCTTCACGGTGAACATTGCCGCCAGCTGCGGTGATGATTTCTTTGTACTTTCCTATCATTGTTGTCACCTGGGAACTTTGGTCAGGGTGAACAATGAGAGTTACTTCGTAATGTCTCATTAACATCTCCTTATGGATTATAAAAGCTTGCCAGCTAATGCCGATCAAGCAAGGAAGAGCGTATTTTATACTAATTAATGTTTTTTCACAATCGAATTGCAGATTTACGCAATGAATTATGAAAAATTATTATGGTTTTGTTTTTGTTACAATAGATTGCAATGCTAATCTATAAATTTTAAACTTAATTCATTTATGAAAAAATGGCTAATGATGTCTATTTTAGTGGGTTTTATTGCCTTTTTTTCCTATCTAGTTTATTTAAATCAATACGTAAAAAAAAGTTTCTCTGATAGCCAATTTACAAACAAGCAAGTTACTCAAATTGAATATCAGCTTGAGGGTTACCCTAGAGAGTTAATCAATATGCTTTTGTTGGTTGAAGATCAGTCTTTCTATGAGCACCGGGGGATTGATTTCAAAGAAATTATTAGAGTTGTTTATGGTTATATATTTGAGGAAAAGCCAATCAGAGGCGCTAGTACTATTACCCAACAGCTGATAAAGAATACACTACTTACTAGAGAAAAAACATTTACAAGAAAAATTGAAGAGGCATTGATGGCAGTGTTATTGGAGCGGGAATACGATAAGAATTTTATTCTTGAGCGTTATATGAATACGGTATATTTAGCACAACAAGGCTCTGTAGCGTTCCATGGTTTTGCTGCTGCTAGTAATTTTTACTTTGACAAAAAAGTGGAGAATCTTAGTTTGAATGAGATGGCCAAACTTGTTGCTTTATTGAAAGGGCCCTCCTATTACAATCCTTCTAGATTTCCGGAACGCTTAAATCAGCGTGCAGAGATGATTTTGTTGATGAATAGAAAATACAAGAAGATTGTGCAATGAATATACTGGCGATAGATACATGTACCGAGGCTGCCTCCATAACCTTGTCAATTTCAGGTCAGAAAACCAGCCGAGCCATTCTATATCGTGAAAAAAGCTCGAGTCATATTTTAAAGCTCTGCGATGAAGTATTTAGTGAGACCAATATAGAACTGAACGAGATTGATGCAATAGCTTATACAAAGGGCCCTGGCGCCTTTACAGGAGTTAGGATGTGTGTTGGTGTAGTACAGGGGTTGTCTCTAGCAAGTGATATTCCTACGATGGGCTTTTCTACTCTAGAACTACTTGGCTATAAAGCTACAAGTCGTCTCAATAGTGCAAAAATTGCTATCGCAGTCGATGCTCGTATGGGGGAGGTTTACTGGGCAATTTACGAACACGGCTTACTACTAAATGAACGTATTTGTGGGCCAGATAATGTCGACAAGCTTAATGAAGATTACATTGGCGTTGGAAGTGGCTGGAAATCTTACAAAGAATCACTCACTTTGCAGAGTGACGTTAACCGAATTGAATCGAGCTTTTATCCTGAATCGGGAGACTTGATTAATTTATTTTTATCTGCAATTAAGAATGGACAGATGGTGACATTAAAGCTGCCTCAGCCTACTTATTTACGAAACAATGTAGCTCAGAAATCATTAAAATAATATCTTTTGTTTTAGCATTCTCAAATGATGTGGAAATGGATTCAGAGACTTGCCTCGCCCAAAGTATTCTACGAAACTACTAACAAGTTAATTCCTTGGTTTTTATGGCCCTTTATTGGGCTTGTATTGTTAGGTCTTTATTGGGGTTTAGTGGTTGCACCCGCAGACTATCAGCAAGGTGAAAGCTTTAGGATTATGTATATACACGTACCTAGTGCATGGCTATCAATGCTGGTTTATTTTATTATGGCAGTTGTTGGAGGTATTGGCTTGATATGGCAAATAAAGATGGCACAAGTTGTTGCTAAGGTCTCAGCGCCAATAGGCGCATCCTTTACATTGATTACTCTAGCAACTGGCGCTATATGGGGCAAACCAATGTGGGGTACTTGGTGGGTTTGGGATGCAAGATTAACATCAGAGCTTATTTTGTTGTTTTTATATCTTGCCTATATAGCACTCAATAACGCTTTTGATAACCCAAAGACAGCTGCCAAGGCTAGTTCTATTTTGGCCATAGTTGGTCTAGTCAATCTACCTATTATTCATTACTCTGTTAAATGGTGGAGTACACTCCATCAGGGCGCAATACTAGAAGACATATCAAATCCATCGGTCCACCCTGACATGCTTTGGCCACTTCTTGTCATGGTTTTTGCTTTTCATTTTTTATACGGGCTATTGCTGCTACTTAATGCAAAAGATGAGGTTTTAGTTCGTGAACAGAATTCTCGCTGGGTTCGTGAACTAGTTACAGGAGAGCAAGCATGACTTTAGCTGAAGCCTTATCTTTCTTGCCTTATGGTAAATATGCGCTCTATATCTGGCTCTCATATGGTGTAACTTTCTTGGTGATTGCTGAACTCTTTGTCAGAACATCAAGGAACCATAAAAAAGTTCTTGCTACATTAAAAAACAAGTACGCAAGAGAAGATGACTAAACGACAAAACCGTATGGTTTTAGTTGCTCTTCTTGTTCTGGGTGTTTCCTTAGCAGGTTACTTCGGTTTGAAGGCATTTAATGATAACTTACTTTATTTTTTTACACCCACTGACATTATAGAAAATAAAGCTCCGGTGGGAAAAAGCTTCAGGCTTGGTGGTCTCGTTGTGACTGGCAGCGTTATACGTGAAGACATGAATGTAGTGTTTTCTTTGACAGACAATAGTGAGATTATAAAGGTAAGTTACAAGGGCATTCTGCCTGATCTATTTAGAGAAGGGCAGGGTATTGTTGCGACCGGATCGCTTGTTCAAGACCTATTCGAAGCCACTACTGTCCTTGCCAAGCATGATGAAAACTATATGCCTCCGGAAGTCGCAGATGCTTTACTTAACTCTTCTGCAGGGGAATGAAAAAAATTCTGCCACTTGCCTTGTTCGTTATTTTGGCAGGATTTCTTTATCTCAGCCTTGACTCTAATCCACGCAAACTTCCTTCTCCACTAGTCGGAAAGATTTTTCCTACTGTAAGTGAAACTGAATTATTTTCAGGAGAGCCTATAAACCTGAACAATCTATTCATTAATGAGAAATTCTCATTGGTTAATGTTTGGGCGTCTTGGTGTGTTACTTGTCGGGCAGAGCATACTGCCATCATGAAGATTGCAAAAAATGAAAACCTCCAAGTGATAGGTATCAACTATAAGGACGTGTATGCTGATGCAAAAAACTATCTAGAAATATTGGGCAACCCTTTTGACGTGATTGTATTCGACCCGGAAGGAAAGATAGGGTTAGAGTTGGGCGTCTATGCAACACCAGAAACTTTCTTGGTGAACAGAGAAGGTTTAATTGTATATAAGCATATAGGTGAAATTAATAACCAGGTTTGGAAAGAAAATTTTGTCCCCTTGATAGATAAGGATAATTAAAAAACAATGACTTATTTATTTATTAAATTTTTTTATGTAATTACTGAAAGTCGCTTGACAGCAGGGTTTAATAATGGATAATCATGGCTAGAAGAGAAGATATTTTTTTTATTTAACGTAAATTTTGGAGAAAACAATTATGAATAAATCAGATTTAGTTGAAGCGATTGCGAATGGTTCCGGATTATCCAAAGCAGATGCTGGGCGCGCATTAGCAGCTACAACAGACGCTATTACAAGTGCACTGGCTAGTGGCAATTCAGTTGGTATTACTGGTTTCGGTAGCTTTGTTGTGAGGCATAGAGCGGCGCGCACAGGTCGCAACCCACAGACAGGCGCGAGTATACATATTAACGCATCCAATGTAGCTGCATTTAGGGCAGGAAAATCACTAAAAGATTCTCTTAACTAAAGAGATTTTTTTCAGTATAATACGCCCGGTTCTTAAATGAATCGGGCATTTTTTTTTGGGCGCTTAGCTCAGTTGGGAGAGCATCGCCCTTACAAGGCGAGGGTCACAAGTTCAAGTCTTGTAGCGCCCACCAAAATCGGAGTGGTAGTTCAGCTGGTTAGAATACCTGCCTGTCACGCAGGGGGTCGCGGGTTCGAATCCCGTCCACTCCGCCATTACAAAGAAGCCTCGTATTTTGTGACCAAATCAATAGGATAGGATATACGGGGTTTTCTATTAATTACAAGTTGCACATCTAAATTAATTCTAAATAAATTAGCCTAACTGGAATAATTGTCGCGCTCATTAAGAATTATAATTTTAGATATAATTACCATATTAATTATTAATATAAATTGATGAAAACTTTACTGCATGTTGGCTGTGGCCATGAAAATATATTCCACTTAAAAGGATTTAATAACGATAATTGGAAAGAAATTAGGTTCGACATTGATGAGAGTTTCAATCCAGATATAGTGGGTACAATGACAGACATGAAGTCAGTTGAAACTGCGAGTGTTGATGCTCTTTACTCGGCTTACAACATTGATCACATATATCCGCACCAGGTTCCAATAGCTCTAAGAGAATTCCATAGGGTGTTGAAAGAAGACGGCATAGTTGTTATTAAATGTCCTGACATACAAGGTGTTTGCGAAGCAGTTGCTCAAGATAAGTTGTTGGAACCGCTTTATGATTCTCCTGCAGGTCCAATATCTCCTATAGATATATTATTTGGAAACAGAAAAGCTATAGCAGAAGGGAATGAATATATGGCTAAAAAGGGTGGATTCACCTATTCCGTATTGAATGGTGTACTCTATGAGGCAGGATTTAAGGCTAGATATGGCGGAAGAAGTCAAAAGGGTTTGGAATTAACTCTAGTTGCATTTAAGCAAGAAAAATCTGACGAGGAAATAAAAAAAATAGCAAGTCCATTCTTTCTATCTTAGTGTGTATCGCTGACGTTCATTCCGACAATTTATGGTGTTTTATATCTATCAGATTTTTATTCCTTTGCACCCTAAATATAACATTGCTATATGTATAATAGAGCGCTTTTAATAAGGATTGGTTGTAAATAGAAATCCTCACTGATATTTAAAGTTGAAATTATGTTAAGCATTATAAGAAACAAGTCAAAAGGCTGGATAGCATATCTAATTGTTGGTCTTATTACCGTCCCTTTTGCATTGTTTGGTATTCAGTCATATATTGGTGGTTCATCGAATTCTATTATTGCTTCGGTAGATGGAGAAGAGATTCTTTTGACAACTTATTATAAGAAATTAAATCTTGAACAAAGAAACCTGCAACAGCAATATGGCTCAAATTATTCCGCTGAGATCGATACAGCTCTCAGGCAAATGCTTATCGACGGGATGATTCAGGAGAAATTACTAGATAATTATGCTAATTCTTTAGAATTGGTTACCTTAGATGAAGAAGTTAGGGCTTTTATTCTAGCGAACGAACTTTTCCAAGTGGAAGGGGTATTTTCTGAAGAACGCTATAATCAACTACTAAGACTCAACAGCTATACTCCTCTTAGCTATGAAGAGTCTCAAGCAAAATTAATGACGCAAGAGCAGCTCAAAAGAAACTTAGTTCATTCTGCCTTCCTTACCTCACAACAAGTTGAAAAAATTAAAGCTTTGGCAGGACAACAACGTTACACTTCATTCATAGTTCTCAGCACTGAAAAATATATGGATCAGGTTTCTGTTACTCAAAATCAAGTCATAGAGTATTTTGATACTAATCAGTCAAGTTTCGTTGAACTGCCAAAAATAAAGGTTAACTATATTGAATTGTCTCTAGACGATATTAAAGAGCAGGAAGTGGCAGATGAAGAGACGCTGAGAAGCCTTTATGATGATGACAAAGAAATATTTACAAATCCTGAGCAAAGAAGTGCTCAACATATTTTGGTTGAGGAGAGAGAACTTGCAGAGAGTTTATTGGAAGAGATTCAGCAGGGCGCTGATTTCTCTGAATTGGCTAGAATCCACTCAATAGATACTTCTACAAAAGACAGTGGCGGGGATCTAGGTTATTTTGAAAGAGATATTATGGTTCCAGAATTCGATAAAGTGGTCTTCGAGATGGATATTGGTGAGCTTAGCAAAGTTGTCGAAACTGACTATGGTTTTCACATCATAAAACTAACTGAAGTCCAACTAGAAAATATTAAATCTTTTGAAGAATCCAGAGAGCAGTTGGCTTCATTGCACCAGAAAAAAGCGGCGCAAAAGAAGCTCTACAGTTTGCAAGAAGAGCTCGGTAATTTGGCTTATGAAGACCCTCTTGATTTGGTTGCTGAACATTTAGATTTGGAGCTTGAGGCTTCTGATTATTTCTCCAGAACTAGTGAAGAGTATGAAGAGCAATTTGTATCAGCGGCATATAGCGACTTAGTTCTTAATGAGGGTGAAAATTCGGATGTTATCGAATTAGGCCAGGATAGATTTGTAGTTTTGAATCTTGCTGAACAAATACCGGAGCGTCAAAAAACACTAGACGAGGTTCAGACTCAAATAACTGACATCCTAAAAACAATGGAGGCCAAAAAAATAATTGATGACTTGGCTGCTAATATTTCATCAGCTCTTTCTGATGGTGAGAATACTAAAGCAGAAGCTTTGATAGCTGAGAATGAACTTGAATGGAGCGAATCTAACTGGATTTCAAGGAACTCTGGGTTGCCACTCAACATGACTTCAATGATATTCAAGATGGCTAAACCCAGTACTGGAGAAAGTGTTTATAGTTCAAACAGCCTTAATGAAAATATCTCAATAGTATTTGACTTGAAAGATGTAAGGGTTTCTGAAGAGATTGTTGATGAGAGAATTACTGATGGCTATTTAAATGAACAACTCAACGAACTCTTTATTAATCTGATTAAGGAATTGAAAGAATCTGCGGAAATAAAAGTTTATTCCGAGCTTCTTTAAATTATCCATCAGGTAACTATAGCCATGAATGAACTGATTTGTCTAGTTCTTGCTGACTCTTAATTATAAATCAGGTCCCTTTTCGTAAAAGTTATAGCCTGCATCAACATAAGTTACCTCTCCTGTTATCCCAGAGGCTAAGTCCGAACACAAAAAGGCAGCGGCATTACCAACTTCTTCTATAGAAACATTACGTTTAAGAGCTGAACTCTGAGCGGCGTGATCAAGCAGTTTACCAAAACCCTTTATACCACTTGCAGCAAGAGTTTTAATAGCTCCAGCTGAGATAGCGTTTACTCTGATTCCTTTTTCATCGCCAAGTGAAGCAGCCATATATCTGACATTGGCCTCAAGCGATGCTTTGGCTATACCCATAACATTGTAATTTGGTATAGCTCGAAGCGCTCCTAAATAGCTGAGAGTTAAAAGGGCGCCATTATTGTTTAGCATAGGTAATGCGTATTTCGCTAGCGCAGTGAAACTGTATGAACTTATTTCATGGGCTTTAAGAAACCCTTCGCGTGTAGTTACCTCGACATAGTTGCCGTCAAGTTCAGCGCGTTCAGCAAAAGCAACAGAATGAACAAGAATATCAAACGAATCCCATGACTTTTTCAAGGCAGTAAAAGTCTCCTTGATTTGTTCGTCTTCAGAAACGTCACAAGGTATTACAATCGAAGAGCCGCAAACTTCTGCACATTTTTCAACGCGCTTCTTCAGCTTTTCAGTTTGGTAGGTGAGTGCAATTTCACAGCCCTGCTTTGACATCGCTTCCGCGATTCCCCAAGCAATCGAGCGATTAGAAGCAACCCCAACAATTAAAGCTCTTTTGCCCGTTAAAAAACCCATAAAACCTCCACTACATTTATAATACAAATAACAATAAATTATAAACGCATTGAATAATCAGATGCCAAATGATTGCTTTGTTAGTAATTAAATTTTTTTTTCGCTGAACAAGAATATAGTTTGATTATTAATATACCATTTAGAAATTATTATGAGACATAGAGCATACTACTATTTGTGTTTGTTCCTGGTCGTTTTGGATCAGCTATCGAAACAGACAGTTGTTTCTGTATTTGACTTGGGTGAATCTGTCACTGTCAATTCATATCTTAGCTGGACTTATGTGCAAAATTATGGAGCAGCATTTAGTATATTGGCATCTGGAACTGCAATCCAAAAAGGGTTTTTGTTAGCTGTTTCAATTATTGCTTCATGTTTAATTATTTTTTGGATATACAAAACATTGGCAATATATAGGCAAAGACTTTTTGGGCAATTTTTTCTACTCTCAGGCGCTTTGGGTAATTTGCTGGACCGTGCACAGTATGGCTACGTTATAGATTTTATAGATGCCCATTATGAACAATACCACTGGCCAGTGTTTAATTTAGCAGATAGTTTTATATTTATTGGTGTCGCCTTAATCCTTTTTGAGAAGCGCCAAAAAACAACATAAACAGTGGTTATTCAAACAAACAAGATAACTGGTAGAATGGAATTTTCAGTATCTGCCACCATTAGAAAATGAACAAGGTTATATTCCTAATATCAATTCTTGTAAGTTCGTTCGTTTGTGCTGACCTGGTTAAATTATCTGATGAAGGAATAAAACTTAATATCGATGACGCAGAATGGTCATGCGTTTTGGATGGAGATTCATCTCTAATCTGGGAGGTAAAAAATGATGAGGAGGGGATACAATATAAAATGAGTACCTACACATGGTTTGACGGTAAAACTGGCACAGAGAACGGTAAATATAGCCGAAACTGTTTCTGGGGCAAGGGTTGCAACACCAAGGCATATGTTGATGCTATTAATAAGCAACACCTCTGTTCCTTTAATGACTGGCGTTTACCAAGTCGCGATGAATTAGAGGTCCTTGTAGATTATTACGGTGAGAGTGATATTTTAGTTGACTTGAGATTTTTCCCAAACACTCAAAATACTACATACTGGACTTCAGTCTCGCTCCTAAATAATCCGTCGCTGGCTTACGAAGTGCCATTCTTTTTTGGGGGTTCTATAGTAAGAGATAAGTCAATTGATACACATACACGTCTTGTAAGAAGTGCAGACTAGACCAATTGACAATGCACTCTATGAATCATATTCGGATGATATTCCCGATTTTTTGAAAAAGATTTATGCTGCAAGAGCGGTAACAGAAACACAACTTTCATTATCGTTGCCTTACCTATTAAAGCCAGACTTTAATCAACTCAATATTGCGCTTGAGATCCTTGAAAAGTCTATATTGGAAGATCAACGTATACTCATTGTTGGAGATTTCGATGCAGACGGGGCAACAGCTAGCGCAGTTGCAATAAAAGCGCTCAGATTAATGGGTGCTAGATATGTTGATTTTTTGGTACCAAATCGATTTAAGCATGGATATGGCTTAAGTCCTGAAATTGTCAACGAAGCCAAAACTGAAAAAGACCCAGATCTGATTATTACAGTTGATAATGGTATTTCTAGTAATGAGGGCACCTCATTAGCTAGATCGCTCGATATAGATGTCATTATTACAGATCACCATTTACCTCCTACAGAACTCCCTGAGGCTAATGCAATCATTAACCCAAATCTGCCTAGTTGTGATTTTCCATCAAAAAATCTAGCAGGCGTTGGTGTTTGCTTTTATCTATTCTCATCGCTTAAGACTCATCTTGATGGGTTAGGTTATTTTGCAGAACAAAAAATCAAAGTGCCGGATCTACGAGAGCTTCTTGATTTGGTCGCTCTTGGCACGATAGCTGATGTAGTCAAGTTAGATCAGAATAACCGGATTCTGGTCAGCGAAGGTCTTAAGAGAATTCGGCAAAAGCGCTGTTCAAAAGGAATTCTTGCGATACTTGAACTTACAAAGCGTCCCATTGAATCTATCCAGGCTGCAGATTTAGGTTTCACGGTAGCGCCAAGAATAAATGCAGCAGGGCGCATTAGTGACATATCACAGGGAATACGCTGCTTGTTGTCTGAAGATATCAACGATGCCAGAAGGTACGCCTCAAATCTTGAAGAGTTTAATATTAAAAGGCGAGAAGAGCAGACCCGTATGCAAGACGAGGCATTAGCAATTGTCAAGAGTCAACCGATTGATGAAAGTCAATTTGCGATCGTTCTTTATGACGAGTCTTGGCATGAAGGAGTTGTCGGTATCGTTGCTGGCAAGCTAAAGGAGATTTATCACTGCCCATGCGCTGTCTTTGCTAAATCAGACAATGCTTTAAAGGGTTCTATTCGTTCAATACCTGATGTACATATTAAGGATTTACTCGACATGATTGATCGCGATAATCCAAAGCTAATTGGAAAGTTTGGTGGGCACGCTATGGCTGCCGGCTTAAGCATTGTTCCGAGTAACTTTGATAAATTCAAAGAGGTTTTTTCTGAAGCTATTAATGAACACCTTAAGGGCAATAAGCCATTAATTGAATTACTGACAGATGGAAAGCTAGAAGCCCATGAAATAACGTTAAAGAATGCAGAGCTTCTTCGTCAAGCTTCTCCTTGGGGTCAGGGTTTTGAGGAGCCAGTTTTTTATGGTGACTTTGAGATTCTTGAACAAAGAATTGTCGGCGAAAAACATCTCAAGTGCACATTGAAATTGATAGATGACAGAGCTATATTTGAGGGAATTGCATTTTTTCAAGAAAAGATTCAAGCCAAACAAGTCAGGGTGGCTTATAAGCTAAACGTTAATTCATTTAGAGGAAATGAATCCTTGCAGTTGATGATTGAATCAATTAAAGAGAATGTAGTATCAAAGACTTTGCAATAATCGATGGTCCAACTAAGATTGCTCGGGGCATCTGGAAACATTACAAATCTCTAAAGAATAAAAGTCCAAATTCCGTTTGATGTGTGAGGGAGGGTATCTAAATATTACCGAAAAGATGGGGCAGCTAACAAGTCATGGCTCAACATTGGTTTCCAAGTAATCTAGTATAGAGTCCGTGCCACCTAAGACAGCTTGGAATAACTCCCAAGCCTGCTTATCGTTTGCTTGTTTGAAATAATCATAATGACATTGTTGGTTCATAGCATTCTTAACATCATTAGTTTTACTGATAAAACTTAGCCAACCCCATTCGTCCATTAGTCCGAATCCACATTTTTTCCGAAGAGGTTTTCTATGCATACGAAGATGGTTCATTTGGCGGTTATCCACATTAATCACTAGTTTTTGCTCTTCGGTGTAAGCATACTTATAGACTAGGGTTCTGAAATCGAACTTTTTGTTGCTATCACCTCTTGTTTTTAAGTTTCCATTTATAAAGCCTTTATGAAGTTGATAGGGTTGAAGGTATTTTTCTGAACGTTCTAATTTAAAAGAGCCAGTTTCAATAAAATCTACTTTGTCTAGTGTTAAGTTGAAGGTTTCGCCATCAAGTTTAAAAATGGATAGTTCTGAAGCGGCTTTAATTCGCTCTGCCTCTTTTTTTGCTAGCCCTTCAGGAGAGCTGTCTACTAATGCCTGATGAATACAACCTAGAGTTACGCCAGTAGTTCCGGCAATTTTTAGAGATTCGGATTTGCTTGTAAGCTCTTGATTGAGCCATTTAGCTGTTCTATGCTCAGGGTAACGCATTTGAAAAATGTTAAACCATGCTGAAAGAGTACTAACCCCGTCTAGTAGAGAGTTTCCGAATTCTTGATGGCCATTGCTTGCTTGACTATTGTTTGCCTTTTTAGCCCACGGCTCAATGACAGAATGGTCTAGATAAGCATCGTGAAACAACTCAACAGCCTTAAGTAATTTCTTTTCGAGGTTGGTTGGAATCTCAACATTTGCTGTCCTTGCTATCTCCATTATGATAAAAGCTTCTCCAATAGCTGAATGGTGATACCAAAGAGCTCTGTTTCCTCTTGTTGTTCTATCTTTCATGCTGCCGTCAGCAAGAGTCCACTCATCTAGACCCTTGACCATGTTCTTAACCATGGATATATAATTTTTATTTTGGCTGTGTTGGATGGCGATATTTGGAAAATAAAATCCTGCGAAATTACCAAAAAAGAAATCCTCAGCTGGCTTTATTCGATGATAAAAACTCTCGAACCATCCCTTAATTACTTTATGTCTTTCATCTTCTGGCTGATAGTCAGCAAAATAAAGCTTGTAAACATAGTTTAAAGACAGGACTATTTCAAGCATATGAGTTGCATCTTTTATTGGGGCTAAATCTTGCCCATCAGGGTCGCTCCATTCGCCCTCACATGCTGGTAGAATAGTATCAGGTCCGTTAGAATAGCATTGCATTGTTTCCGATAGTGCGTCTTTCGATGCCCAATCGTACAACTTATCAAATAGTTCCTCTTTTAACTCTAGGTCCTCCGACACCATAGCCAATGTGATTGCTTCTAAATATTTTTCTTGCACTTCAAAACTATGGACACCCTCTACAGAAGCTTTATTGTCCATTCTTGAGTTATATCCTTTGATTCTAGGCGCTAGGTCTTTATTTATTACTTGCCAATTTGGTGAATATCCACCAAAACCACAAGATTGTATTTTGTTTTCTTTGGGTATCTTCAGGAAGTCATTGTAGATTTTGTCTGAAACATATATGCTCTTGCTGGATGGTGATTCTGTTTCAGATTCTTTTGTATCTTTAGCATTATTGCTATCACCTCCACAGTTGTATACAAAATAAGTACCATCCGCAGAAATGCTTTTTACTGGATCACTGCCATCAGGGCACGACCCAGCGAAACTTTGAGCTGAGAAGAAGGTTAATGCTAGAAGTAGGAATAGTTTCTTCATACTATTTTTGTATATCAACTTGAACCTGACATTTTAATTATTAATTAGGAAAATTTACCCAACAACACTTCGTTACCAGCATCGGGTTTTGACGGCATATTTAATGCTAGAGCGAGAGAAACTAGAGCTATCATGGCGCCAGCAAAGAAGACGATGGCCGAAGAGTACAGCCAGATAAACCCAAACAGTACAGGGATAAATATCGCGGCAATGTGATTGATTGTGAATGACACTCCAGCGCTCGAGGCTATATCAGCTGGGTCAGCAATTTTTTGAAAATATGTTTTCAGTGCGATTGCCATAGAAAAGAATATATGATCAAGAAGATAAAGAAGAACCGCAATAAGTGCACTTTCGGTTATAGCGTAACCAACAAATATTACCGCAAGCCCTATATATTCGATAATCAGCGCTCTACGCTCACCAATTTTAGCGATAAGTTTTCCAATCCTTGGAGCCAAAGGGATACTAATTAAAGAATTAACAATAAAGAGTAGCGATATTTCAGCAACACTAAAGTGAAACTTCTCGACCAACAAAAAGCCCGCAAAAACCATAAAAATTTGCCTTCTAGCGCCACTCATGAATTGCAGTGCATAGTAAAGCCAGTAGCGCTTTCTGAGGATGATTTTTTTTGTTTGGTGGACTTTGTCAGGAAAGACAGAGAAATACCTCCAGCAAAACAAGACAATCGCTACCGTCACTCCGCCGCCGACCATATAGACCCACACATAACCCAAATGAAATTGCTTAAATAATAACCAAACCAAAGCGAAGGCTACGATTGAAGCCGCAGAACGGACGGCGATAACTTTTCCTAAAAATTCAGCGGTTTTATCTTTTTCAACCCACTGCAAAGATAGAGAAATTGAGATAGTCTCATAGTAATGAAAACCAATCGACATGATCACAGTTGTAATTATAAAGGCCGTGTTTGTTGGAATAAGTCCGGTAAACATTGTTCCCAAGCCAAGAAACAGTAAGGCAATATAAGCTGTTTTTTGTTCTCGAATGAATGCCAGGACAAAAACAACCGTAAATGCCAAAAATCCCGGTATTTCTCTTATACTTTGCAGAATGCCAATCTCTGCGCCAGTAAAGTCAACTCTTTCAATGGCAAAGTTGTTGACCAAGTTCATCCATACAGCAAAACCTACCGCTGAACCGATAGTCATTAATAGTATTAGTAGTTCGGGAGATTTTCTAGATATATTCATTTTCATTGATATGTAATATACCTTTATATTGTCAATTACTTTACCTAGTTGATATGTTAATTATGGCCAGAGAGGTAGTCACTATCAAGGTAAAATAACTTTTTTAATTTTTCATTGATTTGAGCATGCCAAAAGTAACACTACCTGACGGTACATTGAAATCTTTTGATAAAGCAATCACGGTAGCTGATGTTGCATCCTCTATTGGCTCCGGTCTTGCCAGAGCCGCACTGGCCGGTGAAGTTGATGGCCAGCTAGTTGACACTTCGTTTTTGATTGAAAATGATGTCAATCTCTCAATCATCACCAATAAAGACGAAAAAGCACTTGAAATTATCCGCCACTCCACCGCACACTTGTTGGCGCAGGCGACACAGCAAATCTATCCCAAAGCTCAGGTAACAATCGGACCGGTTATTGACAACGGTTTTTATTACGATTTTTCTTATACAAAGGGATTCTCTGAGCAGGATCTTGCTAAGATCGAGAAGAAAATGAATGCCATCGTGAAGCAAAATTTACCTATTGAACGGCAAGAGATGCCAAGAGACGATGCGATAAAGTTGTTTAAATCAATGGGTGAGAACTACAAGGCCGAAATCATTTCTTCAATTCCTGCAAGTGAAGTTTTATCACTCTATAAGCAGGGAGATTTCGTTGACCTTTGTCGCGGCCCTCATGTACCTTCAACAGGAAAGCTCAAGGTCTTTAAATTGATGAAACTAGCTGGCGCTTATTGGCGTGGCAATTCAGAAAATGAGATGCTACAGAGAGTTTATGGCACTGCCTGGGAAAACAAAAAAGATTTAGAAGATTATCTGCACCGTCTCGAAGAAGCAGAAAAAAGAGATCACCGCAAGATTGGTAAAACACAAGATCTTTTTCATACCCAAGAGGAAGCTCCGGGGATGGTTTTTTGGCATCCCAAGGGTTGGACGCTTTATCAGCTGATTGTGCAATATATGAGCAAGGTTTATAGAGACAATGGCTATCTAGAAGTTCATACTCCTGAGGTTATAGACCGTACACTATGGGAAAAATCAGGGCACTGGGACAAGTTTGGTGATTCCATGTTTACTACCCATTCGGAGAATCGTGACTACGCAATAAAACCAATGAATTGTCCTGGACACGTGCAGATATATAAGCATGATCTTAAGTCATATCGAGATCTTCCACTCCGTCTAGCCGAGTTTGGTTCTTGTCATCGAAATGAACCATCAGGGACATTGCATGGCATTATGAGGGTTCGAAATTTTGTTCAAGACGATGCCCATATTTTTTGCACACCTGAACAGATTCAGAGCGAAGTTTCGGCTTTCATTGATTTGACTTTTGAGGTTTACAAACATTTTGGTTTTGAAAGTATTGATATCAAGCTTTCGACTCGCCCTGAAATACGTGTCGGTTCTGATGAGGTTTGGGATAAGTCGGAGGCAGCCCTTGCGGAAGCCTTAGACGCAAAGGGTCTTGATTGGAGCCTACAAGAAGGCGAAGGGGCTTTTTATGGGCCAAAGGTTGAGTTTGTCTTAAGGGATTGCCTTGATCGTGAGTGGCAGTGCGGCACTGTGCAGGCAGATTTTTCAATGCCAGAAAGGCTCGAGGCGCAGTATATTGCTGAAGACGGATCAAAACAAACACCGGTAATGCTGCATCGGGTTATAGTTGGTTCGATAGAAAGGTTTGCAGGGATATTGATCGAGCATTATGAGGGCGCTTTTCCTTCATGGCTCTCGCCAATTCAGGCGGTAATCCTTAATATTACTCAGAAACAAGAAAAATTTGTTAAAAAAATTGAGAAGAGGCTAAAAAAACAAGGACTTAGAGTGATTTCGGACTTGCGAAATGAGAAGATAGGCTATAAAATACGCGAGCACTCGATGCAACGCTATCCCTACATTTTGGTAGCAGGTGATAGAGAGATGGATAATAATGAAATCTCAGTACGCCAAAGAGGCGGAAAGGATTTAGGTTCAATGCCTGTAGAGGCATTGATAAAGTTAATTAATCAGGAGTAGTTATTACAAGTAAGATAAAGACACGAATTAATCAATATATTAGTGCACCCAAAGTTAGGGTGATTAATGGGAAAGGGGAACAATTAGGGATCCTTGATATTGATCAGGCAGTTGAAATGGCAGCCGATGTGGGCTTAGATTTAGTAGAGGTTTCACCCAATGCAGAACCACCAGTTTGTCGGGTTATGGATTTCGGTAAATATCAATACGAACAGAAAAAGCAAAAGAGTGACGCTAAGAAAAAGCAAAAGAGAACCCACGTTAAGATGATTAAATATCGCCCTGGTACCGAAGAGGCTGATTACCAGATCAAGTTTAAGAATTTAGTTAAATTTATTGATAATGGCGATAAAGTTAAAGTAGTTATCTGGTTTCGTGGTCGAGAAGTTCAGCATCGAGAGTTAGGTATGGAGATGCTTGATAGAATTGAAATGGATTGTGAAGAATTTGCAGTTGTTGAGCAACGTGCAAAAATGGAGGGTCGCCAGCTTGGCATGATGCTAGCACCCAAATCGAAGAAAAAGTAAGGCGATAGCCTGAAAATATTGCCGATAAGGCAAAGGAGTAAATGATGCCAAAGTTAAAAACCAATAGAGGTGCTGCAAAGCGCTTCAAAAAGACCGCCAGTGGTGGTTATAAGTCAAAACACTCGCACTTACGTCATATTTTGACCAAGAAGAGTACTTCTAGAAAGCGCTCACTACGCTCACCAGACGCCATCGAAAAAGTTGATGTGCCGATGGTAAAGAAAATGTTACCTTACAGTTAATCTAGGAGTATTACTATGGCAAGAGTTTCAAGAGGTGTGCAAGCACACGCTAAACATAAAAAAGTATTAAAGAAAGCAAAAGGATACTATGGCGCCCGCTCAAAAGTCTATCGTGTCGCCAAGCAAGCAGTTATCAAGGCAGGCCAATACGCTTACCGTGACCGTCGCCAGCGTCGTCGCCAGTTCCGTAGACTATGGATTGTGCGTATCAATGCTGAGGCCAGAAATAACGGTTTAAGTTATTCGCAATTTATTAACGGATTAAACAAGGCCGGCATAGAAATTGATCGCAAGGTTCTCTCTGATATTGCAATTTTTGATAAGGATGCTTTCGCAAAGATTGCGGATCAAGCAAAAGCTGGATTGGCGAAGAAGTAAACTAAACAAAGACCGCAACTTTGTCTGCGGTCTTTAAAACAAAACTTATTAGCAGTCATTTTGATTAACAAGATACTTAATGAAGCCCAGAAGGCCGTCTCTAAAGCTGACGACTTAAAAGATCTTGATGGTGTAAGAGTTCACTATTTAGGGAAAAAAGGCGAACTAACCGCGCTATTAAAGGGTGTCAGCAAGCTACCTAAAGAAGATAGACCGGTAATGGGAGATGCCATCAATCAAGCCAAGGTTGATATTCAAAAGTTTATTGAAAATCGTAAAGGTGAGCTTGAAGATATTGCCATTAAAAAGCGCTTACATGATGAGCAAGTCGATGTCACATTACCTGGCAGAGATGTTGAAAATGGTGGTCTTCATCCAATAACTCAAACACTCAATCATATCGAAAGTATTTTCACCAAGGGCGGTTTTGACGTTGAACTTGGTCCTGAAATTGAAGATGACTTTCATAATTTTAGTGCACTAAATATTCCTGAATATCATCCCGCTAGGGCAATGCATGACACCTTTTATTTTGATGACGGCAATGTCCTTAGGACACACACATCACCAGTCCAGATAAGAACACTTGAAAAACAAAAACCGCCAGTGAAAATGATTGCACCTGGTCGAGTTTATCGTTGTGATTCTGATGTAACCCATACACCGATGTTCCATCAGGTTGAGGGATTGGTTGTTGATAAGAAAGCAACATTTGCTCAACTCAAAGGATTGTTAATTGATTTTCTGCGGACATATTTTGAACAGGAAGATCTTGAAGTGCGCTTTCGTCCATCCTATTTCCCCTTCACCGAGCCTTCAGCAGAAGCAGATATAGGCTGTGTAATTTGTAAAGGAGAGGGCTGTCGGATTTGTAAAAAAACCGGCTGGCTTGAAGTTTTAGGTTGTGGTGTTGTTAATCCAAATGTCCTCAAGGCAGTCGACCTTGATCCTGAAGAGTATTCAGGTTTAGCTTTTGGTATGGGGGTAGAGCGATTAGCAATGCTTAGATATGGTGTTAATGATTTGAGACTATTTTTTGAAAATGATATTCGCTTTTTGAATCAATTCAAGTGAATAGGGATTACAAATGAATATATCTACTTCATGGCTAAGAGAATGGTCTGACCCAAAAGTTAGCGATACAGATTTGGCTGAAAAGTTAACCATGGCTGGCCTTGAAGTTGATAAGATTGGTCCAGTTGCACCTGACTTTGAAGGCGTTGTGGTTGGCGAAGTAGTTGACTGTGAAAAGCATCCTAATGCTGACAAATTAAGTCTTTGTAGAGTTGATATTGGTAATAGCAGCAATCTGCAAATTATCTGTGGCGCGCCAAACGTTCGTAAAGGTCTTAAAGTGGCAGTTGCGACTGTTGGCGCTGTCTTGCCTAACAACTTTAAAATTAAGAGAGCCAAATTGCGTGGAGTTGAATCGGTCGGCATGATCTGTTCAGAGTCAGAAATTGGACTTTCTGATGAACATGAAGGGATTATGGAACTGGATTCTTTGGCCCCTTTGGGCGAGAACCTAAGAAAATTCCTTGATCTTGATGAAAATATAATAGAGCTAGATCTCACTCCAAATAGAGGTGATTGTTTTAGTATTCTTGGGGTAGCTAGAGAGGTTTGCGCTATTTATGACTTAGCACTACCAAAAAAAGATTACCGAGCAAAGGTATCTGGAAAGCGAACCTTTAACTCAACAATATCTAGCCCAAAGGCTTGTCCAAAGTATCTAACTAGGGTTATAGAGGGTATCGATACGGCGGCTAAGACGCCTCAATGGATGGCGCAAAGACTCTTAAGGGCGTCTCAACAACTTCACTCGCCAGTAGTAGATATTACAAACTATGTATTGCTGGAATTAGGGCAACCGATGCATGCCTTTGATCTGAAAAAAATAAATGGTGATATTAATGTTAGGATGGCAAAAGACGGTGAAAAAATTGAACTTTTGAATGAACAAACCGTTACTCTTAGGGACAATACGCTTGTAATTTCTGATCAGCACTCAGCCATAGCGATTGCCGGAGTGATGGGTGGAATTTCGACTGCTACCCAGAATGATTCAACAGAAATACTGCTCGAAAGCGCCTTTTTTGATCCTATCTCTATTTCTGGCGTAGCGAGATCGTATAGTTTGCACACCGAATCTTCTTTGAGGTTTGAAAGAGGTGTTGATTATGAGTTAACCCAAAGAGCAATGGAAAGGGCAACTGAATTGGTTCTTGAAATTTGTGGCGGCAAAGCATCAGAAATTAATCAATGTATTGATGCGTCATCACTCCCAACTATCGAACAAATAAATATTACAAGTGAAAAAATATCCAGAGTGTTGGGTTTTGAATTAGATCCTGCCTGGATAGAGTCGAAGTTTAAATCTCTTCATTTTGACACTATTAGTCACGGCAGTAGTTCATGGACAATTGACCCGCCTAGTTTTCGTTTTGACATTCGTCTACAGGCCGACTTAATAGAGGAATTAGTGCGGCTTTATGGTTATGACAAAGTGCCCGTTCACAACCTCTCATCAAGTGTAAATATATCATCGACGAATCAAACACAAATAACTTCCCATGATATTTCCCATTCGCTAGTAAATAGAGGGTATCAGGAGGTAATCACTTATAGCTTTATCTCTAATGAATATCACGATTTAATTAATCCAAATTCAGAAAAAATTGCACTTAAAAATCCAATCTCTGATGACATGTCGATTATGCGTTCAAGTTTATGGCCAGGATTGTTACAGACCGTTCAAACGAATCAGAGAAGGGGTCATAATAATGCTAGATTTTTTGAATCAGGGCTTTGCTTTAAAGGGGTTTCAGTGGAACAGCAAGAACAAAAAATTGCTGGCATTATTTGCGGACAGCGATACGATTTGCAATGGGGTTCAACTGAAAGAAATGTAGATTTCTTTGATCTAAAGTCAGACGTCGAGTCACTATTAAATCTGAGCGCTAAGAGTTACCATTTTGAAGCCGCTGAGCATCCGGCTCTGCAGGTTGGACAGACGGCTACGATATTGAATCAAGGCAAGGTTATTGGCTGGGTAGGAGCGTTATCACCTGTGATACAAAAAAAATTATCTTTACCTAGTGTATTTTTATTTGAATTAAATCAAGGTGATATACAGGACAAAGAGATTTCAACTTTTAAACCTTTTTCTACTTACCAGGCTTCGCATCGAGATATTGCTGTGGTGGTTGGAAAAGATGTAAAGGCGGAACAGTTAATCAATTCGATCAACTCTTTGAAGCAAAACTACTTGATTGACGTGAAATTATTTGATGTATACGAGGGTGAAAATATCGACAAAGATAAAAAAAGTATGGCGCTAAATTTGATATATCAATCAAGTGATATTACCCTAACAGATGAGCAATTAAACCAACAAGTTAGCGAAGTGATTGCACATCTGGTTAGTAAATTTTCTGCAAAATTAAGGGAGTAATTGTGTCACTCACTAAACAAGATATAGCTGATGCCTTGGTAAAGGAAACTGGTCTAACTCAAACTCAAGCCATGTCAATTACAAATGAATTCTTTGACCAGATAATTGAAACTTTAAGTAATGGTGAAAATATCAAACTATCTGGTTTTGGTAATTTTGTTGTAAAGGAAAAATCTCAACGCCCTGGCAGAAATCCAAAGACCGGCGAAGAGGTCATGATTAGTGCCAGAAAAGTAGTAACCTTTAAAGCCGGACCCAAACTAAAAAAGGCAACAAAAATAGGCCTTAAGTAGCAACCATTTATTCGCTAATTGCGCACATAAATGCTCGCAATACAGGCATTACTGAG
>Ga0208274_1000242_pt1 | contig 30154 bp, 32 predicted proteins | sample ETNtaG_22_FD_185755 | JGI IMG/M metagenome (GOLD analysis project Ga0208274, IMG submission 185755) | Marine microbial and viral communities from oxygen minimum zone, Eastern Pacific Ocean - ETNP201306SV43 (SPAdes) (version 2) | ecosystem: Environmental > Aquatic > Marine > Oceanic ... | reverse complement strand
TGGTAAACCTAGCATAAATAAAACCCACACCACCGAAGTGACCGGATTTTGAATCCGGCGCGTCTACCAGTTCCGCCATACTCCCATATCGTGTTTCAAACAAAAATATCGTTGTTTTTCGGTCACAATTCTACTTTCTAATTGGAATATTATCACGTTATCCCAACTAATTCTATGTGGAAATTGCAACCTTAAATTTTAGGTATTAAACAAGGTATTAAAATAAAATTTATTATAATAAACTTAAAAGGTTTTTATTTATATGCTTTATCAAAGACTAATAAAATTACTAAATGAAAAAAAATTTTCTGAAATAGAAGAAATTTGTCAAAATAATAAAACTTCAATTGATAAAAACGAAGATTTGTTAGCAATTTATGGAACTGCACTATTTAATCAAAATAAAAATAAATTAGCCTTAAGCGTATTTAGAAAAGCCTATTCTATTTCAACAAAAATTAGAAACACAGAAAATTTAGCGAAAGCACTTCATGGAACAAATAATTTTGAAGAAGCTTCTAATCTATTAATGAAGTTATCAATGTTTTGGAAAAACGTGAAAATAAAAAATCACAAAAGAATCGAAAAAAATGAAGGTTTTTTAATTTTTGGACTTCAGCGTTCCGGCACTAATCTGCTTTCTGACATGCTTACAAGAAGTTTTTCATCATTAGAAAATAGTTTTTATCAAATAAATGAGCGTAGGTTTGATTCTGTTTGGAAACATTCGATTCATGTGCCTACTATATATATTGATTGTCCTTTGTTTATCATATTTAAAAATCCTTATAAATGGGTAGAATCAATTTGTTTAAGAAATTATGCCGATATTCTTTCTAGACAAGCAACGTACCCTATTGATGAAAAGGAGGGTTTCGTAAACGATGCTTTATTTGGAAAAAATAAATTTAATTTAGAAAATCTTGGCAAACTTTACAGTCATTTTTTTGAGTCATGGATCGTAAACCAAAATAAAAATATAAAACAAAAAATAATAGTTAATTATGAAGATCTGCTAGAGAAAGAAAAGAGAGAAATTTTTTATGATAAAATATCAAAAAAATTTAATATTAATCTCAACATCTTAACTGATCCAATTTCTTTAGTTGGTCAAGTTTATCAATCTAAAAATTATTCAAGTAAAAACTTTGATAATTATGATGAAAGTAGTAAATTACAATTAAACAAAGAAAATCTTAGTGTGCTAAACTCTAACTTGAATGATCTAATTTTTGATACACTTGGATATAAAAAGATTTTTTAAAAAATTAATTTTTTCATAAATATTTTTTTGAAACAAACAATATTAAAATAAAACTCTCAACATTAAATTATCTAACAAAGATAAATATCTTTGTTATGAAACATTTAGTAAAAATATTCGAAGAAACAAAAAAGCTTAAAAGCGATTTAACGCGGCATGAATTCAGCACCGACTTTTTTGCACAAACAACGCAGTTGTTTTTCTTCCTTAGTTTAATACCAATATAATTGAATTTATTTTCTGTAGGTATTAAACTCTTTGTTTAATGCCAGCTCATCCAAAAAAGCGTTTTAACATATGGTAAAAACACGCATCAGCAACCCCTCACACAACGTTGCCAAGGTTGAAGTCGAGGGTTTGAATCCCTTCGCCCGCTCCAAAAACTGCGGTTTTTTCACTCTCTCATTTTCGGTATTAAAATAAGTAATTAAACTTTAACACCCTTTAACACCTTAAGATAATATTAATTTAGCAATTAATAGTTTAACATAAATTTATATTATCCGTGGAACAAACAAGTTTTTATAAATACATATCAATTAATAATATTTCACTTGATGAATTACGCATAGAATCTGATTCAGAAAGTAAATTATTATATACAAAATTTAATAACATATATTTGCATCCAAAGTTATGGAGTGTGATTACAAAAGATTTTTATATATTCAGTGATTTTGAGAGATATCTCTCACAGAAGAAACATCATGAGCAGATTTTAAATCGTCAAAATGAAATAAAAAAAATTTCACAATCAATTTCCCAAACAAAAGGGAATTTTTTTTTATTTGGAGGGGGAGATAATTATTGGCATTTTTTATTTGATTTTATGCCAAGATTGGCATGTTTAAAAAACTTATCTTGTAAGGAAATCAAAGTAATAATACCACATAATCTGCCTGAAAAATTCTTCAGCTTTTTAATTAAAGTTTGTAATTTATTAAAATTAAGTGAAATTTGTTTTTTAAAAGTTAATCGCGAAAATCTTATTTATTATTTTGAAAGTTTAATATTCACATCAAAACCAGATATTTTTTTTACTTCTCTTTTCTATAATAAATTGTTTGGCAACACAGTCATAAAAACAAGAGATAAAAACCTCTATATAAAAAGAGGTGCTGTAGAAAAAAGAAAAGTTTTGAATGAGGATGAAGTAATAAAGTTTCTTAAAAAATATAAATATGTTGCTATTGATTGCTCTAGTTTAAGCATAGAAGAACAAATTATAAGCTTTTCACAAGCAAAGAACATAATAATTCCTCATGGAGCTTCAATGGCAAATTTAATATTTGCACCCAATGATATAGGTGTTATTGACATTAGATCTAATTTTGATTGGGATGCTTCTAAGGAAGTTCTTCAATTAAAAGAAAGTTTTAATTTACATATTTTTGAAAAAAGCACTAAAGTCGGTAAAAAATTAAGAAAAGATATAATAGTTGATATTCTGGAATTAGAAAAATTAATAATAAATAAAAAAGTTTTTTAATGAAAAAAATTTTGATTTTAGGCGGGGCTGGTTATCTTGGAACAGTCCTTACTATGCAATTACTAAAAAATAACATTGTAATCGTATATGATGAATTTAATTTTAATTGGTTAATTAAAAACAAGAAAGAAATTAAATATAATAAAAGATTGTTTTTTATTAAAAAAAATATTTTTGATGTTAAAATATCAGACTTTAACGATGTAGATATTGTTTGTGATGCTAATGGAATCTCTAATGATCCTTCCGGTGAACTAAACAGTAAATTTACTTGGAAAATAAATTTCCATGCAAGAACAAAATTTGCAAAAATAGCAAAAAAATCTGGTGTTAATCATTATATATTTAGCTCAACTTGCGCAGTTTATGGTCACAATAAAAATATTGTTACTGAGGACTCAATTACAAAACCCATAAGTACTTATGCTAAAGCAAGCTTAAAATCTGAAAAATTTATTTATTCTCTTAGATCTAAAACGTTTATTGTAAATATTTTAAGAAATGCCACATATTATGGTTTTTCTCCGAGTATGCGTTTGGATTTGGTTATAAATGTTTTTGTTTATGATTATCTAAAGACAAAAAAAATTATAATTAACGGAGATGGAAATCAATGGAGACCATTTATTTCTTTGCAAGATATTTCTAATGTTTATAAGATTCTTGTTTCAAAAAAACCCAAATCTTTTATATGTAATCTTGTAGCATTTAATCTAAAAATTAAAGATTTAGCTGAAGAGGTCTGTAAAATTTTAAAAGCTCCTCAGGATGCTATTATTTATAAAAAGAATAATGTTGATTTAAGAAATTACAATGTAAGCAATAATAAGTTTAAAAAAATATTTAAAAGTTTTAGATTTTCTAACTTAAATAAAGAGATCAAGGCTTTAAAAAGACAATATGTAAAATATAATATTAAAAAGAGCAGCAAAACAATAAGAATGCTTTTTTATAAAAAAAAATTATCTTAACTATTATAAATATTAACGATTTATTAATTTAACGCAGCAATAAATTTTTTCTTACGAACTCAATTTTCTTATAAAATATAGAATTATTTTTTTTGATAATAAATAAATACAGCAATTGTTCTTGTTTTAAAAAAGTGATTATGATATTTATTAAATATGAACGAAGAAGATTTATGGCCTAAGGAGCCATTGGTGAAATTGCCTGAACCACACTCAGATGGTAGGGGTTATATACAATCATTATGTGATTTGAATATGAAAAATGCCTCTTTGATTTTTTCAAAAAAAAATTCTTGGAGAGCAAATCATTATCATAAGACAGATTGGCACTATATTTATGTGTTTTCTGGCTCTTTTGAATATTATTACAGAAAAACTAACTCTGATGAAGAAATTAAAAAATTAATTGTTAAAGAAGGAAAGTTGCTTTTCACGCCACCAATGTCTGATCATGCAATGTTTTATACTGAAGATACTAGCATATTAACTGTTAGTAGAAATCCTCGTGATCAAAAAACTTATGAAGAGGATACAGTTCGAATTAAATTTAAAGAATAATTTTAATTTCCGATTTTGAAAAAGAAAATTATCTCACCAAGAAAAAATTGCATACTTTGTAATAGTAAAAATGTAAGAAATGTTATTAATTTTGGCAAAACTCCTCTAGCTAATTCATATCCAACAAGCATAAGAAAAAAAGAAAATTATTATAGACTGGCTCTTTTGCTTTGTAAAAGTTGTGGACATTTACAACTAAAAGATATTTTTGATACAAAAACTATGTTTGAAAGCTATGTTTATGTATCTGGTACATCATTAGTTTTACGTCAACACTTTGAAAACTATGCAAAAAAAATAATTAAAAAGTTTCGCATAATACCTAAAGATAAAATATTAGACATAGCTTGCAATGATGGAACTTTTTTAGAGTATTTTGTAAAAAAGAAATTCAAGAATGTTGTTGGTATTGATCCTGCAAAAAATTTAAGATTAATTAATAAAAGAAAAAAAATAGATATTAATACTTTTTTTTTTAATAAAAAAACTAGTCAGCTTATTAAAAAAAAATATAATAATTTTAAAATTATCACTGCCAATAATGTTTGTGCACATACGCCTGATTTAAATGATTTTTTTACAGGAATTAAAAATTTATTAGATCCGAAAGGTGTTTTTGTTTTTGAAGTTTCATATTTGCTTGATGTTTATAGAAAGCTCACTTTTGATACAATTTATCATGAGCATATGTCATATCATTCATTAATGCCTCTAATTGAATTTGTTAATAATAAAAATTTAGAAATTATAGATTTTGAAAGAATAGAGGCTCAGGGTGGGTCCATTAGAATATATGTAGCACATCCAAATGTTTTTAATAAAAAAATAAATAAAATTAAAAGACAAATTAATATTGAAAAAAGAAATAAATTATTCACCGATGCTACTTATTATAGGTATTTTTTTAAAATTAAAAAAACAAAAAAAATTTTAAAAAAAACTTTAAACAGGTTTAAAAGTAAAAAATTTCGTATCATTGGCTATGGGGCGCCAGCAAAATTAACTACTTTTTCTCATGTTATGGGAATTAAAGGAAATGATTTAGAATATATTATTGACGACAATCCTTTAAAGCAAAATAAATTTGCTCCAGGTACAAAAATTCCAATTTTTGATATAACAAAATTACAAACAGATAGACCTGATGTTATTCTAGTTCTAGCTTGGAATTTTTTTGAAAGTATACATAAAAAATGCAAGCGACTTTTAAAAAGTAATACAATTTTTATTAAGCCTTTTCCCAAAATTAAAATTTATTAATATAAATTTTATTTTGTTCATTTTTTTTAAGCACATAACAATCAACTATCTAAGTAGTTTTATATTTATTTTGATTATGAAATAATATTATTTTGATTTTGTATTATTTTTATGCCATTGAACTTAATAATTTAATTAAAATGATATTATAATCTTAAGGTTAATTTTTTTTTGTTTTTTTATGAAGCTTATTTCATTATTAATTAAATTCCCTGTACTAAAAAGATTTTTACCAAGCTTATTAAGAAATATTTTTATTTTTTTTGGAAAAGAACAATTCAAAATAAATTTTAAAAAATTAATTTTAGAGATAAATATTAGAGATCCGTATGATAGAGAAATTTATTTTACTCAAAAATATGATGAAAATCAGTTTAATGAATTAATTAATATAATTGAAAAAAATCATATCGAAATATTTTTGGATGTTGGAGCTAATTCAGGTGTTTATTCGTTACTTTTTAAATTGATTCAGTATCGAGATATGGGAATCTGTGAATCGATTTCGAATCGATCTTACCTCGTGTCGATTCTCTGTCGATAATTTATCTTCTCTCTCATACAATCTCATGTTAAGATTCTTCTTAGAAAGTGATATTAGAAACTAGTTTAGTTCTTCGTGGGGAATAGCTAATAGTTCATGCGCAACCTTGCCAAGGTTGAAGTCGAGGGTTCGAATCCCTAACACCCTAAACCCTCCCTCAAAAGAACAACCATATGATCACGACGATCAAGCCAACTAAATAATGATGAAAAAACCTTTAAAAACAAAAAAGGGAAGCGATAGGCCTTACCGCTTCCCCGAGTTCCCTATAAAGATATTAAAAAAAATACCAACTGATGATGTAAATTAATCCGACCCAAAATATTATTTGTCCTAAGAACCAACAAATCATATTAACCCCTTTCCTTGAATTTCTTCGCCAAGTGCTTGGCTTGAATGTGCGTGTATCTTTTTAACGAAGACAAACTCAACCACCCACCTTGCGCCGATATTTCCGCGATCGTCCAACCGGCCTCGCTTAAGATCGTAGCCCCCTCGTGCCTCAACCGATGAAACGTGAAAACCCCTTTTAGTTCCGCGTCCCTTAACACCTTGCGCCAAAAACTATTGAACGAGTGCTTGGATTTAATGGGAAAGAAAACACCACTTGGAGTTTCGGGTAGCTCACGCAATATTTGAATAGCCAACGGCGATAGGCCGATGGTCCTACTTAAACCATTCTTGCTTTTACGGATGTGCGCCGTTCCTTGAATCCAATCTATGTCTTCACGCTTTAGTCTAAGCAACTCGCCTCTTCGACATAATGTTTCCCGTGCGACGATAACAATTTGCTCCATATAATATAACGGCTTGATGTTTCTTCTTTCCTCTAGTCCGTTAATTTCGGGATAGTCTTTTCTTCTTGCGACCTTTAACAACCTTTCCCACTCCTCATCACTAAGAACCCTCTCTATTGGAGGCGGTTCTTGTGGTTTCTCAATTTGTGAAACGGGATTAACTACTATTGGGATATTGTGTTCACTTTTCACTCTATTGATCGCACGAGAGATTAAAGCTAGATATTTCTTAACGGTAGTGGGCGACTTGCCTAATTCTAATTGTTCATCACGGAACCGTGCTAATTCACTCCCCGTTAAGTCCGTGAGATATGCGTTGCGTAGCAACTTGCAAACAAGGTCGATTAAATACTTCTCGTCCTCGGCGTGTTTAGATTTCTTCTTTAAGTGTTTCTCGTAATAGATATTTAAGACTTCACAAATGCGAATATCGGCGATCCTTTCCGCCTCTTGCACTCGCCTATAAGTCCCGGTCTCTATCTGAGCTTCAGTTCTTAACGCCCATTTACTTGCGTCAGATTTTCGTACAAAAGATTTTTGAGCTCTTTGTTTTCTTCTCTTTACGATCGCTTGCCACTTGCCCTTATACTTGCGAATATGTGCCATTTTCCCCTTTCCAAAGTTGCACTATGGTTGCACTAACAACTTTTTTGGAAACAAAGAGGATAGTTTTTGGCTAAATGGCTAGGGAAATGAACATTGGAACATCGGCTCCAAAAGCCGGTGCCTTACCGCTTGGCGACGCCCCAAAGTTTTATCTTATATTAAAAACATTTAATTATTGATAGTGTTATTTTCACCAACAAAAGACCAAAGTTTTGGAAAATTTTCATTCAGATTCATTTGAACTTTATTGGCATATTCTTGTTTTTCATATGCGGCAAAACAGCACGAGCCACTTCCTGTCATTTGTGAAATAATACACTTTTCACTCTTAGATAAATATTTTAGTATTTGATTTATCTCTTCATTTTCCTTAATCACAATATTTTCAAAGTCATTTCCATAATCATCATCATTGACTATATTGTTGCTGTGATTAACAATATTACCATCTTGAAGATTCCTGCTTATTTTATCGTACATTTTTTTTGTAGAAAAACCAGTCTCGGGTTTAACAAGTAAAAAAAAATATTTGGGAATTTCATGTTTAAAGACTTTCTCACCAATCCCTTCCACAAGAGCGTTTTTTCCATATAAAAAAACAGGGATATCCGCTCCTAGTTGAGAATAGAATTCATAATCTTTGTTCATTTTTATTATTTTTAATTTTTCTAATCCTTTTATTAAAGCTGCGGCATTTGATGATGCGGATCCTAAACCCGCCTGTATGGGAATATTTTTATTAATATTAATTTCAAGATTAGTTTTATTGTCTAAATTCAAAAATTTTAGTGTCTTCTTTATTATGCAGTCTTCAAAAAAATCATAAGATGGCTTAAAAGTTCCAGAATATTGAATGATCATTGAATTGTTTTTCTTAATACAAACCTCATCATATAAATTAATAAAAGTGATTCCAGATCTTATATTATGATAACCATCATCTCTCTTATTCAAAATATGAAGAAACAGATTAATCTTTGCCGGAGCTTTAATAATAATTTTATCCTGCATCATATTTCTTTAGTTTTATCAAAATTTTATCAATTATATTATCCTCAGGTTCTGCCAAATCTTTTGCCTGTCTCCACATATACAATGCCTCTCTCCTGCGACCCATGGCAAAATAAATATCGCCCAAATGATCAAGTGATATTGCTTCTCCTGGAGCTCTGATTATGACTTCCTCCATAAGCTGAGAAGCGATTTTTAAATTTTTTTTCTTGAAGTGCGCCCATGCAAGGCTGTCTAAAATGTAATGACTCTTAGGATTTTTCTCATAAGCTCTTTTTAGCATTTTTAAGGATTCATTTAGAAAAACATTTTTTTCAATCCAACTATAAGCTAAATAATTTAACACCTGTGGTGATTCAGGATTGATGTCCAGAGATTTAAGAAAATCTTCTTCCGCAGATTCCCAGTTGTTAATTCTCTCATAACAAATTCCTCTCATATATAACAATCGCCATCGTTGATCTTCATCTAAATCCTGAATGTTCAAGACTATAGAATAATAGGGAATGGCCCTTTTATACTGTTTAGTTGACTTGTAAAAATCGGCTAGTGATACAAAAAGATTTTTATTGCTTGGATACAAGTCAATTAAAGAAATAAGTTCTTCTTCAGCTTTTTTCGTATTATTTTGATGTTTCTTATTATTAGCTATATTTTTTTGACTTTCTAAATATAAATTGTGATCCTTGTGAACCTTATTATAAAATTTTTCTGCCTTTTCATAATTCTTCATCATTTGATATAATTGGGCAGTAATAAAAAATGACTCATTGAATTTTGGATTAAGATTTAAACTTAGTGATAAGTAAAATAAAAGATAATCAAGGCCCTGCAATTCATTATTATTCGCATTAGATGCTTGAACAATATCCAGTAAAGATTGGGCGATGTCATCATTGTTCCTTTTTATTTGATAATTATTATAAAAAACGAATTTTATTATTGATAGCTCCTCTACTCCATGCTGTTTTTTCAACTCATAAAAAGGTTTGTTAATATTATTTAATTTTGCATACGTTAGATAAACCAACCAAGCATCTTGATTCGAATTATCATTTCGTAAAATTTCTTTTGCAATCTTGGATGCTTTATCAAGTGCGTTTGTATTAACATAAGCTAAGAGTTTTTTTTCTAAATCGCTATCATTAAAATTTTCTATATCGCTATTTTCATAGTAAGTATTAGCCTCTTCATAATCAAAAAAAGACATAGCCGAATTTGCAATAAGATATGAAGATGAAGAAAAAGAATATGCTGTCGAAGAAATAAAGAAAATTACTATGCACTGGATAATAATAGACAGTTTATGCATTTATAAATTTACTTCCTATTTCAAAGGTATTAATAATTAATAACTTTTTGAATATCATGTCAATAAATTCAAGTTTCTCTTATCTTTTTTTTTTAAAAGATTCGGGCGTAAATAGCTTTTTGCAAAATTCTCCTAATAAACGCTATAAAGCAATCAAAAAAGATGCACCTCTTGATAGAGCTTCCCATCCCAATAACATTCAAAATATTGAATCTCTAAATCAATTAGAGGTATTCATTAAAACATCAAATAATTGTCCTCTGAAAAATCAGGCACTAAATACCGTTTTCGCAGATGGGAATCCTTCTTCCAAAATAATGCTAATTGGGGAAGCCCCTGGAGCAGAAGAGGATAAATCGGGTAAACCTTTTGTTGGAGCAGCGGGTCAATTGCTTAATAAAATGCTGGCAGCAATAAATTTAGATCGCAATTCTGTTTATATTACTAACATTGTTCCCTGGCGTCCTCCCAATAACCGTGCTCCAAATACGGAGGAAATTTTGCAATGCTTGCCATTCATCCAAAAACATATTGAAATAATTCATCCTTCTATATTAGTTCTATTAGGTGGAACCGCGACAAAGGCAATGCTTGCAACAACTCTCGGTATAACTAAATTACGTGGCAAGTGGTATGAATATAACAGTTTAAACATCAAAGAACCTATTCTAACTATGGCAATGTACCATCCTGCTTTTTTACTACGCTCACCCGGGCATAAAAAAGAAACCTGGGAAGATTTACAAAAAATACAAAAAAAAATTATAACTATGAATAATGAAAATATTTAGTTTTTTACTATTCATAACTATATTTTTGTTTGGATCTTTCTCAGTAAAAGCTACTGTGATTAATGATGAGATTTCAAAAAAATATAGCAAAATTTTTTCTCAGAATATCTTAAGTGATGCAGACATTAATGATTATAAAAAAGTATTTGAACACCAAGAAGCTTGTGAATGGAAAAAAGCGAATAAGTATATTCTTGAAATTGAAAACAACATTTTAATGGGTCATGTTTTGGCTCAACGCTATCTTCATCCAAAATGTTATCGCTCAAAATATTTAGAACTGTATAGCTGGCTTAAAAAATATAATGATCATCCACAAGCAAGAAAGATTTATCGCTTAGCGGTTAAAAGAATGCCTCAGGGATATAAAAGCCCACCTCAACCTTCAAATGCCGTTGGTATTGAAAAGACAATTTCAGAACCAAAAAAAAATACAAAATATGTAAGTCAGAAAAAACTATCTAAAAACCAAAGGAAAGAAAAAAAGAAATTAATAAACGCAATAAAATCGCGAGTGAATAAGGGATGGCCTACGGGAGCTGTTAAGTTATTAAAACAACGCGATGTAACAATTCTTCTTGATCAAGTCGAGATTGATCAACAAAAAGAACTTATAGCCAAAGGATACTTTTTAGCCGATAAAAATGAATTAGCAATACAGTATGCCAGTGAAGCTTTAAAAAAATCTGCTTTGCACGTTCCTTACGCTGGTTGGACAGCTGGTTTATCATCTTGGCGATTAAAAAATTATGAACAAGCGGCAGAATTTTTTTCAAACTTTGCTATTTCTCTTAAAGAGGATGTATGGCACCAAGCATCAGGAAGTTTCTGGGTAGCTCGAGCCTATGTAAAATTAAATCAATATGAAGATATTAACTTCTGGTTAAAACGCGCTGCTGACAATCCCGAGAGTTTCTATGGCCTGCTTGCTGCTCAAATTTTAGGAATAGAAAATTCTATTAATTGGGATCCAATTAAACTAGGCGCTGATGAAAAAATGATTCTTTCTCTGCCAGCTGGAAAAAGAATTCAGGCCTTAATTCAAATTGGTTTATTAAATGAGCTGGAAAATGAAATAATAAAAATTAACTCTGTCATGAACGAAGACATTGCAATGTGGTCTCTTGATATAGCCCAGCATTTTAGTTTAGCTTACACTCAACTAAAAATTGTAGGAAAATTACAGCAGTATAATGTTCTTCTTCCTACAAAATATTATTATCCAACTCCTATCTGGCAACCACTGAATGGTTTTACATTAGATCCTTCACTATTATATGCCTTCATGCATCAAGAGTCGATGTTCAACACAACTGCAAAAAGTCACAGAGGGGCTGTGGGTCTAATGCAAATAATGCCTGCTACAGCAAAGTTCATTTCTTCAAGCAGGGAAGTTAAAAGAAATAATTCCAACATATTGAAAATACCTGAGATAAATCTTGATGTGGGTCAAGAGTATATAGAATACTTGCTTAATTTAAAGCTTGTTAATAATAACTTAATATATTTAGCAGCCGCATATAATGGCGGACCAGGCAATTTAGAAAAATGGTTAAAGAAAATAAATCATCTAGATGACGCTCTTTTTTTTATGGAGAGTATTCCATCTAGAGAAACAAGATGGTTTATTGAAAAAGTGCTTACAAAATATTGGATCTACGAAGATAAAATTGGTAATAAATCAAATTCTTTAAGAAAATTAGCCAATGGAGAAAATCCTATTTATTAGTTTACTATGACAAACATTGACGCGTCAGTAAAATTTGTATCAATTAATATCGCTTTATTAACTATTTCTGATTCACGCTCAGAAAATGAAGATAGATCGGGAGATTTACTAAATGAACGCATTATAAAATTTGGCCATACTGTCAAAAAAAGATTGATTATAAAGGAAGATGTTGAATTAATTAGACAGACATTTCTTGATCTATCAAACGATCCTGTAATAGATGTCATTATATCTACAGGAGGAACTGGTTTAACGGGAAGAGACTCAACTCCTGAAGCAGTCGCTGCGATAGCTGATAAAACAATTGATGGATTTGGAGAACTATTTCGTCAAATAAGTTTTAATAAAATTGCCACATCCGCCATCCAATCACGCGCTATTGGAGCTGTAGTTAACCATACATACATATTTTGTTTACCTGGATCTCCTAATGCTTGCAAGGATGGATGGGATGATCTTTTACAATATCAATTAGACATTCGTCATCGTCCCTGCAACTTTATAGAAATTATGCCTCGTTTAAATGAAAAATAAATTTTCAGAAAATTATCAAAATCTTATAAAAATTTATGCTGATATGCATAATAATGGAACTATTTGGGACGATGCAGAAAGTACTTTTGATGGAAAATCTCTTAAATACTTTTTTTCACCAATTAAACAAATTATTGATTTAACAAAAAGTAAATCATTAATAGATTTTGGATGTGGAAAAGCAAAATTTTATTTTAATAAGATTAAAATTAATAAAACTGAATATAAAAATGTAATTGAATTTTGGAACATTCAAGATTATTTTCTTTATGATCCGGGAGTAGACAAATTTTCAACCTATCCTAACATAAAAATGGATGGGGTTGTTTGTATTGACGTTATAGAACACATACCTCCAGAGGACGTTATTAATTTTATTGATGAAATTTTTCATCTTGCAAAGAAATTTGTATTCATTGTAATTTCTTGTTACGAAGCCAAAAAGCAACTACCAGATGGAAGAAATGTTCATATTTCTATTAAAAATCACAAAGAGTGGGAAAAGATCATATCAAAAATTAAAGTTAAATATCCTAACATTTCTCCCTATGTGATTTGTTCTACTAATAGAGATGGATTTGAAGGTGGATTTACTGCAGTTTCTTAGTCGTAAATAATACATATCTTGTCCTATCCAAATTTTAATATAGAAAAAAAGATTGGAGGAACTGTAATTGGAATTGATGAAGTTGGGCGAGGACCTTTAGCAGGTCCTGTAGTTAGCTGTGCCTGTATTTTTTTTGATTATTCAATTGAACAATATCAATTATCTCTTTTTGATGATTCAAAAAAACTTACTAGAAAAAAACGATGTGAGGCATTTCATAAAGTTTATCAACTAAAAAACGATAATAAACTCCAATTTGCTCTAGGCTTTGCTGACGTTGTTGAGATTGATAAATTTAATATTTTAGAAGCTGCAAAAATTTCTATGAGGAGAGCAGTTCAAAAATTACATTATGAAAAGGCTAATTTAATTATTGATGGGAGAATTGATTTACAATTACCTCAGTATAGAAGTAACGGGATCATTAAAGGTGATCAAAAATCATACTCAATAGCTGCTGCTTCTATCATCGCAAAAATTCATCGAGATCGCTATATGCGGCTTCTGTCCTTACAACATCCTTGTTATGATTGGGATAAAAATGCTGGTTATGGAACAAAAAAACACATTAACCAAATTTATAAAAAAGGAATAACTGATCATCATCGTAAGAGTTTTGAACCAATAAAGTCACTTATCCATATATAATGATTCTTACTGTTGATAAGTTGCATTGACCTATTATTATTCATGAATAAAGATTCTTTTTTATGCAAAAGAAAAATCAAATTCTTCAAGGAAACAGTCTTGATGTACTAAAAAAAATCCCTGATAAGTCTATTGATTTAGTGTTTGCTGATCCGCCATACAATTTGCAACTCAGTGATACTTTGTATCGACCAGACCAAACAACCGTGGAGGCCGTGACTAATGATTGGGATAGATTTGATACTTATGCATCTTATGATAAATTTAGTTTAACCTGGCTGAAAGAATGCAAACGTGTTTTGAAAGATAATGGCGCCCTGTGGGTTATAGGAAGTTACCATAATATATTGAGACTTGGATCTTGCATTCAAAATCTTGGTTATTGGATACTTAACGATATCATTTGGCAGAAAACAAATCCTATGCCTAACTTCAGAGGGACGCGTTTTACCAATGCTCACGAAACCTTATTGTGGTGCGCAACTTCACGAAACGCCAAATACACATTCAATTATCAAAATTTAAAGGAACTAAATGAAGGAAAACAAATGCGAAGTGATTGGCATATTCCTATTTGCAGTGGTAAGGAACGATTAAGAAAAGATAATAATCAACGATCCCATCCCACGCAAAAACCAGAAGCTTTGCTTTACAGAATAATTCTGGCATCAACTAATAAAAATGATCTTATACTTGACCCTTTTTTAGGATCAGGAACAACGGCCGTAGTAGCAAAAAAATTACAAAGAAGTTTTATTGGCATAGAACAAGATCCTGAATACATTGCATTAGCTAGAAAAAGATTATCTACAACCAAAACTCTAAAGAATGATGTAGTAAAATTAACTAAAAGTAGAAAAGAATTACCCAAAATCCCTTTTGGAGAATTAGTTGAACAAGGAGTCATTCCCCCAGGAGCAGTTCTTACTGATTCCAAGGGACGCTATGAAGCTATAGTAAAAATTGATGGAAGTGTAAAAATTGATAATCTGTCAGGCTCAATTCATCAAATGGGGGCAAAGGTGCAAGGCCTGCCAAGCTGTAACGGGTGGGATTTCTGGCATATTAAAGATAAAAAAACAAGTCTGCTTCTTGATGAAGTTAGAAGTTATTACAGAAACAAAAAACTGGATCTTAATTAAGTTTTGCTACCTCTGTAATTTTTTTCATTACAGTTGGCATTCCAATTTCTGCAATATTCTTTAATAAGACCCAATCATGATTTTTTATCCTTCTTTTACGTTCTTTTGTAAAATATATATCTATCGCAAGATCAAAGTGGCTAAAGGAATATATAATAGGTTTACACTTAGTGAATTTTTTTTGAAATAAGTTAATCGAACTATCTTTTACTAATAATTTTTTTTCCGCAACCCATTTATCATTAGGTACTTCTAACATTGATGGTAACATTCCTTTAGAAGCACGCCTGCGAACAAGAATTTCTTTAGAGCCATTAACAATAACATACGCCCTGGTGTATTTTTTCATTTTTGTTTTTTTAGATTTAATTTTTTTTGGAATAGTGTTTGTTATTTTTTTTTGATTTGCAATGCATTCTTTTGCAATGATACAAACACCGCACCTTGGATTTCTAGGTACGCAAATTATTGAACCATAATCCATGAAAGCTTGGATTAAATTGCTGGATTGTTTTTTAGAGGCATAAAATTTAGATAAAGATGTAATTTCTTTATTAATTAAATTAATTGACTGATCTAATCCATACAGTCTTGCAAGCATACGTTTGATGTTTGCATCTACAGGCATAACAGATTTATTATACCCAATTCCCAAAATAGCTTTTGCCGTGTAATCCCCTACTCCTGGTAAATCAATCAGATCATAGTAATTGTCAGGAACAATGTTGTTAAATTTATGTGAAATAATTTTCGCTGAATTTAATAAATTTTTTGCCCTTGCATAATATCCTAATCCAGACCAAAATTGTAAAATTTGGTTTTCATTAATCATACTTAATTTTTTTAAATTTGGCCATATTTTCATAAAATTCTTAAATCTTGATATAACGGCATTTACTGTTGTTTGTTGAAGCATAAATTCACTCACCAAAACATAATATGGATTGGGTAATTTTTTTTTGTCTAACTTACGCCATGGAAGTATTCTTCTATTCTTTTTATACCAACCTAGAAGTTTAGACTGGATTGTTAATTCTTTATTTCTTAATTTAGGCATTACTTATTGCTATCATATTTTGATAATATAATATTGACAGTTTAATGACAAATACTCCCCCTAAAAGTAACCGAAAATACAAACCTATGAAAATTAGTGATTCGCTTCGTGGCATTAACCAGAAATTTTTGTACAAATTTGGGAAATTGGACTACATTATACATACTAAATGGGCTGAAATTGTTGGTTCATTCTTTGTTCAGCATTCAGAACCTCGAAAAATTAGCTCCATACTTCAATCAACCAATGAGAAAGGGGAAGCTATTTACGAGAAATATCTCTATGTAAATGTTACTCCTTCTGCTGCTGTTGAATTTCAACATTTTCATAATAAAATTGTAGAAAAAATAAATTCGTATTTTGGTTACAAGGCGATCAAAGGAATAAAAATTCATCAACAATTAATAAAACGAGAAAACATAGTAACTAAAAAGAACAATGTGAATTTTATAAATATTAAACAAAAAACTCGTGAAATAAAAAATACAATATCAAAAATTGACAATAAAGATTTAGAACAATCTATTGTCAATTTAGGATTATCTATTACAAACGAAGAAGAAAAATGAAAAAATACATTTTAAATAATTTATTTTCATGCTTCTTTGGGTTTTTTCTTATATTTTCATCTCTAGCTTCCGCAGAATCTGTAGAATCTGTACTTGATGTTACAGAGGAAGATTTCATTATTGGAGATGAAAATGCTCCTATAACGATAATCGAATACGCATCCTTATCCTGTAGTCATTGTGCTGATTTTCATATTAATAAATTACCAGAATTAATAAAAGAATTTGTTGATACGGGTAAGGCAAAAATAGTTTTCAGAGATTTTCCATTTAATTATCCTGCACTCTTAGGCAGCATGGCACTAAGATGTGTTCCAAGAGACATTCGATACGAATATTCTAATGCTCTTTATCAACTGCAATCTAAATGGGTTTTTCGAGAAAATGCTAAAACCACACAAGAATTGTATAAAATCATGCAAAGTGGGGGTATGACTAAAGAAAGATTTAATGAATGTATCGATAATGCTGATTTAGAAAACGAGATTCTTCAAGGAGTAATGGCCTCTCAGAGTGAATTTAACATCAAATCAACGCCTTCTTTTCTAGTTAACGGCATATTGATTGAAGGAAGCAAACCAATAAAAGACTTTAGACAAATCATTGATAAAATATTATCAGAACAATAGATGATAAATTTTAGAAAGCTTAAGCTAAAGGGCTTTAAATCATTTGTTGAACCTACAGACATCATAATAGAAAAAGGGCTAACTGGCATTGTTGGTCCAAACGGATGCGGAAAATCCAACCTGGTTGAAGCTTTTCGGTTTGTTATGGGAGAATTATCACCTAAACAAATGCGTGGAAGTGAGCTTGATGATGTTATTTTCAATGGCACAACTGATCGTCCTGCCTGGGATATCGCCGAAGTTACAATAAATCTTGATAACAGTGAGAAAAAAGCGCCTAGTATTTTTAATCAATCTGATGAAATTGAAGTCACAAGACGCATTTGGCGTGGTGAGGGATCAGAATATCGCGTGAATGGTAAAGAAGTAAGATTAAAAGATGTGCAACTCCTATTTGCAGACGCCTCCACCGGCGCAAGATCAACATCAATGGTTAGTCAGGGTCGTATAGGTGCTATAATTGTTGCAAAACCAGAACAACGTCGCACTCTCTTAGAAGAAGCTGCTGGCATAACAGGATTGCATTCAAGAAGACATGATGCTGAATTACGATTAAACTCAACAGAAAACAATTTGGAACGCGTAAAAGATGTTCTAAAAACACAAGAAGAGCAATTAGAGGTCTTAAAAAAACAGTCAAAACAAGCCGAACGTTATAAAAATATTCAAAATTATATAACTAAAGCTAGGGCAGCTGTTTTTTATCAAAAATGGCTATTGGAAAAAGAAAAGTTAAAAGAAGCTAATAATAATTTCAAAGAACAAAATAAATTAGTTGTAAACCAAACTCAAACTGTTGCTTCTGTTAATGTGCAATATGAAAATATTTTACAAATATTGCCTAACCTGCGCCTTGAAGAAAATAAAATCGCATCAGAGCTGCAAAAAAATTCTATTAATTTGAACAATCAGGAAAAAGAGATTGAGCGTGCTAATGCAGATATTGAGGAAACTCAAATTCGTATCGGGCAAATAAAAGATGACATTAGCAGAGAGCAGTTTTTACTTGATGATACTAAGGAAAATCTCACTAGGGTTCGTGATGAAAAATCTTTGTTGGAGAAGGAGCAAGGTGATTTGTTTGTGGAAAAAAATGATGATCTCTTCTCAAAACCAAAGCCACAAAAAAACAACAACCCAATGATTGATTACTTGGATTTTGAAGATGGATACGAAAAAGCATTAGCTTCTGTTTTTTCGGATGAGCTGATGGCCTCCATTAATGAAGAGCAATCTTCTTATTGGAAAATATTAAATGCAAAAAAATATAAGTCAGTCTTTCCAGAAAATGTAATTCCTTTTTCATCAATTATTAAGGCGCCTGATAATCTCAAAAAACGTCTTGATTTTATTGGACTTATAGAGGGCAAAGAAAATATCCATAAATTACAAAATAATTTATCTGATGGCCAAGTGCTTGTTAGTAAAACTGGTGAGATTTGGCGCTGGGACGGTTTTACATCTAAAGGAAAGGAAAATGCTCCAATAAAAACTGTTTTAGAACAATTAAAAAATAGAAGGTTAAAACAATTATCTGCTGAAGAAAAAAAATGGTTGGATATTATGACAACCGCCCAAAAAAGGATTGATGAATTGCATGAACGTCAACAAAATTTAAAAAAAGAACTTGAAAAAATGCGATCTATGCCAGAAAATATATCTTTGGAGAAAAAAAATTTGTTGAATTTAATCGATGAAAGCAAAAAAACGCATGAATTAATAGCTAAAAAATTACAAGATGAAGAAACTCAAGCCAATGAAATAAACAAAAAGTTAAAACTTGAAGAAGTTAAATTAAATGAGTTGCGTGAAGAAAAAATTCGAATTGAAGGTATTATTGGAACTATTGAAGAGGCAATTAAGCAATTAACCGATCAAGTAAAAGAGCGCTTGGGTATTGCTTTAAGCGGTTTGTTTGATCTAGCAAAAATTAATCCTAATAAAGCTCACTCTTCCATAGAGGATTTAGAAAAAAAATTAGAGCGCCTTATTGCAGAACAAGAAAGACTGGGAGGGGTAAATTTATTAGCCGAACAAGAGTCAAAGGAATTAGGGGAAAAAGTTGATTCTATTAAAAAAAATCAATCCGATTTACTGGCGGCAATTGCAAAACTAAGAGAAGCAATTGATAAATTGAATACTGAAGGTCGTCAACGTCTCCTGGCCGCTTATGGAGTAGTTAATGAGAATTTCCAGAATTTATTTGTTAAATTATTTGGAGGAGGCAAAGCATATCTGAAATTCACTGATGAAAATGATCCCTTACAAGCAGGGTTAGAAATTTTTGCAAGCCCCCCAGGAAAAAAATTACAACATCTGAGTTTATTATCAGGCGGTGAACAGGCGCTTACAGCGTTATCTCTTTTATTTGCTGTATTCCTTTCAAATCCTGCTCCCATTTGTGTTTTAGATGAGGTGGACGCTCCACTTGATGATACCAATGTTGACCGCTTTTGTTCATTAGTTGAGGAAATTGCAAAATCATCAAAAACAAAATTTCTTATCATCACTCACCATCGCATGACTATGGCACGGGTTAATCGATTATTTGGTGTAACGATGCCAGAGCAAGGCATCTCTCAGCTTGTGTCTGTAGATTTAGAAAGTGCGGTTCAGTTAAAAGAAAATGAATAATTCAAAAAAACAGCTAGAAAATCTGAAAGAAAAAATTGACCATTTGCAACATAACAAAGAGAAGAAATCTGTGCCCGAAAGAAACAGCGGTACTGGATTTGGTTTTAAGATAAGTACAGAAATAGTTGCGGCACTCATTGTGGGAGTGGGGATTGGTTTGCTTGTGGATAATTACTTTAACACCAAACCTTTTGGTCTAATTATTTTTTTCATTCTTGGCGCATTTGCTGGATTTTTAAATATTTATCGTGTAATGCGTCGCATAGAAAAACAAAAAAGTTTTAACATTAAGCATTGATAATGTCATCTACAGGCGAAAAACACAGTCCTCTTGAACAGTTTGAGATTGTTCCTTATATTCATATTGATTCAAAAGGCATTGACATTTCTTTCACAAATTCATCCCTAGCAATGACTATTACTGTAGCAGTAATCACTCTTTTTTTGACTTTCTCTGTAAACACACGTTCAATTGTTCCCTCACGATTACAACTATTATCTGAATTAAGTTACAACTTTATTGTTCAGTTGTTGAAAGATACTGTGGGTGCAGAAGGTCGAAAATACTTTCCTTTTGTATTCACAATTTTTATGTTTGTTTTAATTGGCAATATGGTGGGTATGGTTCCTTATAGTTTTACGTTTACAAGCCATATCATTGTCACCTTTGCTTTGGCGGCCATTGTTTTTATTGGCGTTACTGTTTTAGGCTTTGTAAAACACGGCCTACGTTTTTTTTCTTTTTTTGTTATCCCAGGTCTGCCATGGTACATGCTTCCTCTGTTAATTCCAATTGAAGTAATCTCATATCTATCGCGACCTATCAGTTTGTCTGTACGACTTTTTGCCAATATGTTGGCAGGTCATACATTACTCAAAGTCTTTGCTGGCTTTGTAGTATCATTGGGCCTTGCAGGTTTCTTACCTCTGGCATTCATTGTTGCTCTTACCGGCTTAGAAATATTAATCGCTTTTTTGCAAGCTTATGTATTTGCGATTTTAACGTGTTTATACATAAATGACGCATTACATTTACATTAAATTATAGGAGGAATTATGGAAATAGAAGCAGCAAAAGTTATCGGAGCAGGCCTTGCCGTAATTGGGGTGATTGGTTCCGGAATTGGTATTGGGAACATATTCTCATCTTTTATTGAAGCCGTAGGTCGTAACCCGGCAGCTCGTGGTGAAGTGTTTACGATGACTATGCTTGGATTTGCACTTGTAGAAGCAATTGCACTTTTTGCACTAGTTATTGCTCTAGTTATTTTATTTGGTTAAACAAAGTCATTTTTAATGCCTCAATTAGATCCTGAATTCTTTGTTTCACAACTTTTTTGGCTTGTTGTTACATTTTCTTTTTTACTCTTGTTCTTATGGAAAGTGTCACTTCCCCGTATAGGTTCTGTTTTAGAAAAAAGGGAAAATAAAATTAACAATGATATTGAAACGGCAAAACAATTACAGATTGAGGCAGAAAAAATACAAGATCAAATTGATCAAAAATTACATAATTCTAAAGAACAAAATATTAGCTTAATAAAAAACTCAACAGTTAATTTGCAAAATAAAGCCTCAGAAGAATTGTCAAAACTTGATAATGAGCTGAATAAAAAAATTGAAAAATCTGCAAAAGTTATTGAAAATAATAAAAAAAAATCATTAAAGCAAATTCATGAACAAATTCATGAAATTACCAAGTTAACACTTTCAAAACTCTCTTCTGTTCAAATAAATGATCAGGAAATAGAAGAGTCAGTGGCGAATGCCCAGTCAGGAGTTAGACATTAATTATGTTTAGTGATCCAAGATTTTGGGTATTCATAGCCTTTATTATTTTTATTGGAGTTATGATTAAACCAATACGAAAGATACTTTCAATTAATTTAGGTGATAAAATTCAAGAAATTAAAAATAGTATTGACCAGGCTGAAAAAATAAAAAATGATGCACAGCTCACCTTAAGTGAAATTAAAAAAAGACAAAATGAAGTTCGGGGTGAAATTGATTTAATCGAGCAAGAAGCTAAAGAAAAAATTACAATGATCGAAAAGAATGCACACACAAAACTCATAGATCAAATAAATAAGCGTAATGCTTTGGCTTCTGCTAAAATTGGTCAAATGACAAGAGATGCGAATACTGAAATTCAAAAATACATAACGCAAATTGCTATTTCTGCTACAGTAAATATTTTAGAAAAAAAATCAAATGATAAGGAAAAACAAAACTTAATCAATCAGTCAGTCAATGAACTGGGATCTGCTCTAAAAAATTAATTCAGGATTTCTAGTTTCTTCTTATCCAGCATAAAACCTAAAACTATTTTACTCTGATTAAGTTCTTCTTCATTTAAAGAAGGTATTTGAAGCTTAATTGTTTTAGTCAATTCTGTTTCAATATAATTCGCATTCTCTGGTTCACCTTTCAAATCTCCATCAACTTGATAATATTGCATATCAACTACTTCATCCTTTGCATTTAAGATTGCCACATAAAACGGAAGGGTTATGCTGCTTTCCTCAGTTAAATCGGGTTTTACGATAAATAACAAAGAAAGATCAGCTTGAAATACATTATCTATTATTGAGCATTCACTGTTAAATGCATAATTATTAATTTCAGCTCTATAACTCACATTCTCAGAAGTAATAGGCTTGGTATCGCTTGTAACATATTTACTATGCTCTGAAGAAAACAATACAATCGGACAGAATGTTTTTGTAACAGCATTTGTACTAACTGTTTGATTAGGTGCACATCCTACGAGCAAGAAAAAAATAAGAATAAAAAGATTGTTTTTCACTATATAGCTTAATTAATATAAATATGTCGTTAAGTATATAGACTCAAACATATTGTATGCCAACCGATGTAAATCAACAAAAACTAAACATATATCTTGTGGGTCCAAGAGGATTTTGCGCTGGAGTTGACAGGGCTATTTTGATGGTTGAGGAAGCCCTAAAAAAATACGGCAAACCCGTTTATGTGCGTCATGAAATTGTACATAATAAATATGTAGTACAGAATCTTAAATTAAAAGGGGCTATTTTTATTGATGACCTTCAAGATATAAAAAATAAAGATAGGCCTGTAATATTCTCCGCTCACGGTGTGCCAAAATCAATTCCTGCAGAGGCAAAAAATTTACATTTACAATTTTATGATGCTACATGTCCGCTTGTTAGTAAAATTCACCGTGAAGTAGAGAATTATGAGAAACAACAATTGCCAATTGTACTCATTGGCCATCATAATCATCCTGAAGTAATTGGCACAATGGGACAAATCAAATCACCGATTCATCTAATAGAAAATGAGCAGGATGTTGCTAAACTAACTATTTCAAATAATCAAAAAATAGCGTGTGTAACGCAAACAACACTTTCACTAGATGATACAAAATCTATCATTCATGCCATTAAAAAAAAATATCCACATGTCCTTGAACCAAAAAGAAATGATATTTGTTATGCAACTACCAATAGGCAAAAAGCTGTAAAAAAGATTGCGGCAAATTGTGATCTGTTTATCGTTATTGGAGCTTATAATTCATCCAATTCACTGCGCCTTGTGGAAGTAGCCAAGCAATATGGTGCGAATAATAGTATACTCATCGAAAGTATTGATAAGTTTGACATTTCCTTGATTGATGATGTTCAAAATATAGGTGTCACAGCAAGCGCTTCCGCCCCGGAAATTTTGGTAAAAAAATTTATACAATTTATGAAAGAAAATTTTACAATCATAGTATATGAACCAAAATATGTTAAGGAGGATATAAATTTCAAAATACCTCAAAAACTTAAGGTACCTGGTTAGTTTATGGCAGTATACACTCCTATAACAAAAGAAAAATTATCATCATTTTTAGAAAATTACAATATTGGTCAATTAGAAAATTTTAAAGGTGTATTGGAAGGTGTAGAAAATACAAATTACAAGATAATTACATCACAAGACACATTCATACTAACAATTTTCGAGAAAAGGGTAAAAGAACAAGAACTTCCTTTTTTTATTGAATTGCAAAATCATTTATCTAATAAAAATATTAAGTGCCCCTCACCTATTCCAAATAGAAATGAGCAGCATATTGATACTATTGAAGATAAACCGTGTGTTTTGATGTCGTTTCTTGAAGGAAAAAAAATAAAAAATAGCACTTCCTATCATTGCCATCAAATAGGAAGACTAACAGCAAAAATACACCTATATTCAAAAGATTTTAATGTAACAAGAAATAATGGATTACATCAAAAACACTGGGAAGATATATTTGGTAAATGTAAAAACAGCAAGGATCGTCGATATGGAGAATTGTATCAAATAATTGAGCAAGAACTTCAATATTTAGATAAAAACTGGCCTAGGAAATTACCAACAGGAATAATTCATGGAGACATTTTTCCGGATAATGTATTTTTTATTGAGAACAATGTATCTGGCATTATTGATTTTTATTTTTCCTGTAATGATTTTTATGCTTATGATCTTGCTATCACAACAAATGCATGGTGTTTTGATAAAAAAGAATCTTTCCAAAAAGAAAAATTTGATTCACTATTAAAAGGTTACCAACAACACGCTAATATGAGCAATGATGAAAAAAGTCATTTTAATACTTTATTGAGAGGCGCGGCAATGCGTATCCTTGTTACAAGATTATATGATCAATTGTATCACCCGGATGGTGCAATGGTTGTGCCTAAAGATCCTTTTGAATTCTTCGACATTATGAAATGGCATCAAAATAATTCAATTTTTGATTCATGATTAAAATTTATATAGACGGAGCATGCTCGGGTAACCCTGGCATTGGGGGATGGGGTGTTGTAATTCTAGAAAATGATAATGATCCTATTTTTTTGAAAGGAGGGGAGAGCCAAACAACTAATAATCGCATGGAGTTAACAGCTACGATAAAAGCATTGCAGCATTTTAAGACTTCAAAAGAATTAACCTTGGTAACAGATAGTAAATACGTCAAAGATGGGATTCAATCTTGGATAGCAAATTGGAAAAAAAATGGATGGAAAACAGCATCAAAAAAACCCGTTAAGAATAAAAAATTATGGTTAGAGCTTGATTCAGAAATTGCAAGGCATAGTATAAATTGGGAATGGGTTAAAGGACATGCTGGAAATAAATATAATGAGAAAGCTGATTTTCTTGCACGTCGTTATATTGAAGAAAATTAACGCTTTATTAGCCTTAATTGCCACTTCAAGTTTATTTTTCGCATCATCTATTTATGCTGGTGAAAAATGGGGAGTTGATAAAGAACTCTCCACAATTAGTTTTGAACTTCCAGTTTTGTTTGCAAAAAATGTTCGGGGCACTTTTAAAAATATTGAAGGTTTTATAGAAATAGATCTCGATAAAAAGAAGAATAATAAAGCAATATTTTCAGTAGTAATTAATAGCATCGATATGAACTATGCAAAATATAGGGATTTGCTTCTAAGTGATATTTTTTTTGATGCGAAGCAATTTCCTATAGCGGTTGTTGATACGAAAAAATTCTCCTATCAGAACGAAAAAAAAATCACTTTGGATGTCGAGGTAACCATCAAGGATAAAAGTGAAATTGTGCCTTTAACTATTTTAGTTAAACGTCTCGGTGAAGAATTAGTGCAAATTGAAACTGAGCTTAGTTTCTCTCGAACTTTTTTTAATATTGGCACGGGAAAATGGTCTAATACGACAATTTTAAAAGATAAAGCGACAATAAAGACAAATCTCTTTCTGTTCAAAGAATAAATTATATTGAACGAAATTTAATCACTAATTTAATTAAAATGAGTATAGATGAATTTATAGAAATCTCTTTTTAAGTTTGGATCTCCATTTAAAACTTGGGTCATCAATATTGCTGATATTTTTTTATGATCATCAACCAGGAAATATGTAGATGCTGCGCCCGCCCAGCCAAATTCCCCCTTTGTGCCTAAGTTGTTATTTTTCACAGGATCAAGCAATATTCTAAAGCCAAGACCCCACCCGTAAGCCTCCAAATCATTAACGTAATTTTCATCCTTAATCGTCCCTACACTTACAATTTCAATAGGAAAGAAACTTGGGGTAAGAAAATTTGAAGTCATAAAATCAATTGTTTCTTTGGCAATTATTAATTTTCCATCTTTAGTTTTTCCTGAATGCAGCATGTCTGCAAATAAAGAAAAATCATACAAGGTAGAAAACAAGCCATGACCTCCTCTCGCATAGTTCTTATTATGGAGTGGGTACCCGTAGTTTCCAATTTTTTGTGGATCTAGAATATGTTCTCGTAATTTATGATGCACAATATCAAATTCATATGATTGCATCACCCGTGAATCCTTCTGCTCTGATATAGAAAAATCTGTATCATGCATTCCAAGTGGTGAAAAAATTTTATTTTTTAAGATATCTTGCAAGGTGGAATTTTCGACTATTTCCAATATTCTAGCAAGAATATCCATGGAAACAGAATAGCGCCATTGAGTAGATGGTTGATGAAGCAAAGGTACTTTTGCTAACATTTGAATCTCTTCTTCTAAACTTGAGGAAGAAGAACTAAATATTCTCATTCTATCATATTCCCTACCTACAGGATCTGCTAAGAAATTGTATGAAAAGCCAGCGGTATGAAGCAAAAGATGTTTCACTGTCGGCTTCATTTTCATTTCTTCCACATCTGTTATATCTCCATCAGGATTTTTCAAAACTTTTAAATTTGAATATTCAGGTAAATATTTAGTGATTGGATCATCCAACTGAATTTGATTTCTCGCAACCAATTGCATTGTAGCAATTGCAACAACTGGCTTAGTCATCGACCAAATTCTATAAATGGTATCATTTGAAATTTTATCTTTGGTTTCTAAATTTTTGTAACCAAGTTTACCTGCGTATCTTTCATCATTAACATTTATCTGCCATTGAATGCCTGGGTATCTTTTCTGTTCTATGTAAGGTAGTAATATTTTATTTAATTTATCCATATTTAAATTATTAAAAGTATTTTATTGTTAGATTAAACTTTTGATCTTTTCGACAAGAGCTGTGTTTATGTGACGAGGGCCTGAATCTTTTCTATTATTATGTCTTCGTTGGCCTGGAAGACGAACGCCTTCCAAAGATTCCATTTGATTAAAAAATAATTCGGCATGTTCATTCCATCCTTCTCCAGCAATTAATTGTGGTGAGAGCGCCATAATAAATTCTCCTCCACGGGCAGGGCCTCCATCAGCGTTATCAATTGCTTTTGCTTCAAAACTAAACATATCTCCTGCTAAACCTGCTGCTAACAACTCAACCATCATAGCTATAGCTGAGCCTTTGTGTCCTCCAAAAGGAAGAAGTACTCCGCCATTTGCAATAGCTGATGGATCATCTGTTTTTTCCCCGTCTTTATTGAGACCAGTACCTAATGGCACTTTATGCCCATCTCGGGCGGCAACCTGTACTTCACCCATAGCCATGCTTGCTGTTGCCATATCATACACAACAGACGTTTTATTTTTTCTCGGCCAAGCAAAAGAGATGGGATTTGTTCCAAACAAAGGTTTGATCGCTCCAGTAGGTGCCACACTTGGCATATAGGCTGTGCAGGCTATGCCTATCAAATTTTTTTCTGCCAACGCTTCTGTTTCATGCCATAACGCTGCAAAATGATGAGTATTGGTGATAGTTAAAACCCCCACCCCATATTTATTTGCTGTTTCAACCAAGGATGGGATTCCGACTTGAATAGCAGTAGGAGCAAAACCATAGTCACCATCAGTACGAATCGCATTTTGTGTAAGAAAATGATTTGTTGGTCGTGCATTGCCTTTTACCTTCTTGCTTTTAAGAGAGGCGACATAACCAGGAATGCGAAATAAGCCGTGCGATACACTGCCATCACGCTCTGCGTTCGCTACAGTTTTTGATACAGCTTCAGCATTGATTTCATCACATCCGTTTAATAAAAGGGTTTTTTTTGCAAGCTGATAAATTTCATCTAGAGTAAGAGGTGTTGTTGACATCAAATTCAAATACTTGTTTTGATTCCTGCTGCATCATTGCTTAGAGAGTGTTTTTTCATTTGTTCCCCAATGCTTCTTTATCTATGTAAATTAATTTTTTTTTGCATTTATATACAATACTTGCAGGCCATTGTTTATTAAATAATTTTTTACTTAAAATCTCATTAGCAGCTTTCCGTTTTTCCTTTCCAGAAAGTACAAGTATTGCTTTCTTCGATAATTTATGAATAGTTCCTAATCCTACGGTAATGCCAAACTTTGGAACTTCTTTTAATGATTGAAATTTAGAAAAAGTTTTAAGATTATCTTTTCTGGTCTGTGTTGATAATGTAACAATGTGAGTTGAGGAGTTAACATTGGATGTATAATTATTAAAAGCTATATGCCCGTCTGAAGAACCTGATGCTAAGAAAAAAATGTCAATTCCTCCTAATTTTTGTATCAACTTATCATATTGTTTTGGATTATGAATTTTTGGAAAAAAAATATTTGATTTAGTTAATTTTTTCTTCTTGCTTTTTTTGTAATTAAATAATCTTTGAATCACCCTGTAAGAATACCCGACACAGCTATAATGCAGCTTTGGATCGCAATGTTGAAATTTTTTATTTTTTAAAATCACAAATTCATCCATCATGGCTATTTTTACATTGCTTAAATCAACGTTTATTTTGTAGCTTAAAATTCCAATGTACTTATAAGTTTTTCTTAAGGACCTACCGCTAGGACAACCTAGTATGATACCATTTTTTTTCTGAATTTCTTTTACAGTGTATCTCGCTAAATTTATTGATAGGTCATTGCTGCTTGCGAATTTTTTTAACATTATTTATCTTATTTTTTCTAAAACTTTTTCAATTTCATTTATCGTCAGCAACTCTGATAAAACTACCCCTTCAGGGTGGGATTTACTATACATAACATTGAGAGGAATGCCAAACTTGTTATGTTGTTGAAGAAAATATTCAATTTTCTCATTTGGCTTAGTCCAGTCTCCTTGTATTTTAATAACATTATTTTTTGTAAATATTTCTTTAACGATTGATGAATTAATTACATTAATTTTATTAAATTGACATATGGCGCACCAATCAGCGGTGATATCAACAAATAAAACATCAAAGTTTTGTATGTGATCATCAATTTGAATAGCCGTTAAATCAACCCAGTCAGAAGCTTTAATTTGTTGGTCAAACTTAAAAAAAGAAAAATTTGGAAGGGAAAGAAAAATGATGCTGGAAGCGAGCAATATCAATAATTTTTTTTTATAAAACTTCAAAATTAAGGATGTCAAAAAAAGTAATATGGATGATGTTATAATAAAATAAACATTAAAATGATTTAGAAGGATGGAGCCAATCCAAGCTAGGGTTGCTAATAACAATAATCCAAGAAAATATTTTATTCCTTGCATCCATTGACCGGGTTTTGGCAGAATCATTGCTATGCTTGGAAATAACGACACTAACAGATATGGTGCCGCCATGCCCACACCCATACAAAAAAATATTTCCATCATTACAGAATAAGATTGCGTGAATGCTAAGGTAATGGCTGTGCCTACAAAAGGGGCTGAGCAAGGAGTAGCGAGTATTGTAGCAAAGAAACCGTTAAAAAAATCACTAAAATAATTAGTTTGATGAAGTTTTTGATGAATCCTGGAACTAATTAAGGAGGGCACATTAAACTCAAATAAGCCAAATAAATTAAGTGCGAATAGGAATAATATTAAAGCAATAATTATTAAAAACAGAGGTTGTTGAAATTGCATTCCCCATCCAATATTTACACCTATGAATCTTAAAATAATAAAAATTAATGCGAGTAACATAAAAGAGGAGACAATACCCGCTGAAGTTATGATAAAGCTCTTTCTTATCAAATGCTTTTCCTCTGATTTTTTCAAAATTGATAAAAGTTTTATCGATAACACTGGTAAAACACACGGCATAATGTTTAATATTAAACCACCGATGAAAGCAAT
>Ga0208274_1000238_pt1 | contig 30445 bp, 23 predicted proteins | sample ETNtaG_22_FD_185755 | JGI IMG/M metagenome (GOLD analysis project Ga0208274, IMG submission 185755) | Marine microbial and viral communities from oxygen minimum zone, Eastern Pacific Ocean - ETNP201306SV43 (SPAdes) (version 2) | ecosystem: Environmental > Aquatic > Marine > Oceanic ... | reverse complement strand
TTTTATACCATTGGTCAACGCCGCGGACTTGGACTTAGCGACACAACACCATATTATGTTGTAAAAATAGATAAAGCCCAAAACAGGGTTGTGCTAGGCAAAGAAGATGATTTATTTTCACAAACAACTCACGTTTCCAGAGTGAACTGGGTGTCCATACAAGCCCCGGAAAAACCGATACGTGTATCCGCAAAACTGCGTTATGCACATCAGGGCGCATCTGCCACTGTTTTTCCTGCTTCCGGAAATCAAGTCAAGGTGGAATTTGACTCTCCGGAACGTTCAGTAACTCCCGGACAAGCTGCTGTATTTTATCAGGATGATATCCTCCTCGGAGGCGGCCGTATCGAAAATTCACCTTGAAAATGTTCCAATCAACCTAAGACAATGAATATCCTTTTGACTGGTTTTATGGGTGCAGGAAAGACCACAATAGGGCGTAAGTTGGCCAAATTGCTGGAATATTCTTTTATTGATACCGATACTGAGATTGAAGAAGATCAGGGATGTAACGTCACTGAAATCTTTAAATATGGTGGAGAAGAGTGTTTTCGTGAAATGGAGACCCGTCAGCTGGAAAAACTAAAAAGTGTCGATAATTCTGTAATTGCAACCGGCGGCGGGATTATATTACGCAGGCAAAATCGAGGTATGCTACAAGAAATAGGCAAAAGAGTTTATTTGAAGGTACCTCAGGCAGAATTGCTGCAGCGACTGAAAAACGACCGTAACCGTCCATTATTGAAGGAAAAAGATCCGGAAACTGTCTTAAATGAGATGTTTGCAGAACGAGATTTGCTTTATAAGCAAGCAGAGTGTATTATAGAAACAGGTCAACAATCTCCACAACAAATTGCTTCAGAGATAATACGGAAACTATGCAATGAAGACTCAGACCACAACTTTTGAATCAGCGCTACAAAAACTTGAAGAAACGGTTGATAAGCTGGAAGAAGGAGCTATCCCTCTTGATGAAGCATTAACCACTTTTGAATCCGGTGTTCGCTGGAGTAGGGAATGCAACAAATTCCTCGAAAACGCAGAGCAACGTATAGAAAAAATTTTAAAGAATGAAAATGACGAGTACGAACAAAAAGAATTTGTACTCGACTGAAGAACACGGTTTTCGGAAAATGTCCGTAAATCAAAACTAATATTTCAGAGATGTTCTGTCTCCCCCTTGTTGGAAAGAAAGAATGGGGGATGCTGATTTCTGATTACTGAATTCTAGAAAATAAAACTGCAAGTCTACGCAAGCTCAAGCGAATGCTGGGTTGTACTGTTCAATGTATAATCAGTTGCGTCACTACGGTCCCTCTTTTCGATTTCTGATCTGTAAATCAAATATTTGTCGGAACATCCTGATTTTAAACTCATAAAAATCAGGTAAAAAATGACAAAAATAGACAATAAAATCCTCATCAATGTAGAGGATGACGAAACCAGAATTGCGTTATTACACGGCAATAAGCTGGATAACCTTTACATTGAACAAACTCACCGCTCCCAAAAAGTTGGTAATATTTATTGCGGTAAAGTAATAAAAGTACAACCTTCCTTTCAGGCGGCCTTCATTGATTACGGTGAAGAACGTCACGGATTCCTTTCCCTTTCCGATATAAACTTCCAAGTCTATAAACCAAGCCGTGAAGGTCGCGGGCGGCCATCCATCACACAGCTTCTTAAACCCGGACAAAAAATTCTGGTTCAGGTAATCAAAGATGAAATTGGCCACAAAGGCGCGTCACTCACCACAAACATTTCTTTGGCGGGACGCTTTCTTGTTTTTATGCCGGACAGTGACCGTGGAGGTGTTTCCAAAAAAATTGAAGATGAAGACCAAAGGACGCGTTTGCGTCACTTACTGAAAGGTCTTGGAAGTGAAAATTCATCAGCCATTATTCGCACGGTTGGTGTTGACCGTTCGCTCACTGAATTAAAACGTGACTACACGATTTTACGCCGTACCTGGAATGAAATCAAAGACGATTACGAAGAGCAGTCAACTCCGGGGATACTGTATCAGGAAGAAGATGCGATGCTGCGTATGATCCGTGATTATTACAATGACAGTGTTACGGAAGTTGTGATTGATGAACCGGTTGCATTTCAACATGCCTTAGAGTTTTTTAAAACTCATATGCCGGCAGAACAAAAAAAACTGCAGCTTTATCTTGGCGAAAAATCTCTTTTTTCAGCTTATGATATTGAAGGCCAGATTGAAGTTCTGCATCACCAGCAGGTTCCCCTGCCTTCAGGCGGTTCATTAGTCATCATGCCTACAGAAGCACTTGTCGCAATTGACGTCAACTCCGGAAGATCCACTCAAGAGAGAAACGTTGAGGCTACCGCGTTACGTACAAACCTCGAGGCTGCAGAAGAAGTCTCAAGACAGTTACGTTTAAGAAATCTCGGCGGTTTGATTGTGGTAGATTTTATCGATATGGAAAACACAAAAAACCGCCTTGCCGTAGAACAATTAATTGAAGAAGAAATGTCTTCAGATAAGGCCAAGACTTCGTTTGGAGTAATCTCCAAATTCGGATTATTGGAATTGAGCCGTCAGCGAATTGCCAGCAGTTTGTCACTCAACTCTATTGAGATAACATTGGCCAACCGTATTTTACGGAAAATTCATGATTCCGCAATTGAGCAAAAAGTGATGCAGGTACACATTAGACTGCCTTTAAAATTGGCAACCCACCTGCTCAATGTTAAGCGACAACGTATAACTCAAATGGAAATGGATTACGGAATCCGTATTTCAATTACTCCTGACACTTTACTTGGAGTTGAAGAAATTCCGGAAATGGAAGTTACTTTGAAAGGTCAGGGTGGTGGAGAAACCAGAACATCCGTGCCAATTTCCGCCTCTGATATGCGTGACGATAAACCTGGCAGGAAAAAAGGTCGTGCTAAAAAAGAACAGGACAAAAAAGAGTCTGTTAAAAAGGACGATTCCGTAACTGTTAAAAGTTCTCCGGAAAAGGAAACAGCGGATGAGCAGCCCAAATCAACAGAAACTCCTGCAAAGACTTTATCGAAAAATGAAGCGCTAAAGTCCGCTAAAGAGCCCAGCCTGAAAACTGAACTTCCGGATACAACTGCTGAAGCGAAAAAGGGAACTGAAGAGTCATCCGTAAAGGGGCCGCAAAAAACAGCTGGAACCGATAAAAAACCAGCAGAAATCAGCAAGCCTTCAATAGATAAAGCAGAAAAAGCAGAGGAAACGGTAGTACTTTTTAAGAGCAGCCATGAACCTGTAAAAAAACAGCATGCTCCGAAAAACAAAATTTCAACTCCGGAAAAGCTTGCTGAGGACAAGGAAGAACCTACTGTTGCAACTTATACAAGTGTTCACCTCGAAGATCAGCACAATTTAACAGAAAAAACTAAAATTGTTGCTGTTAATAAAACAGAAAAAGAAAATGCTGCTGAAACACCGATGTTCAGCAGTGTTCATTTAGGCGATAAAGAAAAAAAGGCCAAACAGCTTGTTGCAAAGCAGGACTCTAAAGCTCCGGCAACTGCAGAAAAAACATTGCCAGTTACGGGAAAAAAGTCTGTAAAATCTGCTACGCGTAAATCAACTGCAAAAAAACCTATCGCTAAAAAGACGGATTTCTCAAAAGCCTCCGCAAAAGCGCAGCCAAAAAAAGCGAAAGTAGAATCTCCTGAAAAGTCTGGAGCAAAATCTAAATCTGCTCAAAGCATAGTCTCCGCTGCAAAAAAGGATTCTGTAAAATCAACAACTCCAAAACGTGCAAAACAGGAAAAGAATTCTCCTGCGAAATCGGTTAAAACCACAAAAACTAAGCCTAAGGCAAAAATTCCTCAGAAGCAGCAAAATAAGCCCGTAACACCGGCTACTGCTCCCAAAGCAGAAGAGTCTGCTGCTTAAGGCCACTGATAAAGCGTCCGGGGCAAAATGTCTTACCAAAACCTTCCGTCCATCACAGAGTGTGATACGTTTCTCAAGGAACAAAAGCTTCCTCACGGCAAAGCAGTCAGGGAGCAAGTAAACATAGTGCTGGATCAGCTACGAACCGAAATCTCCAAAAATCCGGACAAAGCTGTTTTAGGCGCCAATGCAGAAATATTGGAGCGAGTTGCAGAACAAGTCCGCAATCAATCTCAGACCACCCAAAGAGTCATTAATGCTACCGGCGTTGTAGTACATACAAACCTGGGTCGAGCTCCTTTGTCCGAAATTTTGTTACGCAAAGTATTGCCCGGCATGAGTTCCTACTCAACTTTGGAATTTGATCTCAGCACGGGAAAACGCGGTTCACGCGATTCAAAAATCCGCAAACTGCTGCGTACCCTTTCTGGTGCGGAAGATGCGATGGTGGTTAACAATAATGCCGCTGCTGTGTTTTTAATGCTGAAGGCTTTGAACGGAAATGAGTTAGAAAACAAAAAACCTGAAGTTATAGTTTCCAGAGGTGAGTTAGTGGAGATTGGTGGATCTTTCCGGATTCCCGACATAATGCGTGAAGCAGGAGTCAAACTGGTAGAAGTTGGTACGACTAACCGCTGCCGGCTTGCGGATTATGAACAGGCTCTCACAGAAAACACTGTCGCTCTGTTAAAAGTACATCCTTCAAATTACGAAATTCAAGGCTTTACGGAAGAAGTTTCCGTTGAAAAAATGGCACAGCTGGCACATTCAAAAGGTCTGCTTTGCTTTCATGATTGGGGAAGCGGCAGTTTTTACAAGTTCCGCCAGCGTGGTTTGAGTGAGTATTTAACTGCCGAACAGGAGCTCTCCGCTGGTCCTGATTTGCTGACCTTCAGCGGTGACAAATTGCTGGGTGGAATACAGGCAGGTGTGTTACTTGGAAAAGCTGAAAATATTCAAAAACTGCGTCAGCATGCTCTCTATCGAGCATTGCGCTTAGACAAAGTGACGCTTGGTTTGTTTGAAGCAACTTTGGAAGCATATCTTGATTTAAAAACTCTAGCTGAAAATGTGCCTACTGTCGGACTGCTCGAACTGACACGCGAAGATATTCGAAAAAAAGTAAATGACTTCCTTAAGCTATTAAAATTACCTGACAATACTGCCTGGAAGTGTGAACTCCGTGAAACTGAATCCCTTACCGGAGGCGGAGCTTTACCGGAACTTCCAATTGAGTCGGCAGCACTTATTTTGTCACATCCGCAAAAGTCAGCAAATGAATTACAGAATTGGTTTCGATCACAAACTGTCCCAGTTATCGTCAGGATCCACGAAGATCAAATTTGGCTAGATTTCCGCACAATTCTTCCACAGGATAATGAAGAACTGCTAAGAGTCCTCTCGGTACTGATTTCTACCTGAACTTTAGTTGTTTTTCAGAACCCCCAACCTGTTTTAAGTTAAGCAAATTCCTGTCTGTTTAAGCTGCTCCTGTACAAAGCACTAAAAGGTCTTTTTCTTGCTTGGTCAAAGGAGCAGTATAAGCTTCATCAAGAAATTATCAAACTTAAGCTTTATTCCTATTTTCAACATTCAATTAAAATTTTCCTGCAGTATGAATTTGCCATTGTTTATCAGGAAAGTGTTCCTGCTCTGTTTCAGTTTTCTTTTTTTTAGTTCTGCAAGTTGGTCTCAGTCCAATAGTTATCAAGGAAACGCTAGCAATTTGGAACTGACACAACTCAGTGGATTCAGTGATGATGAACGGATAAAAATATTATTACTGAACCTCCTTCCTTCCGGCATGACTGAAACTGCGGCAGTTGAAATTGGGAAAGTTCTCCAACTGAATATTTACAACACCAATCATTTTACAGTAGTTGGCCCAGCAGAGTGGAACGTTGAAATCAGAGACCAGGATCCCACACTGGCGGATTGTCATGAAATTGCTTGCGGTGCTATGATCGGCAAATTATTTCATTCAGACAAAGTGTTGGTTGGCACCCTTCATTCAGAAATAATGCTTAATGAAAACAGTGAAGAAGAATCGAGTTTTGTACTGTCCGTCAGAATGGTTGATACACGTACTAACATCACAGATTTTAGCGATGAAGTACAATTCACTGAGCTGCACATGCATGATGAATTATTCCGGTTGGCGGCAAGGATTTCAGATAACACCTTGTTAGTTGGTAATGTACTTAACACAAAACCTTCCGGTATCACCCTTAATTTCGGTCGGGCACAGGGTATAAAAACAGGTCAACAGCTTGTGATTTCACGGAGGACATCTGTTAAATCAGCATCTGCAGATAGCGTGAAGGAAACGATTTTCCAAAATATTGCCTTAGCAGAAGTTGTTCAAGTGAGTGATTTCTCTGCAGAGGCAGTTATCGTACAGAAAATTTCTTCAGTTGCACGAGGGGATCAGGTTCAAACGTATATTGACAAAGAAAAGTTAATCCGCATGATCAGTCAAACCCGTAAGGAACTTGATACTCAAAAAAGATTGAAGCCAAAAAAACATGTCATCCGCTTAGAACCGAAAGAACATGTCATCCGCTTAGAACCGAAAGTAGGAAAGGTGAGTACAGATTATTCACAATGGTCCAACCGCTATCAACAAACGAAAGCACAGCATGACCGTTGGCTTTATTCTACTGCAGGTGCTGGCGGAGCCACTATCCTGTTTCTCAGTGGCGTTATCCAGATGAGCGGGGTTTTAAGCGTTTTACCCTGGATAGCAGGTGCAGGAACAGTTTACAGCGGAATCCGTTATTTCCATTATCGTGATTTGATGAATGAACTTTCCACAGAAGGCCGCTCCCACGGTTTTATTTCCAGTTCACTTGCCCCCCAACCTTCCGGATGGCAATTGAATCCTGTACCTAAAGGTTTCCAGCTAAACTGGGTAAAACGTTTCTGAAGCAGACCGCATTACTTCAAATCCCCCCCTCTCAATGCTATTACTTCCTTCTGCAAATATCTCCTCTGCAGGATCAGTTTTTCTTAACTCAAATAGCAGCACCACACTTGGTGTTAAATAATCAACTTGAGTTTAAGCCTAAAAACTTGGAAACTGTGTCACGTCTTTCTTCCGTGAACTTAAATTTCACAACTGAAATATTATCAAAATATATTTCTGCATAATTACATCAACCCCTCTAAACTACAATAATATGACGAAGGGTCTTCCAATCACCATTTGTTTGAAAAAGCCGCTTGAGGAATTTTCCTCTGAAAAAAAAGGTGAAAATGTCTGCGGCTGAAACACAAGAGCAACTTCTTTTTGCGCATCAAACTTTCACGGAAGTTAATCGTATCATTACCTCTTCTCATAATTCTGATGAGACACTGTCGAGGACCGCCACAATGATAGCAAAGCGGATTAAGGTTGATGCGTGTTCAATCTATATTTTTGATGCAGACCAGTCAATTTTGATCCTCAAAGCAACTCACGGTCTCGATACCTCTACTATTGAGAAAGTACGGATGCTGCCTTCCGAAGGGTTGGTAGGCTTAGTACTTGAGCGATCTGCTCCAGTTCAGGATTCAAAAATGCAGGAACATCCACGTTTCAAAGCCTTTCCACAAACTAAAGAAGATTCCTTTTCCTCTTTCCTAGGTGTTCCACTGATCGAGCACCGCAAATCTTTCGGAGTACTTGTAGTCCATACAATTGAACCACGTACATTCTCTCCGATAGAAGTACAATTGCTGAGTTCAATTGCCACTCAAATCTCCAGCCTTGTTTCAAAAGCTCTGTTACTCAAACAACTTGATACAGCAACTCAAGAACCTGTCACTCAGCCTAAAGGCGAGGGTAGCTCACTTCACATGACAGGACAACCTGTAGCTTACGGAGTAGCGGTCGGTAAGGCAGTTCTCCTCAAACAATCTGATATTGAAGTTCCTGAAAAGACGAGTTCCCGTACAGTTGAACTGGAAATGTCAGACTTTCAGGCTGCAATGGATCATACAATTTCCGATACTTTGGAACTGATCGAGAAAGTCACGGATCGTGTTGGAACAGAGGAAGCATCTATTTTTCATGCTCACTTGATGTTTTTGGAAGATCAGCACTTTCAGGATAAAATTAAACTTCAAATAGAATCCGGAAAGACCGCAGCATGGTCAATCTATAATACAGTTCACGAATATCTTGGCGCCTTTGAAGAAATTAAGGATCCTTATCTGAGTGAAAAAGGTGCTGATTTAAAAGATGTAGGTTATCGGCTTTTACATTATTTGGGACACGAGGTCCTCTCCGTAACCAAAAAGACAGGAATTCTAATTGTCAGGCAACTCCTTCCCGGTGATATTGCGAGGCTAGACACAACACGCATAAAAGGTATTATTCTGACGAGCGGAGGTGTTGCTTCTCACGCCGCTATTCTGGCACGTTCCCTGAGGATTCCTGTTGTTTGTCTTGAAGATCATGAATTAGATCAAATAAAGGACGGTGCCCCAATCGCCATAAATGGGGATACCGGATTTGCGGCAACATACCCGAATAAAGAGATCCTGGCGGAATTTAAGCACTTGTTGCTCAAGCAACATACTTATTATGAACACCTTGAAGAATTCAGGGATATTCCATGCAAAACCAGTGATGGCGTTCGAATAAATTTATTGGCTAACGTTGCTCTTGCCGGGGATGCAATTCGATTGATCAGCTACGGCGCGGAAGGAGTTGGACTTTTCCGTACAGAGATATATTTTCTCTCACTCGACCGTTATCCAGACATTGATGAACAAACAAAAGTATATCGTGATTTACTGGGAAGTATTCCAGAAGATAAACCAGTGGTTTTCAGGACTCTGGACGTAGGTGCTGACAAAGCAGCGCCTTATATGGGTTTTCAGGATGAAGACAATCCGTTTCTCGGCTATCGCGCTGTGCGACGTCAGTTGAAAGAAAAAAAAGTCCTCAAGGAACAATTATGCGCATTGCTGCAGGCTACCGGAACACGCTCTAATGTACGCTTACTTTTTCCGATGATCACAAATGTAATTGAAATAAAAAAAGCCAGAGCATTGTTTGAAGAGTGCAGAAAAGAAATGGAAGCAAATAGAAAAACGTTTGCAAAAATTGAAGTAGGGATGATGTTTGAAGTTCCAAGTGCCTTTTTGATTTGTGAAAAATTCATGTCGGAAATAGACTTTTGTTCTATCGGCAGCAACGATCTCACTCAGTACGTTTTGGCGGTTGATCGTAATAATCCGCAGATTTCAGACCTTTATGACCCCTTGCATCCCGCTGTTCTGCAATTGATTCATAGACTTGTACAAACTGCGGCTGAGCATAATAAGCCGGTTGAATTATGCGGAGAAATGGCTTCTGACCCTGATGGTTGCGTGATTTTAGTTGGACTTGGAGTCGACTCTCTCAGCATGAACGCACCTTTAATTCCAGTAGTTAAAAAACGACTTTCAGGAATTTCACTTTCAGATGCTCAATCTCTTGCCAAAAAAGCGTTGAATGCTTCATCACCAATAGAAGTACGCAACATTATTCGTGAATGTTTTCCAGATTCTCATTCAAAAGAGCAACATAAGACATGACGAATCAAAATTTTACTCATAAAATCTGTTTGATTTACGGAAACCAGCAATTATTGGTGGAAGAAACTACTAATAGTTTAATAGACCGGTGTCTGGAAGGTCGTGAACACGAGTGGAGCCTGGAACGCTTCAATGCTCAGGAAATACTTAAACCGAGCGGTGATTCTGGTAAAAACAGTGTTGATGATTTTTTGATCAGTTGTGAAACATTGCCGATGCTAAGTGATCGTAAAGTAATTCAGCTGGATAATTTTGAACTGATTAAGAAAGTAGTTAAAAAAAACGACAATTCAGAAGCAGCCAGGCTTTTTGAAGTAGTGCAAAATATTATAAATAACCCGCCGGAAAGTTTATGGTTTATCTTCACAAGTCCGGCAATGCGTGAGCAGGACTTCAGCAAACCGCTCTTCCGAAGCATCAAACAAAGAGGGCGCATCCAAAAGTTTGTAGCCTACGATAACAGTTCACCTTTTAACTGGGTTGTTCAACGGGGAGAAAAAAAGGGCTTGCCGCTTTCTGCCGATGCTGCTCGCCTAATGATAAATATCGTTGGTAATGATCTGACAGATTTAGACCATGAACTGGAAAAACTTAGCCTCTACTTGTCAGGAACGCCTATTACAGAAGAACTCATAAAAGAACATATACGCGGTCACAAACATTTTTCTGTTTTCCGTATGACGGAAGCCTTGTCACGTAAGGAATTATTACCTGCTCTGGAAATTCTTGATCAACAGCTTCAGGCTGCTCCACGTGAACATGTCCGGCTCTTTGCACTCATTATCATGCAGTTTAGACGGCTTCTCATCATTCACAGTATGCTCTCACAATTCTATAAAGAAGCAGAAATATTAGCTAAGATATCTCTACCCCCATTTCTAGGAAAACAGGTTCTGGATCAGGCCAGAAATTTCAGCAGTCTTGAAATGCAAAATATTTATGCAGAACTTGCTAAACTGGATTTACGGGTGAAATTTAAAAGTTCACTTGCTCCGTTACTTCTTCAAGACCTCTTTCAGCGTATTTGTGACGGGCAGTTTAAAACAGCCGCTTGATCAACTTCTTCGTGGATAGAAAATAATTTTCCAACCTGCAACATGTTCACAGGTGTTTCAATCGTTTTTCCACTTTTATTACGATGAGTAAAAACGAATATTTCCCCCTACTTTTTTCGCCAATTGAAATTCGTGGCCGTTCCCTGCGTAACCGTATTGTTTTTGGAGCACATACGGCCAACTTGTCAGAGCAGGGACTACCCGGTGAAAGGCATCTTGCTTATTACCGTGAACGGGCAAAGGGCGGTGCAGCAATGCTGGTCATCGAACCGATGCCTGTGCATCCCGCAGCGGTTTTGACACGTGGAAATTTCCGTAACAGTACCGATGAAGTCATCCCCCACTTTAGGAAAATCACGGATGCGGTTCATGAAGAAGGAGCCTTGATTCTGCAACAGCTTTATCACGTGGGGCAGCACGGAGATTCGGACAATTCATTTCACGCCAACTGGTCTCCTTCAGGACTTCCTAGTTACCACGATTCGGACGGTAGTCATACAATGCTTGAAACGGAAATCGAAGAAACCATAGAAGGTTTTGTACAGGCTGCGAGAAGATGCAGGGACGCAGGTTTTGATGGTGTGGAAGTTTGGGCAGCTTATCACGGAATGGTTGATCAGTTCTGGACACCATGGTCAAATCTGCGTACAGACCGTTGGGGAGGCTCCCTTGAAAACCGCACCCGCTTTTCAAGGGAAATTATCACCCGTATCCGTAAAATATGCGGTGAGCATTTTATTGTTGGTATTGCTGTCAACGACGAACCGGATTTTGAAGTTGCACTTCAGCGGGAATCGCTTGCAGAAATTATTTCAGGACATGACAAAGATCATCTGCTTGATTATGTCACCTGCGGTACCGGAAGCTATTTCGACTTCTACAAATTGATGCCTACCTTCCTCTATCCTGAACGCTTGGGTGCTGATTTAGCGGAGGTTCTGAAAGGCGCAGTTTCAAATGCTTTGGTAATCGCGGAAAGCCATATCAGAACTCCGGATAATGCAGAAGCAGTACTTTCCGCTGAGCAGGCAGATCTGGTTTCCATTGTGCGCGGACAAATCGCGGATCCTCATTTGTCAAACAAAGCTCTTGAAGGGCATGCCGAAGACATCCGCCCCTGCCTTTCCTGTAACCAGATGTGCTGGGGAAGACGTGACCGTGACTATTGGATTTCCTGTCTCGTCAATCCTTCTGCAGGACGTGAATTTGAATGGGGTGGAGATCGTTTTACAAAAACTAAATCCACCAAAAAAATACTCGTAGTAGGCGGGGGCCCGGCAGGTCTAGAAGCCGCAAGGGTATCGGCAGAACGTGGACATGAAGTTATTCTTGCAGAGGCGGGAGACCGTCTAGGTGGGCAATTCAGGTTAGCCGGAATGCAGCCTAGACGTGGACAAATTATCGATCTGCTCGACTGGTACGCCAGACAGTTGTCTCAACTTGGTGTCGAGATACGTCTAAATACTTTTCTTGAAGCGGAAGAAATAAAAGAATTTGCGGCAGACAAAACTGTTCTGGCAACAGGTTCATTTCCAAATGATACAGGATTTCAGAAAGCAATTCCGCATGTTGAAAAACTGCCTGGAATTGAACTTGGTGGTGTCTTTTCCGCTGAAGATGTCATGGCCCGCAGGGCTCGTCCAGGTAAGCGCGTAATCCTGCTCGATGAGGGGGGAAATTGGAAAGGCTGCGGAACCGCCTGGAAACTGGCTGAGGAGGGTCATCACGTTATTCTCGTTACCCCTGACCCTCTTGTGGGTAAGGAACTACAGCGCACCGCCGCGGATTATCCACTGCGACAACGCCTTGCAAAATTCGGTGTGCGTTTTATCTTGGAATCCGCAATTACAAAGTGGAAAAATGAAGGAGCGGAAATCCTTTGTTTTCTCGACGGAAACACACAGTTCATTGAGGCGGATTCACTAGTATTTGCTACACCAAACATTGCAGAAGATTCTCTCAATCTTGAACTCCATGATTCCGGACTGGACGTAATCAATATCGGCGACAGCGCGGGACCGCGTCAGGCGCCTTTTGTCATCTACGAAGGACGCCGCATAGGATTTGAAATTTGAAAAAATGATATTTTAATTTCTTAAAAAAATATCCTATCCTAATTTTGATTTCTAAATTCAAAAACTTAGAATGAAGTTTCTAAATTTATTACAAAATTTTCTTAAATTATAACAAAAGCTAACATAATCTATCGTAGTTTTGGGTAGTAAATTGAAATGACTAGTCATTAATTTATAAAATGATTTTGCCTTTTTTTGTTGGAATGTGTAGGATTGCTTTCCTCTTATCCATAAGTTTTTTTATTTGGATAGTATACAGAAAATTGTATCTGCATCAGTTATGGTTTTTTACCTTAATTAAACATTAAGGTCTATCACCACTTCAAAGATATTTTTGTCTATATAACTATAACGAAGAGGCTGGAAGTGTCTACACTGGGTAGTCACACTTGATTAACTAATATGATTTGGAGAATATTATGAAAAGAGTATCTCTGGTATTGTCTTTGTCTTTTGCTTTGTTGGTAGGTGGACTAACCTCACAAGCATTGGCAGATTCAAAAGACCCTATCAAAATAACCCTCCATGACTGGACGGGACAGTACATTACAACAAAAATCATGGGGGAAGTACTGAAAAAAGGAGGATATTCAATAAAGTATGTACAAGCGGATTACATTGCTCAATTTGCTGGACTGCAAACAGGAGACTTACACGTTGCCATGGAAATATGGGAAACCACTGGACGCGATGCTATGGATGCAGCAACAGTAACCGGCAAAGTTGAAAATCTAGGTGAAACCGGAATGCAGGCTATAGAGGAATGGTGGTATCCAAAATATATGGAGAAAAAATGTCCAGGTTTACCAAATTGGAAAGCTCTGAATGATTGTGCTGAAGCATTTTCAATTCCTGAAACAGCTCCACGTGGTCGTTACCTTGGAGGTCCGGTAACTTGGGGTGGATACGACGATGAACGGGCTGAAGCTTTAGAACTGGATTATGAAGTCGTTCACGCTGGAACAGATGCGGCTCTATTTGCTGAATTAGAATCTGCCTACCAGAGGAAAGCTCCGATTCTCTTGTGGGTCTATGCTCCTCATTGGGCTGTCTCAAAATATGAAGGTAACTGGGTTGACTTTCCAAAATATACCTCAGAATGTTACACTGACCCTTCCTGGGGTAGCAACTCTAACTTGGCCTATGACTGTGGAAAACCAAGAGGTCCAATTTGGAAAGTCGCTTGGAGTGGAGTCAAAGACAAATGGCCTGGAGCGCACAAAGCTATCATAAATTTCAAGTTAGCTAATGATGAAATGGGCAAAATGATAGCTGATGTAGATCTCAATGGGAAGAAGGTTGAAGACGTTGTAGCACAATGGATTCGTTCCAATAAAGGACGTTGGAGTCAGTGGCTTCAATAATTGAATGCCGTAACGTTTGGAAAATATTTGGAGTTGGTGCAGAAAATTTTTTGCACCAACACGGTTTTTCTCCGTCTACTCAAGTCATTGCGGAATCGGATCTGATTTGTGCTGTCCGCAATGTTTCTTTTAACATTGCGGCCGGAGAAAGTTTTGTTATCATGGGTCTATCCGGATCAGGAAAATCAACTCTTGTCCGCTGTATGACCCGGCTTATAGAACCCACCGGGGGAGATATAAGATTTGAAAATGCTGATCTCCTGCATGCAAAAGAACAAGATCTGATTGACTTCCGCCGTCATAAAATGGGCATGGTATTTCAACACTTTGCCCTGTTGCCTCATCTCGATGTGTTGGGCAATGTGGCTTTTCCTCTGGAGGTCCAAGGTACTTCCAAAACAGAGCGCGAAAAACGTGCTTACGAAGTGATCGAGCTTGTGGGACTAAAAGGAAGAGAGTCTCATTATCCACGTGAATTGTCAGGTGGACAACAACAAAGAGTTGGTATTGCCCGTGCGCTTGCTGTCAATCCGGATGTCCTTTTCATGGACGAACCTTTCTCTGCCCTAGATCCCCTGATTCGGCGGGAAATGCAGGATGAATTCCTACGTTTGCGTAAACTCCTTAAAAAAACCATTGTTTTCATAACCCACGATTTTAATGAAGCCATACGGATAGCAGATCGGATTGCTATCATGAAAGATGGAGAGGTAATCCAAATTGGAACTCCAGAAGAATTACTTTTGCATCCAGAAACAAACTATGTTGCTGAATTTACAAAAAATGTTGATAGAGCAAAAGTCTTGACGGTTTCTGCTGTAATGAAACCTGCGGGATCTTATACTGAGTTTATGAAAACGATCAGCGAAAAAGCAACCATTGGTCAAGTCGCCTCAGAAGTACTGAGAGCAAATAAAGCCTTTGGAGTGCAAAACGAAGCTGGTGAATTAGTAGGTACACTTACACCTGATACAGTTTTGAATGTCATGGTTGATGATTTAGATGGAGAACAGACATGAATTTGGCTGACATCAGAAAATCAATTCATTGGTGGATACTATTTTCTGTTTTGTTAATAGTTACAGTATTTTATTTTAATGGATTGTTTCCCAAATGGTCACTTAAATATCCAACAGAATGGCGAATACCTTTACGATTTTGGATTTCTGATTTAATGCACTGGCTGGTTAGCGACTCTCCAAGTGCACTCAATTTTGCAAATGTAACTTTTAAAGAATTTACAAGATTTTTAGCCGCAGTCCTAACATACCCTCTTGATTTTACAATTGATCTTCTTTCCACTGGTTTTCGCTTTGAGCCGGGAGATGGTCCTGCTGACATTCCACGCTTACCGTGGTTAACTGTGGTAGGATGCGGAATTTGGTTTGCTCATCGTCTTGGTGGAACTAGATTAACGTTAATTGTGGGAGCATGTCTTGCTTATCTAGTAATTTTTGGACAGTGGGACAGTGCAATGATGACTTTTTCTTCTATCCTGATCGCAGTGCCGATTGGAGTGGTTGGCGGGGTTAGTTTGGGAATTCTAGCTTTCCGCTTTCCGCGTTTGGATAGGCCAACCAGTATTTTGCTGGATATGATGCAGACTGTTCCAGTTTTTGCTTATTTGGTTCCTGTATTATTCTTGTTTGGTTTTGGACCTGTTGCTGCAATGATTGCCACAATCATTTATGCCATGCCTCCGATGGTACGCACCACAATACTTGGTTTACAAAGGGTATCAGAAGAAGTAGTAGAGTTTGGGCAGATGGCCGGATGCAGTTCAAGGCAATTGCTTTGGAAAGTAATGATGCCATCCGCACGTCCCACGGTTATGGTCGGAGTAAATCAGGTAATCATGCTCTCATTAAACATGGTTATTATTGCCTCTATGATTGGTGCTGGCGGACTCGGATTTGATGTGCTTTTTGCACTCAGAAAACTAGACATCGGAGTTGGTTTGGAAGCCGGTGTTGCTATTGTAGTCTTAGCAATTTCTATGGACCGACTCAGTCAGGAATATGCAAAACAACAGGCCAGCCGAATACATATTTCCCGCCACCTGACATTATTAAATCAGTACGTATCTCTACTATTAATAGCTGGCGGAACTTTATTATTGGGAATGTTATGGGCACCACTTCATACATTCCCGGAATCACTACAAGTAACGACTGCTCCTTTTTGGGATGCACTGGTCAATTGGATAAATCTCAATCTGTTCGATTATCTTGACGGTTTCAAAAATATCATTTTACTCAATTTACTAATTCCGTTTAAAAGGTTTTTACTTGCGGTACCGTGGCCCGTAACAATCGGGCTGATAGCATATCTTGGTCATCGTCTCGGTGGTTGGAGACTTGGTATGGGTGTGTTGTTATTGTCACTTTTTTTAGCAGTGAATGGCCTTTGGGGTAAAGCGATGGTAACGGTCTATCTTTGTGGAATGTCAGTTTTGTTTGCGGCAATTTTGGGTATACCATTAGGACTTTTGGCTGCTGAAAACGAACGAGCACACCGGGTTCTGATGGTGCTAGTGGACACACTTCAAACTCTTCCCTCTTTCGTTTATCTCATGCCTGTGGTAATGCTCTTCAGAGTTGGAGATTTTGCAGCAATGATCGCAGTGGTGGCCTACGCTATAGCTCCTGCAATCCGTTACACGGACTTGGGTATTCGTAAAATTCCTCAAACCCTGATTGAGGCTGCAACTACATCCGGTTGTACGAAACGTCAAATGCGCTGGAAAGTTAAATTTCCTCTTGCCTTTCCTGAAATTATGCTCGGCATAAACCAGACTGTCGTCATGGCCTTAAGTATGTTAGTTATTACTGCACTGGTAGGAACCCGCGAATTGGGACAAGAAACCTATATTGCACTGACAAAAGCTGATACTGGACGTGGTCTGGTTGCTGGTGTGGCCATCGCTTGTATTGCCATGATTGTTGACCGCCTCATAAGTGCATTTAGTTTAAAACGTAAACAACAGCTTGGCCTAACCTAACAAACACGGCGTAAATATGGAAATTTGGCAACCAATATTTTCAAGGATCCCACAACTATCCGGAGCTAATCCGGAGAAAACTAAAATTGAACGTCTTGGAGGATTGACCAACCGAAATTATAAAATTACTCATGAAAACTCATGCTATGTTTTGCGAATACCTGGAGAAGGAACAAACGAATACATTGACCGCATAGCGGAAGAACAGTGCGCCCGAATCACCGCCGAAGTAAAGGTTAATGCCGATGTTTTGTTTTTTGATCCAGCTGACGGAATACAACTGACTCGCTTTGTTGATAATTCCTCAACAATGAATATCGAATTATTCCAGGATTCAGGAGCTTGTGAACGGGCTGCGATTGCGTTTCGCAAGGTACATTCCTGCGGCAAACTGTTTTCCACCTGCTTTGAATTATTCTCCATGATTGATGAATACCAAAATTTACTGACCCAGAAAAGAGCAACACTTCCTGTCGGTTATGATCAAGTGTTGTTAGATGCAGAGACGGTTCGAGAAGTACTAAATTTGCGTAAATTACCATTGGTGGCTTGTCACTGTGATCCTCTGGCAGAAAATTTTCTCGACACTGGAGAAAGAATGTACATCATTGACTGGGAGTACTCCGGTAATAATGACCCAATGTGGGATTTAGGAGATTTAGTAATCGAAGCTGAAATGGGACAAGATCAGGAACAAGCCTTAATCGAAGCATATTTTAACGGAAATGTTCCTCCTGCAGAACATGGTCGCATGGTAATTTACAAAGCAATGTGTGATTTGCTATGGACACTTTGGGGCGTCCTCCAACATGTCAACAATAATCCAGCAGATGATTTCTGGGGATATGCGGTCAATCGTTTTGAACGTTGCCGTAAGTTAATGGGAAACGATTCCTTTACTGAAGCATTAGCAAATGTTCGGCGCGGATAAAGCTAAATAATTAAAATTCAAATGACCCAAGAATTTCTGGATAGTAAGCAATACACAGAACTTTCCATTTTGCGTTATGAGGCCATTTACGGTCACAACTACATCAGCCCAGGAGGAGAAAATATCGCTGATGAATTTATCAACACTCTTGATCTTCGGGAGGGGTTGAGTGTGCTGGACATTGGCTGCGGTTTGGGCGGCCCGGCTTTCCGTATGGCAAGTAAATCCGGAGTTCATGTTCACGGTATTGATCTTTCGGCTAATATGATTCGGATCGCCAAAACACGTTTGAAGGAAGAAGAATTGAATAATTTGATATCCTTTACACATGCTAACTGTCTAGAATTACAAGCATTTGAAGAGTATCATGTAATTCACAGCCGTGACGTATTTTTACACATCAGTGACAAGAATCGTTTATTCGAAGTGATCAGAAGGATTTTAGTTTCCGGAGGACAATTGGGCTTTTCCGATTATTGTCTTGGAGCGACAAAACCAAGTCCGGAATTTAAAGGCTATTTACAGGAACGAAATTATTCATTACTCAATGTTGAAGATTACACAACTTTGCTGAAAAAAGCTGGATTTACGAATATTATTGGAAAAGACAAAACTCTTCTTTTTATTAAAATACTCGAAAACGAACTCAATAATTTGGAAACGGCCCCATTGAATAAAAAGGATAAAAGTTCAATGCGTAAAAGCTGGAAGGAAAAACTTAAACGCGCTCAAAGTAAAGAACAAGGATGGGCTTGGTTTACTGCATCCAGAGATTAGATAACAGGAAAACATCATGACTGATGAAGGACACAAAACAGTTGAAAGGCTGACGTGTTGGCAAAAAGAGAGCCTTACTCCGATTCGCAGTGAAACTGTGGAAGGCGGAATCACCAACCGTAATTTTCGGGTTGAGCATGGGAATGAGCTATTTTTTGTACGCTTGGGAGAAGATATTCCGGAACATGGAGTCTACCGTTTTAACGAACTGGCGGCGAGTCGTGCGGCTTTTTCCTGCGGGATTTCTCCGGAAGTTGTTCATGCAGAATCCGGAGCAATGGTCCTGCTTTTCATTGAGGGTAAGACTCTGGTGCCGGAAAATCTGCGTGAACATTCAACAATACAGAAAGTTGTTTCTCTGCTGAAAAAGTGTCACCTGGAAATGCCCCAACATCTTCCGGGAAGCACATTAATTTTTTGGGTTTTCCAGGTACTGCGGGGTTACGCAAATACTTTGCGTGAAGGAAAAAGCAGGATGATTCCGGAACTTTCGAGATTTATGGAAATTAACAGGCAACTGGAAAAAACGGTTGGGGCGGTTGAAATGCGTTTTGGACACAATGATCTCCTCGCAGGGAATTTTATTGACGATGGCCAGAGGTTGTGGCTGATAGATTGGGACTATGCCGGTTTTAACAGTCCTCTGTTTGATCTGGCAAACCTTGCTTCCAATAATGAATATGCTGAAATATTAGAAAAACAGTTGTTGGAAATGTATTTTGAAAAAGCGGTTTCTCCTGATTTGTGGAGGCGCTATTTTGCCATGAAGTGCGCATCTTTGCTGCGTGAAGCAATGTGGAGTATGGTTTCCGAAATTCACTCTACACTCGATTTCGATTATGTGCAGTACACCAGTGATAATTTGGACCGTTTTGAAAAAACTTATGCAAACTTTAATAAATTATGACTGACAAATTACCAGACCGGGCACAAATCATTGTCATCGGCGGAGGTATCATCGGCTGCAGTGTTGCTTATCATTTGGCCAGAGAAGGTGCTAAAGATGTACTTTTGCTAGAGCGAGGACAGTTGACTTGCGGGAGTACTTTTCATGCTGCGGGATTAGTAGGACAGTTGCGCAATTCCGCCAACATCACACGAGTCCTGAAAAACAGTGTTGAACTTTACCGCAGTATTGAAGAAGAAACCGGACAGGCAACCGGTTGGAAAATGAATGGTGGTTTAAGGCTGGCCTGTACACAAGAACGTTGGATTGAACTAAAACGTCAGGCATCAACTGCTCACAGTTTTGGTTTGGAAATGGAATTGCTCAATCCTCAAGAGGCACAGGAATTGTGGCCCTTGATGGAAGTGGGTGACGTAATCGGCACGGCTTTTTTACCAACAGACGGACAGGCCAATCCTTCTGACATCACTCAGGCACTCGCTAAAGGAGCGAGGATGCATGGAGTAAAAATATTTGAAGATACAACTGTGAACGGCATTCGTCTGGAAGATACCGGAAAAGGCGGTGCTAAAAAAGTAGTGGCCGTGCAAACTAAAAACGGTGAAATACTTTGTGAAACTGTCGTGAATTGTGCAGGCCAATGGGCCAATGAACTTGGCAAAATGGGCGGTGTTACTGTACCTCTAATTTCTGTAGAACATCAGTATTTGATCACCGAAAAGATTGAAGGTGTTACCCCGGATTTACCCACTTTACGGGATCCGGACAAACTGACTTATTGGAAGGAAGACGTTGGCGGACTAGTAATGGGAGGTTACGAACCAAATCCGATTGGCTGGGCCGAACAAGGAATTCCGCAGGATTTTGTTTTTCAGTTACTGCCTGAAAATTATGAACATTTTGAGCAACTGATGCTTCCTGCGGTCGAACGTGTTCCTGCACTTGAAAACGCGGGAATTCGAAAATTTATCAATGGTCCTGAATCTTTCACTCCGGATGGAAATTTCATTTTAGGCGAAGCTCCGGAAGTTGAAAATTACTTTGTAGGAGCAGGATTCAACGCTTTCGGAATCGCCGCTGCCGGAGGTGCTGGAAAAGCTCTTGCGGAATGGATTATCGCCGGAGAGCCGCCGATGGATTTGTGGGTAGTGGACATCCGCCGTTTCAGTGGAATTCACCGTGATGAAACTTGGGTTCGCAACCGTACGCTTGAGCTTTACGGTAAGCATTACACCCTCAGTTGGCCACATGAAGAACACGAAAGTGGACGTCCATTACTGACTTCCCCAATCTATGAAAAACTGAAAGAACAGGGTGCCAGTTTTGGTTCTAAGCTGGGTTGGGAACGCCCGAACTGGTTTGCACCGAAAGGCGTTGATCCAAGCGATATTTATTCTTATGGAAGGCAAAACTGGTTTCCGCATGTCGGCGAGGAACACCGTGCGGTGCGTGAAGGGGTTGCTGTTTTTGACCAAAGTTCCTTTTCCAAATTTCGCATTATCGGTATCGATGCGGAAAAAGCGCTTTCCCGGATTTGCGCTAATAATGTCGCTAAACCTGCCGGTTCATTGACATACACGCAAATGCTCAACAGCAAAGGCGGTATTGAGTGTGATTTGACCGTGGCACGACTGGCGGATGATGAGTTTTATCTGGTAAGCGGAACCGCCTTCCGGACGCACGATGCAGCCTGGATACGGAGTCAATTTCTTGCAGATGAAAACGTTGAGCTACATGATATTAGCGAAGATTGGGCAACGTTCTCATTAATGGGACCGTTGGCCCGTGATATACTTTCTCGAGTTTCAAAAGATGATCTGGATAATGAAAATTTTCATTTTGGGACTTGCCAAAAAATTGAAATTGAGGAAGAGTTTTCAGCAGAAGTTCCGACTGTTCTAGCTTTGCGAGTGACTTATGTTGGAGAACTTGGTTGGGAACTGCACATGCCGCGTGATTCCGCCGAGAATCTTTACGATGCTTTGATGGAAGCCGGAAAAGATTTCTCTATCGCAAATGCCGGTTATCGTGCGATAGAATCCCTGCGATTGGAAAAAGGCTATCGCGCTTGGGGTGCAGACATCACGGCAGACACCACACCTTTTGAAGCCGGGCTTGGCTGGGCAGTAAAATTAAATTCCGGAACAGGATTTACTGGACGTGATGCTTTGCTGGCTCAGCGTAAGCAAGCTCTGCAAAAACAATTAGTCTGTTTCACCATCGATGATCCTGATGTGGTTTTGCTGGGACGCGAAACTATTTTCCGTAATGGAGAAATAGCGGGCTGGTTGACCAGCGGCGGTTGGGGTTATACTGTAAACAAAAACATCGGTTACGGCTATCTACGAAATCCTGAAGGCGTCGACAGTGACTACATATATTCAGGAACTTATGAGTTGGAAGTTGCTGCTGTACGTCATTCCTGTAAACTTCAGCACGGTCCGCTTTATGATCCAAAAATGGAGCGGGTCCGTCAATGATTCCTCGAGGTTATCTATATGTTATCGGTTGTGCCTGTTCATTTGGAATCATAACCACATTGGGAAAACTAACCTATGATGAAGGGGCGTCACCACCGACAGTAGTGTTTTTTAGACTTCTCACCGGAAGTTTATCGATGGGAATCCTCTCTGCATGGTCTCACAGGAAAAACCTGCCTTCAATAAATAGTAGACCCGAGTCATCAAGCACTTTGCATCTGCCGGTTTTAATTGTAGTAACCGGAATTTCAATTGCGGTAATGAGCCTCGGTTATTTAGGTTCAGTTAATTATATTCCGGTCAGCCTCAGCGTTTTACTTTTTTTCACCTTCCCTTTTTGGGTTCTGCTGATAAATTACTTCATATACGGCGTAGTACCAACGCGCCTGAAATTCCTGGCTTTCGTCATCGCTTTTTTTGGACTGGCACTGACTTTGGGGCCGACCTGGCAAGACCTTGATTGGCGGGGAATTGTCTTGGTCCTTACCGGCGCTTTAGGGTCTGCCGGAATGATTATAGGCGGTGCTAAATCATCACACTTAATTTCGATGCGCAATCTGGTGTTTTTTTCTAACACAGTTAGTGTCGTTTTTGTTGGTATCATTCTGTTGCTGTCTGATACTTTTTCGCTGCCTCAAACACCACTAGGCTGGGTTGGGATTGCCTCCATCTGCATCTTGTTCGTCTTGGGCCAACTGTTTTTATTTGCTGCCACCAGGCATATCGGTTCCGCCCAAACAAGTATTATGCTTTACTTGGAACCTTTTGTTTCCATCGGTGCGGCCATGATACTGCTTGGAGAGCGCATGGAGATTTCTCAATGCCTCGGTGTGCTGGTAGTAATTAGCGCGCTTTTTCTGGCGAGTGACCTAACACATAAATTTAGTTTTGATTCGAAAAATAATTTATAATAGCTTTAATCTTGTTGAGCCTGTAAAAACTCCAAAAACCGTGTCATTTCGAATTAATCAAAAATTTTTGTATCATCAACCAATCTAAAATGATTAAGATTTCAGACTTTTTGCGATACCATCAACCATTGACAAAAGATCTTTATGCCCCAAAATTCAAAAAATAGTGCCTTAGAAGCCAAGGAATTGGAAAGAAGCTACAAACTTGCTGATATTGTAAAACAACGTCAACACACTCTGGCGACACTAGCTCTGCAGCCAGGTGAAAAAGTTTTTGACATTGGTTGTGGAGTTGGATTTCTCGCGCATGAGATGGCTTTTCTAGTTGGAAAATCAGGACAAGTAATCGGTTTTGATCAAAACCCTCAAATGATCATCCATGCTAAAAAACGCTGTGAGGACTTGCCACAAGCAGAATTTTACGAAGGTGATGCCGCTCAGTTACCTGCGGAAGATCAAACTTTAGATGCAGTTTCCTGCACTCAGGTTTTGCTCTATGTAAAGGATGTTCCAAATGTACTTTCTGAAATGCGGCGGATTCTAAAACCGGGAGGACGTCTTGTGATTGTGGAAACCGATTGGCGTGGTGTTGTCTTAAACTGTGCCGATGATGCATTAACCAATAAAATTTTTTCGGCCTGGGATTCCACCGTTCCAAGTCCTAATCTTCCAGTACACTTAAGCCCGCTTTTGAAAAAACACGGTTTTTCCCAAATTCAGGTAGAAGCTGTGCCTATCCTAAACACAGAATATACGCCCAGTAATTTTTCGTACGACATGATGAAATGGATCACAAAAAATGCCGTCAAACAAGGGGTGTGTAATGAAGCTCAACGCGGCATTTGGCTGAAAGAACTTGAAGAACGGGAACGTACCGGAAGTTATTTCTTCTGTGTTAACCGTTTTCTCTTTTCAGCAAAAATATAGAGTCACTCATTGAACCGGCTTGTCCGCCATTTCAAGATGTAGTTCCGTTTCTGAGTATGGGTGCGCCAGTGCAACTTCTTCATCGAGTTCCACACCAAGTCCAGGTTCGGTGGAAGGAATCACATATCCGGATTCCCAGCGGATTGGTTTCTTGAGGATTTCCGCATGAAAACCATCCCAGCGTTGAATACCTTCTAAAATCAAGAAGTTCGGAGAGCAAGTACTGAGCTGAATATTAGCGGCGCCTTCGATAGGACCGCAATATAGGTGAGGCGCGATTTGGGCATAAGACGCCTCGGCCATTCCTGCGATTTTTTTGGCTTCCAGAATTCCACCGACACGCCCAAGCGCCGGTTGTAAAATCGACGCGGCACCGGTTTCTAACACACGCGCAAATTCGTATTTTGTTGTCAGCCGTTCTCCTGTGGCAATTGGTATACTCGTTTTATGTGCGACTTTCGCCATTTCTTCCGGACGTTCCGGTGGGGTCGGTTCCTCAAACCACAACGGATCATAAGCCTCTAACTTTCGTGCTAGTCTGATTGCTCCAGATGGCGTGAACTGGCCATGAGTTCCAAAAAGCAAATCTGCTTTTGAGCCGACTGCTTCACGAATCCGCCTGCAAAATAATTCAGAACGATCCAGTACATCCTGAGAAGGTTGACGTGGATCAAAAACCGAATATGGCCCAGCAGGATCAAACTTGACTGCGTTGAAACCTTGGTCAACATACTCAGAAGCTGCTTCTCCAGCAAGATCAGGGTCATTGTAAACATGCGGTTCGTCCTCTGTAAAAACTGCACCGTCTTTTGGATAGAGATAGGTGTATGTGCGTAATTTATCGTGTACACATCCTCCGAGCAATTCATAAACAGGCTTGTCAACCGACTTTCCGCAAATGTCCCAAAGCGCAATTTCCAAGCCGCTCAAGACTCCCATCAGTGAAACATCCGGACGTAAGGTGTAACCGCGTCCATATATATTTCGCCAAAGTGCTTCAATCCAGAAAGGATTGCTCCCTTCTACATGACGCTCAAAAACGTCTTCAATCATTTTTACGATGATGTGCGGACTAAAAGTTGCGCAATAAACTTCGCCGACACCTTCAATTCCGTCGTCGGTAATGAGTTTGAGAAAAATGAAATATCGTCCACCAAAATGCGGTGCTGGATTACCTACTACAAATGTTTTTAAGTCTTTGATTTTCACAAAATATTCCTAATTCAATGTACTAATCTGATACTTGGTTTTTTCCAGAAATTCAGGATTGATTTCGATTCCCCATCCAGGAGCTTCTGGAATTTGCAATTTACCGTCTTTTGCAACCAATGCGGGTTCGTAAATGTTGTACTGCCAAGGATAATAATCCGCGCCTTCAATGGAAAATTCTACATAAGGCCCAGCGTTTTCCAAAGCTCCCATCATGTGCAGTGTAAAAACTGTTACCAAAGAGAGATTGGCGGAATGAGGTGTGCAGATTAGCCCGGATTGATGAGCCATTTCTGCAAGCTTGAGGGTGCGTGTCAGACCCCCGAGGTAGCACACATCCGGCTGCACAACATCGACCGCCCTCATTTCAATTATTCTTTTCCAGGTGGACAAATCACAATCCTGTTCACCTCCGGTCACGTCCAACTTGAGAGCATCTGTAACCTGTTTTGTCCACTCCAGTTCCCAATAAGGACACGGCTCCTCAAAGTGGCAGATTCCATTTTCTTCCAAAAGTCGACCTACCGAAATCGCCTTTTCCGGAGTGTAACAACTATTCCCATCTACCAGAAGAGAAACTTCATCGCCAAGTGCTTTACGGATTTCCGGAACAATTTCTTCAGTTCGTCCGGGCCATTCATCCTCATCATGTCCGCATTCTTTTCCTACACGGAACTTGAAGGCATCATAGCCGAATTCGTCTCTCAATCGCAAAAACCGTTCTGCTTCGGCTTGAGGCGTTATGTCACGTTTCATGCTTGAAGCATAAACCCTGAAAGGTTTTGGGGTTCCGCCAAGTAATTCGCAGACACTTTTTTCTTCCAGTTTTCCGCGCAAATCCCAGAGAGCTGTATCGAGTCCGGCGAGTGCACGGCGCAAATATGATCCGGGGAATTTGTGTTCAAACTCTGGAATTTCAGTCACTAGACTTTCGATGTCCAGTGCATCCTTTCCCAACGCATAAGGCGCGATTTGGCGATGCACAACAAGTGAGGTTATATCTGCATTGTAGGTCGAAACCTGACCCCAGCCTTCGGAACCGTCTATAGTGCGAACCCGTACGAGTCCCACATCGTTGTTACTAAATGTCTCAATGCTGTGAATATTCAAGCTGTGTGAATTCATGGTGGTTAATCAATTAAGTTAAAAGTTTTCGTTACTCATTACATTTCAATCTTTTTCAAGTAGAACTTCTAAAAGTATCTGCAATTAAACAGACCATTTCGAAAAGTATTGCATTAGCAACGTGTGCTGTTATCTGGTTTGGCGCATCCTTGGTTGGCATCAGACAGACTACATCTCCTCCAATAATGTTTCTCCCACGCATTCCCTGCAACAGTTGCAGTACATCCGGCATCATGAAACCTTCAATTGCTGGTTCGAGATTAGCTACTCCAGGAGCAACGGTCGCATCCAGACAGTCAAGATCAAAGGTAATATAAAGTGGTTTATCTCCAACTCGTTCGAGAATTATATCAAGACAGCGTTCCACACCATATTCGTCGTACTGTTCTTTGGTTATAACTTCGTATCCCAATTCATAACTGGAGTCGAGCCAATCTAAAGTTCGTGGATTGCCACGTATGCCTATTTGCACACTGCTAGAGGCATCAACAAAACCATCCCTAACCAAATAGCTCCCCCAGTGAGCAGCAGACTTTACTGCACCAAGAAAATGATCCAATTGGTGAAAGGTATCAGTGTGTGCATCAAAATGGAGCAGCACGGCTTTCTGGCCCCCAGTCAATTTTGAATTGGACGACGCAATAGCCTGCAGAATACCTCCAGTTATTGAATGATCACCGCCCACTGAAACCGGACGGGCTTTATTCTCAGCAATTCGTTTGTAAAAATCCGTAATATGTTCAATACACTTTTCATTGTTATTGGCTTCTGGCAGCGGAACATCACCAAGGTCGCGAATCTCGCAAATGTTCCACGGATCAAGTTTATATTTGAGGTGAGCTCTCCTTCCGAGTGCCGAAATGTTTCTTACTGCCCTTGGCCCCAAATGTTGATCCCGTTCTGTGGTTCCGTTTCCTGTACTGTGCGGAACCCCAACCAATGCTATATCGCACCCTTCTGAATCAGAATTATACGGACAACGAAACAGAGTAGGTATTCCCCACCAGTTCAAACCCTGCATCATTGCTTCATGGTCCCGTTTTTTTTTATCCATATTATTTCCTATCTTCAGATACTTTCTGTTATTTTTTTAGATGTATTGATTTCAAAAAACGATTACATTACGTAGTGCATCGCCCTGACTCACGTCAACAATAGCTTCGTTTATATTCTCAAGAGGATAACGAGCGGAAATTAATTCATCCAGTTTAAGTCTATCCTGCTGATAAAGAGAAATGTACCATGGAATATCGGTTGTCAGCCTGGTTGAACCCATTTTGCTGCCGAGCAGTCGTTGCTCGACTGAAGCAAAGGCGCAGGAGTCGAATTCTATTTTTACTCCGTCCGCAGTCATTCCAACTATGACCAATGTTCCACCTTTACAGAGCAGTTTGAAGCCCTGTTCAAGTGCACTTTTTGCCCCCACTGTGACAAACACATAATCGGCCCCTCTACCGCCAGTCAAGCTTTTAACCACCTTTCTCGCGTTTCCCTGTCCTACATTGACTGTGTGAGTCGCACCGAATTGCTTTGACGCTTCCAGCTTTGTATCTGAAAGATCAAGAGCTATGATTCTCTCGGCACCCGCAACGGCAGCGCCCTGAACGCTGTTAAGTCCAACACCACCGGTTCCGACAACCACTACACTGCTTCCGGAAGTAATCTGAGCCGTATTGACCACCGCGCCAAAACCTGTAATCACTCCACAACTTAAAATAGAGGCGCTGTCCAGAGGAACATCTTTTGGAATTGGTGCAAGTTGAGATGCATCCACCACTACAGATTCCGCGAATGCTCCAGTACGCAAGCCCTGCGTAATCGGCTTGCCGTCTAAAGTCCGCAGAGGACTTTGTTCATCCAACGGGAAGGTGGTTTCACAGCGGACTTTATCACCCTTAGAACAGTAGTGGCATGTTCCGCAGGAACGGATCAGCGTTACCAAAACATGATCTCCTTGCTGAACAGCAGTCACTCCCGCTCCCACGCTTTCCACAACTCCGGAAGCTTCGTGCCCGTAAACTGCGGGAAGTTCTCCGCCCCATGCTCCTTCCGTGTATAGTATGTCGCTATGGCAAATGGCGCAGGCAGCAAGCTTTACCTGCACTTCTCCCGTTCGCGGAGGCAGAAGTTCTACTTCTTCGATAACTAGTGGTTTTCCAAATTCACGGCAAATTGCTGCTTTCATATTTTAGTTTCCTTTCCAGACAGGTTCACGTTTTTCAGCAAAGGCTAATGCGCCTTCTTTAAGGTCTTCAGAGCGGTTGACCGCTTCTACTGTTGCGCTAGCGTCATAGACTGCAAAGGCTTCGTTTTCCGAAACAGTTTCAGTCATCCGCAAAACCTGTTTGATGGCCGGATAAAGTAAAGGAGGCCCTGCGGCGAGAGTATCGGCAATTTCACGAGCTTTGTCCAGTCCTTGGCCCTTGGGTACAATGTGATTGACCAGTCCCCAGTGTTTTGCCTCTTCTGCATCCATCCAGCGTCCAGTCATCATAAACTCCACAGCTACATGATATGGAATACGTCGCCTCAATTTAACTACTCCGCAATCCGGAATCACCCCGACCCTGATTTCCGGCAGAGCAAAAGTTGCGTGTTCTTCGGCAACGATGATATCGCAACCCAGCATAATTTCGAATCCGCCGCCACAGGCAATTCCATTTACCGCGCAGATCACAGGTTTATCGAAATTTCGCGGATAGTTCAATCCGCCAAAACCTCCTGATCCATAATCAGAATCCGAAGCTTCTCCCGATTCCGCGACATTCTTCAAGTCCCAGCCCGCACAAAAAAACTTTTCGCCTTTTCCAGTGAGAATTCCGAAACGCTGTTCTGGATTGTCACGGAAATCTTCCCACATACGGTTCAGTTGGCGGCTATCTTCAGCACTGATAACATTTGCTTTTCCTTTGGATAAAGTGATTTCCAAAATCGGATCGCGGGGATTTAGTGTAAATGGGGTGTCTGACATTATTTCTCCTTCACATATATAAGGGTGTCCACTTAGACAGTTTCTCTTCTGAGAGACAAGATCTATTGAATAGCTCTTATTAAAATTGATGTGGCATTTTACACCTGCTTAGATAGTTCCGCAAGTTTTTGAGCAAAAACTATTTTCAAAATTATCACTAAATAATGAAAATATGTTTGACATAAATCATTATTTCTATTATTCTAGAATTAACGAATTAGAAACATCATCTTATTATCAAATATGGAAATAGAAACCGCAGCAAAAATTCTAGCTGAGTTGGGAAATCAGGTTCGCCTGAAAGTCGTACGCTTGCTGGTAAAGGCTGGTAGGAACGGAGTTCCCGTTGGTAGAATTCAGGCTGAATTAGCAATTCCGGCCTCAACACTTTCACATCATTTGAATCATCTCAAGGCAGTGGGATTGATTCGACAACAGCGTGAACAAACGACTTTACTGTGTGTAATGCACTATGAACTGCTGGAAGGCGTCATCGCTTTCTTAACGAATGAATGCTGTTTCGGTATATCAGCGGAAACAGCAAAAACAGAGAGCACACTATTCGAATTTACTCAGTGAATCTTCAAAAATAGGATTAACAATGAATGTATTTGGAATTCGAAGTGGACGTTTTGATAATCAGCATAAATGGACTGGCAAATTAATGCAGTTATTCAAAGATCGGGGCATGTTAACTTTTCTTGGTGGACTGGTGTTACTCACTTGGTGGGATGCTCAGCAGAGTTTGGAGAGTATCCGTTTTACTGCAGACAATCTCGTCGGCATCGCTCCCTTCATCCTTCTATCGATCGGCTTGACGGCCTATGCCAAGGCAACGGGGTCTGATGGTCTCATTGCCCGTGTGTTCACTGGTAAGGAAGCAACCATGATCATTTTGGCTGCGCTGATGGGCGGCCTTTCTCCATTTTGTTCATGCGGTGTCATTCCGTTAATAGCGGCTTTGTTGGCTATGGGAGTCCCTTTGGCTCCGGTAATGGCATTCTGGTTGGCATCACCGTTGATGGACCCATCAATGTTTTTCCTAACTGCAGGAACTCTGGGAATGGAGTTTGCGGTTTTCAAAACCTTTTCGGCAGTCACAGTCGGCTTGATCGGCGGGTTTGGAACTTATGTGCTAATGCGTTATGGAGCCTTTGTATATCCCCTGCGGGAAGGAGTCGGAGACGGAGGTTGCGGCGGGGGAACTGTACGTAATCCAAAAGAAGTTGTCTGGAATTTCTGGCAA
>Ga0208274_1000233_pt1 | contig 31045 bp, 23 predicted proteins | sample ETNtaG_22_FD_185755 | JGI IMG/M metagenome (GOLD analysis project Ga0208274, IMG submission 185755) | Marine microbial and viral communities from oxygen minimum zone, Eastern Pacific Ocean - ETNP201306SV43 (SPAdes) (version 2) | ecosystem: Environmental > Aquatic > Marine > Oceanic ... | reverse complement strand
ATTTATTCTTATACCCAACGGAAACTACAGCGATTTTAGGGAGTACTCTTTCAAGAAAATACTCCGAAGAACTGGTTTTAGAACCATGATGTCCTACTTTAAGTACATCAGATTTTAATGCTGCGTTGTACTGAAGAATTTGAGCTTCCCCTTCCAATTCTAAATCACCTGTAAATAAAAATGATGTACCACCATAAACCAATTTCATAACAATGCTGGTATTATTGACATTTCGTGAATGTTTAACGAAATTTGAATCAGGTGTAAAAAACATTAAATAACAATCTTTAGTTAGGGATAATACTTGCCCGGGAAATGGTTGAACGATTGACGCGCTATCTTCTGTTAATTTTACCATTACAGTTTTATAAACCCATGAATTATAATCTACACCGGTATAAAAAGCTGTATCTATAGGCACCGATTCACCGACAGAAACAAGGCCACCAATATGATCGCTGTGAGGATGGGTCATGACCAACCAATTGATTCGATTGATTTCAAAATATTTTAAAACCGGTTTCACAACCAATTCACCATAGTCCTTACGGCCAAATCGTTGCCCCCCATCAATCATTAATGTTTTTTTATTTGGCAGTGTAACGAGAATCGCATCCCCCTGCCCCACATCCATATATATAACATTTAAATTTTGAGCTGAAATAGCGATTTTCCATATAAAAGTAGACCCAATCAATAAACCCGAAAAAATGGCGTATTTCCTGTATTTATTCATTAATGAGAGAAAAACCATACTTAACACAATAAAATAAATCATAATATTTATCAGGTTGAAGCGGTCCACTTCTATAAATGCAAATGGAACTTGGGCAAAAATGTCTGCGACCCAGGATATAGCTTTTGTAATCAACCACGCGCTTTCGCCAATCCAATTTCCAAGAATGGGTATCCAACCAAAAAATAATATGCAAAAACCAATAGCAACCAAAATTCCGATTACCGGGACTATGATCACATTTGCCACGAGAGAAATAATAGGAATACGACCAAAATAATAAGCAGTGATAGGCAATGTGCCTATCTGGGCAGATAGGGATACTAAAAATAATCCATATATAAACTGAATGGGCTTTGATTGAATTGCATTCACTTTTATTTTTTCAGGAAGGATATCCTGAATTAATTTGTAAAATATTATAATTGAAGCCACTGCCGCGTAGCTGAAAATAAATCCCAAATCCATGATGTATAATGGGTCAAATAACAATATAATTAATCCAGATAAAAAAATGGTATTCCATAAATTTCCTTCTCGGTTCGTGATTGGCGTTATCAAATAAATCCCCGCCATGAGGCTGGCGCGGATAACACTGGGCTTACCACCGGTGAGGAGACAAAAAAAGATTAAACCCATAATAATGAGCATGCGATCCCATCCCCAAGGAAGGTGAAAAAGTTTGGCTATAATTAATAGTATAATCAGAACATATCCTACATGAAGACCCGATACGGCCAAGACATGAATCACCCCTGTGTTTGTAAAGTTTTCTCTAATTTCGGGATCAACCGATGTTTTATCTCCAAGTATTAATGCGGTGAGTAGTCCAAATTCATTACCCACTTTTTCTTTAAATATTCTCCGGATCCACTTTTGCACAGTTTGAATCCGGGTTAATTCAAAAGAATCAATTGTGATCAATTCTGATTCATCAGAGTAAATTCGTCCAAATATACCCTTTCTTCCGTAGAAAGACTTATAGTCGAAATCTCCCGGGTTCCTTGACCCCTGTATTTTATAAAAATTTCCCATGGTGGTTATTTTCATTCCGACAGAAATTTCTTGATTTGCTTCGGCAAATATAAAAATAAAAGGAAATTCGATGTATAAAGTGTCAAATGCAATGACGGGAGACTTTACCCTGAATCGAAACCCTTTCTCCTGAACTACAACTTCATCAACGACACCGGTAACGGTGATTGGAGAGTCATTTAAGGCAGTGGCTGTTTTATAATTTTCGTTAATTCTATCTAGTCGGATTTCTGTTTGAACATATCCCAATAGACAAATGACCAAGGCGCCGAACCCATAAATATTTCTATAACGAAATGAAAATAATATAAGAAATAGAATATGAAAGGAAATCACGGCCCAAATTGGGAGCCAATTAAAAGTAATGCCCATAAGATAAGCACATAAAATGTAGAATAATGGAATGGATTTTAACTTTGGCATTATTCCCATGATGCTAAATCTAAAGGAATATATATTAATGACCTATAATTAACCAATTCTGGAATTGCTTATTAAATTTACAGTTTCTAAGCTTGTCATCGTTTTAAACGCGAATATTATCATTCATCCATTAACAAATCGGAATAAAACTCAACATGAATAAGAAAACAGGTGCACTTATAATTTTTGGGATCATTCTCTTTTTTCTCCTCGTCTTTGGTGTGGAGTTTTTCGAAGGAATATGGTCCTTCCCCTCCTTCAGTCTAGTCCCATTTATTATTGTAGCTCTCTTGGGCACAGGAATATTCACCACGATTTATTTAGGCTTCCCCCAAATTCGCTATTTAAAACATGGTATTAGAGTCACCCGTGGATTGTATGATGATCCCAACGAAGCGGGTGATCTGAACCATTTTCAAGCACTGACTACTGCCCTTTCTGCAACAGTTGGCATTGGCAATATCGCTGGTGTGGCAACTGCCATTTACTATGGTGGCCCAGGTGCATTGTTTTGGATGTGGATTACAGCATTTTTTGGTTCCGCTTTAAAGTATGCGGAATGTACCCTCGCCGTTGAATATCGCGATTTTGACAGTAAAGGAATGACCGCAGGTGGTCCAATGTATACCATAGAAAAAGGGATGGGGATTAAATGGCGATGGTTAGCCATTATGTTTGCATGCTTTGCTGTAATATGTTCATTTGCAACGGGTAATGCCATCCAATCCTTTACTTTATCTGACCAACTACTGTCAGAAGTCACGCAAGTGGTGGGTGCAGAACATTGGTTAACGATAAAACATCAAATCACCGATTGGTATTCAGTATCCATTCAACAAGTGATTAATGGTATCGCAATTGCATTTATTGCTGGATTGGTTATAATTGGTGGTATTAAACGAATTGGAAATGTTACATCTAAATTGGCACCATTTATGGCTGTTCTATATGTGGTTTCAGCTTTATTAATTATTTTCGCTAACATTGGCGATATTCCTGCCAGTTTTGCTAAGATATTCTCTATGGCTTTTAATCCGCCTGCGGCCGTAGGCGGCATTGCGGGAGGTACCTTACTGGTCATAATGAACACTATGCTTTGGGGTGTAAAACGAGGACTATACTCAAATGAAGCTGGCCAGGGAAGCGCACCGATTGCTCACTCAACGGCCAAAACTGAATATGCAGTTAGAGAAGGCGCCGTAGCCCTTTTAGAACCATTTATTGATACCATTATCATATGTACACTTACGGGACTGACGATCATTGTAACCGGCGCGTGGTATCATACAGAATTTTACACCACAAGAATTGACCCCTCATTCACAGAGCCATTGCTAAATGGAAGTCTCCTGACCTCATTGGCTTTTAAAGATGGGCTGGCGTATATATTTCCTTATGGGGATAAAATCATTACCTTAGGCGTACTGCTATTTGCTATATCTACTGTTATTAGCTGGTCATTTTATGGAGATCGTTCTACCGAATACCTCTTTGGGGAAAAAGCAATTCCAGTTTACCGTGGATTCTATATTTTCTTCGTATTTGTCGGTGCCATCGCCAGTCTCGAAGCGATCTGGTCATTTGGTGATGCTGCTCTCGGTTTTATGACTTTTCCGAATCTCGTTTCGATCATTCTTCTATCAGGCGTATTAAAGAAATTAACCAACGAATATTTTGCCGTGGATCACCCAACGTATAAATCATAGATAAGCTAATACTAAGGCCCCGTGTTTCGGGGCCTTTTTACTCGATGAATATAGAACTCTTAGCCGTCGCCGAATTGGCTGCCAGAGATGCAGGACAAATCATTTTGGCTGCACTCAATCAACCCAGAAGACCTGATTATAAAGGCCAGACAGACTTGGTCACAAAAACAGATCAAGAATGTGAAGATCTCATTATTAAACATATTAATAGTGAATTTCCGGGACACTCTATTTTAGCCGAAGAAAGTGGTGCGCAAGATACAAAATCTGATTACCAATGGGTAATTGATCCGCTGGATGGTACAACTAATTTTGTTCATGGTTACCCTTCTTTTGGCGTATCAATCGCTTGTTTAAGATCAGGCATACCAGAAGTTGCCGTAGTATTGGAACTCCCAGTAAATAGGTTATTTACTGCGGTAAAAAGCCAAGGTGCATTTGTGGATGGACATATAATCAAAGTTTCGAATACTGAGACTTTAAATGAAAGTCTTCTTGTCACTGGGTTTGGTTATGATCATGGTAATAAATGGGAAGCCAACATGAAATTATTCAAACATTTTACAGACAAATCGCAAGGTGTGCGTCGGTTAGGCGCTGCAGCGATTGATTTATGTCATGTGGCTTGTGGATTTGTAGACGGTTTTTGGGAGTTCGATCTTAAACCATGGGATATGGCAGCGGGTATATTAATGGTATCTGAAGCAGGAGGGAAAGTCAGTCAACTGAATGGCATAAATATTGATATTTATCAAGACCATATTCTGGCAACTAACGGAAATATTCATGAAATCATGTTAGAGCATACAAAACCAGTCCTCGAATCACTTTTATAGCGAGAAATATAAAAACTACTAATATGAAATGTAGAAATAATTCACTACGCTCATCATTTCAATCAATAAAATCTAAGAGACTGAAATAGAATGAATTGAATGATCTCCAATTCCCAATTCCAATTGATCTCCCTGACTTAATGGCCCCACACCACTGGGTGTCCCTGTAAAAATCAAATCGCCCCTCATCAAAGGGATCATTTCAGAAAGATAGGCTATCTGAGCGGATATAGAGAAAACCATATCATTTCTACTACCCTTTTGACGAATGTTTCCATTGACTTTAAGCCAGAAATCTTCCATTATTTCATTTGGTTTGAATGAAGAAACAACAGCAGAACCCTTGAATGATTTTGCCAATAGCCAGGGCAATTTATTAGCCTTCAGTTCCATTTGATATTTTCGATCGGTCAAATCCAGTCCCAATCCATATCCATGGATAAAAGTCGATGCATCATCGATTGAAATATTTTCACCATCTTTCCCAATTAAAACGACAATTTCGAGCTCATGCTGAATTTCACGATCTTTTGGCAAAACAACCTCTTCGGACGTATTCAATGCTGGAATTGATTTTTGAAATACAATAGGACTTTTAGGAATATCATTATTTAATTCAGCAGCATGGGCTTTATAATTCCGGCCAACACAGTAAATATTCCTAACAAGTACAGATTCGCCATCGGATTTAACATCGTAATTCATGGAGATCAATTTATATCTTTTATATTTAGTTTAATTGAATCATTAAATGAAAAAATACCATCATCCGTAACGCGACCAATTGTGGTGGCAGGAATGCCAATGGTCATGCAAACTCTTTCAAATTCCATTAGATCTGTTTCTTTTATGGTTACTATCACGAGTCCCTGCGTTTCACCAAATAAGAGTTCATATACCTTCAGTTTTCTGGATACGTGTATTCTGGCGCCTAATTGTGTGTGTTTCCCAAAAGATTTGGCAATAGAAATGGCCAGACCTCCTGAACCAACAGCTCTGGCTGATTGAATTAGTCCGCCTTGAATGCTGGTTAAAATGGTCTCTTGCAGACGTGATTCCATCGATAAATCGACGATAGGTTGTACTCCAGTATTCTCCTGATTTACAAGAGATAAAAAGCGACTCCCCCCAAGCTCTCCCCTATGGCTTCCCAGCATTGAAATAAATAAATTTGATTGGGGGAAAATATCAGGAAATAATTCATTATTAATTCCGACGCCACCAGAACAAAATTCACCCGAAATATCTTGATGGCCTTTTTCAAAAGACAAATGGTCTATACTTAGGTTTAAGAATTTGCCTGCATCCTTAATTCCTTTGAGATATGATCTCTTATTCTTCGGTTTCGAATCAGATATTTTGACAATCCCACTACACACTTTTGGACGGATACCTGCGCAAGCCAATTGCCGCGAACTATTGGCAATAGCCGAAACAGATTTCATTAAATAATCTTGATAATATTTTGTTTCATTGTTATTGACAGCCAATCCATAAAGAATTCCTGAGTTAGGAATAATTGCAATATGGCCTCTTGTAGTGATATGTTGTTGCGAAAATCGAAGGTCGTCTATTTTAACGCCTTCCTTCATCAAGGTAATTAACTCCTTATTATACCGTTTCTTTTCGTTGAGTGATGTTGCCGGTTTAGTGGTGACTGAGGTTTGTATTTTTAATTCATCAATATTTGAATTCTGATTAACGATATTATTCAAAACGGTGAGTGGAATATGGCCAACTGATTGATCATTTTGAATTAAATCAATATTTTTCCCTTTCGAAATGTGGCCCAAATCCATGTAATTGCATTTGTGTTTGTTTGAAAGATTATTAAAATCTATTGTTGGATTTCGATTTAATAAAATTAAAATTCCATTAATGCCTTTTCTGGATAACATTGTTAAATCTTTTTGTGTTTCTAATGTCCATTTTAGCCCACATTCATAATCCATTAACATTCGAAAGAGCGCATGGCCCAATCCGGCTTTATTTATAGGAATAGCTGCCTCAAACCAATCCTCTTGATATAAGGATCGGGCCATTCCTTTTAGATTTGAACCGTATAAAAAGTAAAGATGTTGAACCATTTTGGATTGATGTCGGTCTTGGCTAGGTAGAATGCCCAACGTAAACGATCCATCTTTCCGTAATAAGGATGCTATTTTTTTTCCATTTAACGCATGGAGTGTATTGTCTGGGATTCTATTGCGCGGATCAGAGCTACCCTGTGCCACCATAGTCATTAATTTGGTATCATTTGAAGGAATCTCAGATTGAGAGACTTCAGAGTCAAACATACTTTGCAATTGATTTGATTTCCAAAATGCTTTGAAAAATGCTTTTTCAATTTCATTGGGTATACGACCTAACTCTTTTTGAAATGACGCTATATTCATCGTTGTTACTTTTATACGCAAACGGGTTCCATATTTATATTAAGCCCCAATCATGATAAACATCTATAATCGTTTCCCAACCGAATCCTTTTCTCTGTAGAAAGGAAGTGAGTCTATTTTTCTCCTTATGATTCAATGACTTATGCTTCTCAATCTTTCTTTTGATTAAATGGGTTTCAATTAAATGATTCTGGTCAAATTCATCATAGATATCATCAATTAACGAATCGATGAGTTCTGGTGATAGATGATGGGGATATATTTCCGACTTTAACGCACGCGGCCCAATTCTTTTATTTTTAACTTTTTCTTTAACAAAAGCTTTTCCAAACTCTTTATCATTTAAATATTTTCTATCGGTTAAGTATTGAATAGTTTTTTCGATCTCTTCTGGATCATAATCTTTTTCTGTGAGTCGTTTCTTCATTTCAGCGATACTTCTCATTCGAAAACCCAATAACTTAAAAGCACTGTCTCTGGCTTCCTGTAGTCGCATTTTTTTGCCATAAGCCGCAATTTTTTCTAAGGAAACTGTCTCGCCCACGTGTAATGGGTTAGAAACAAAAACGTCTTCAGGAATCCTGAAGACGTTTTTGTCATCTAAATGTATAATTATTCGGTCGCTATATTTTGAAGACCGTTTTACACGTACAATTTTACGATTTACCATTTTTCTCCGGTTGAGATTCTTCTAAGCCCATAAAAGATTTCACTTTGGTCACGACTTCCTTCATCACATCTTCGTTATCCGCTAAAAAATCTTTTGAATTTTCACGACCCTGCCCAATTTTCATATCACCGTAAGAAAACCAAGATCCCATTTTTTGAATTATATCACCTTGGATAGCCAAATCTAAAATATCACCTGTATATGAGATTCCTTGATTGTACATGATATCAAATTCTGTTTGTTTAAATGGTGGTGCTACCTTGTTTTTTACCACTTTAACACGGGTACGATTACCAACGACATCCGTACCATTTTTAATGGTGGTAATCCGTCGGATGTCTAATCGTACGGATGTGTAAAACTTTAATGCACGGCCACCAGGTGTGGTTTCCGGGCTTCCATATATTACTCCAATTTTCTCTCGAATTTGGTTAATAAAAACAACCGCTGTATTCGACCGACTTACTGTTCCAGTTAATTTTCGCAATGCTTGAGACATAAGTCTAGCTTGGAGACCAACATGGGTATCACCCATTTCGCCTTCCAGTTCAGCTCTGGGGACAAGGGCTGCAACAGAATCAATGACAATTACATCTAAAGCACCACTGCGAACAAGGGTTTCGGTTATTTCTAATGCCTGCTCACCTGTATCAGGTTGAGATACGAGTAATTCTTCTAAATTGACACCCAATTTATGAGAATACTGCGCATCCATTGCATGTTCTGCATCTATAAATGCGGCATATCCGCCTGCTTTTTGTGCTTCCGCTACAATATGCAATGCCAGTGTTGTTTTACCTGATGATTCGGGGCCATATATTTCTGCAATCCTACCTTTCGGGATTCCCCCTACTCCAAGTGCCACATCTAAAGATAAGCATCCTGTAGAAATACTATTGTCAGATATGACAGGTTGATTGTCTCCAAGTCTCATGAGAGATCCCTTGCCAAATTGTTTATCAACTTGGGATATTGCCAGTTCTAATGCTTTTGTTTTTTTATTTTCTGTTGTTGCCATTTATGTACCTAAACTGAATTATTTCCAAAAAAGTGAGTGCTTAAAATAGTATAAACTGGTCCATTAGGGAAGAGTTCACTGCTTATAAATTGAAATTTTTCAATTCGAAATGGAATCGGATCGAAATTTGCATTTAAAAATGAAGAAATATCAGGCGTTTTCTTTTGTGGATACCTTGCTCTTGCCATGGTGATATGAGGATTGAATTCCTTTTCATCTTTTGGGAATCCAATCGGATCTAAAGAATTATGAATATTTTTTACCAATTGATTGAGTTGACCCAATGCGCCGTTTAATCCTATCCACATTACCCGTGGGCGCTCAATCTTTGGAAAGCATCCAGTCCCTTGGATAAATATTTCAAATGGTTTGGTGTTATCTGCAATTATTTTGATTGCACCACGAACGTCATCGATGGATTCTTCTGGCGTATCACCAACAAATTTTAGTGTTATATGAAGTTGATCTCTTTTCACCCATCTAACTTTCCCCGTTTTTTCTGAAATAGTATTTTTTAGATTGCTTTGAAGTTTAAACACAGATTCAGGAACCGGAATCGCAATAAATGTGCGGATCAGCCTATGATACATCTAATAGAAATAGGCGTGTTATGTTTAAGGCAGCTTGGCTGGTCATTAGTTTATTGGTAAGTCTGGATGGTGTGAATATGAATTTAAATGCTTTATTGCCACCTTCGTAACTGAGGCCAACATAGATTAATCCTACCGGTTTTTCATCTGTCCCCCCTGTGGGCCCTGCAATGCCGGTAGTTGAGAGACCTATATTAGATTTTAATAATCGGCGGACACCTATAGCCATTTCTAATGCTGTTTCTTCACTAACAGCACCATAGGCATTCAATGTTTTATTCTTTACGCCCAAGACATTGTGTTTCACTTCATTACTATAAGCAACGATACCGCCTTTGTAATAGGCTGAACTTCCAGAAACATTGGTAAAACGATCCCCAATTAATCCGCCTGTACATGATTCAGCTGTGGCAATTGTTTTTCCTGATTGGACAAGCAATCTGCCGACTGCATTTTCTAATTCTACCCCTTCACCGCCAAAATGGTACTTTTTAATAATAGGTGCAATCTGGCTGACCATTTCTTCAATTAGGTCTGCATCTGTAGAGGATATTCTCAAGTCTACACCGGTGAACCTGGGAAGAAAAGCGATATTTACAATTGGGTAATTTGAAATAATTGATTCAATTTTTACGTATAGAGCCGATTCCATTATACCAGTGGTTCGCATGACGACAATATGGTGTTTCACATCTGATTTGGATGCTATCCAAGGCAAAATTGTGTCCTGCATCATGGCTTTCATTTCTGAGGGTACGCCGGGCATAGCAAAACAATCATAACGGTTATTTGTAAAATGGAGCCCTCGAGCAGAACCGACGGGATTCGGAATGATTTCTCCCGTATCGGGTCTCATGGCTTGATTTCGATTGGATTCAGGTATAGCTCGACCTCGTGCAGCAAATTTCTCTGAGAGTAATTCCCAATAGGATTCATCAAATTTTGGCTTGGCACCAAAATAATCATATAGGACTGTAGGTGTAATATCATCATGAGTAGGACCCAAGCCACCTGTACATAAGACGGCATCAATAGAAATGGGGACTGAATCTAAAGCATTTACAATTGATTTTTTATCATCATTGACTGTCATATGCCACTCAACAGAACCACCTGACGCAATCACATTTTGGCCTATCCAAGATGCATTGGTATCAGTTCGCGCGCCATTTAATAATTCGGCACCAATGGTAATAAGGCCAATTTTCATTAAACGAATCCGTAAAATATTTTTAGAACAATAAATGCCATTATACCCGCGACAATATCATCAGCCATGATTCCCCATCCGCCAGGAAGGCGTTCGGCCCATTTCACGGGCCCCGGTTTGAGAATGTCAAAAATTCGAAATGCAACCAAACCCACTATTCCTGTAGTTATGCTTACAGGAAACATAGAAAAGGTCAACCATTGCCCCACCCACTCATCAATGACAACTCTGGATGGGTCATGCTCCCGTGTATCTTGCACGATAGTATCGGAGGCAAAAACGCCTATCAAGAATAACATAAATGAAATTGCGGGAAGTGTGATCGGGTTTGCATCCTTAAACAACATATACCAACATATGGTAGCTGCAATACTTGCCCAGGTGCCAGGAGCCAAAGGCAATTTACCGATATTAAATACAGTGCTAATCCATTCAGCCGCTAACCGATTCATGAATCAGTTCATAATCTCCTTGATTGCTTTACGATTTTCCTGAATATATGTAAATCCAGTATATAGGGTAAATAGCACTGCAACCATGGTAAAGTAATATATCAATTCATACTCTTTGACAAAGGCGAGATAATCGGTGACAACCGACCAGTAAATGCCTTTTAGACTCAAAAAAATAAGCGTAAAGATAATAATCCCAATCTGAACGCCTGTTTTTGATTTGGCAATTTTGCTTGTCATCATGGTGAATCCTTTACGTGACATGACAACCCGTAGGCCAGTCACAAATAAATCACGAAAAATAATAAGAACAACCATCCAAAAATCAATCAGACCCAAAACCGCAAATGATATAAAAGCCGAAGAAACTAATATTTTATCTGCTAAAGGGTCTAAAAATCGACCTGTGTCTGTCACCATATCGTTTTTACGGGCATAATAACCATCAAATGCGTCGGTAATGGATGCAACGATAAAGATAACTAAGGCCCATTTTTGTGCGTGTTCAAAATCAGCAAAAAGACATAAAATGAATACAGGCGTCAATAAAATTCGAAAAATTGTCAGCATGTTAGGTAATGTCATCATAGGGCTGTTCTGCCTTCCATGGCTCTTAAAATTGTTGCATCATCAATGTACTCCAAATCGCCTCCCATAGGCAATCCACGAGCAAGACGCGTTACTTTCACTTCTTTGTCCTTTAGGAGTTTCGCAATATACAAAGATGTGGCTTCTCCTTCTATCGTTGGATTGGTGGCGATTATAATTTCATATCCAGGTTGCGTACGATCGAGCAATGAATTCAAATGAATATCCTCTGGTCCAATGCCATCTAATGGAGATAGCACCCCACCCAAAACATGATAAACCCCCTGAAATGCATTTGTTTTTTCGAAGGTGTATATATCAGCTGCATCCTCCACAATACATATTGCAGTTTGATCTCTTTTTGGATTTGTACATATACGGCATGGATCTTCTTCAGTGATTCCATTGCAGATTGAGCAAAATCGAATTTTTGTTTTCATATCCATAACGGATTCGGCCAATTCTACCGCATGATCATTGGGTGACTTTAGAACATGGAACACCATACGTTGGGCGGTCTTACGACCGATGCCAGGGAATCGGGCAAATTCCTCAATAAGACGATTAATGCTATCTGGAATGGTACTCAATTACATTCCAGGTATCTTCATACCGCTCATCATACCACCTGTCACAGAATTCATCCTGTTTTGGCTTTCTTCCTGCGCTTTAGAAAGGGCGTTATTCACAGCAGAAATAATCAAATCTTCAATCATTTCTTTATCCTCTTCAAGAATATCATCTTGAAGCGACATATCTAATAATTCCATTTTTCCATTTACGGTCGCTTTGACCAACCCACCGCCAGATTCTCCGTCGATATGCAAATCATCGAGTTCGTTTTGAACGTTTTCGATTTTTTTCTGAACATCCTGGGCCTGTTTTAACATTTTGGCCATATTCCCTTTATTAAACATTTATTCTCCTATCTTAAAATTTCACCATCAAATACTTCTAAAACTCTAGAGACTACTTGGTCCCCATCTTTATTTTTATCACCATCGCTGCTGTCCTGTTTTTCGCGAGATTTTTCTATCCGATCTGTCGTCCCTTTACCTTCTTGCCATTCTGCAATCAATTGAAAGGAAGCGCCATAATGATCTTCGATAAACTTCTCTACCACCCGATTGTTCCGATTCAAACTTCCCACACTGAACTTTGGGAGATCATAAACCTTAATGACCAATCTATTTTCTATGAGTTCAAAGGGCTCACTATGTTCCAACACAGTACCAATGGAAGGTCTTTCTTTCCGAACACCCTCAATAAACCTAAGCCATCCTTTTTCGATTTCTTCGAATGATATTTTCTGAGTGGGTACCGGTGGTTCCTCAATTGGGTCCACTTTTTCTGGTTTGACCAATTTCACTGTCGAATCTTCAACAGGATCCACCTTCGGCTTTTCTGAAACTTTTTGTTCTATATTTTTCTCAATCGAAATTTCCGTTTGTGGCACTTGAGGCAGTTTTGAATCAACAGTGACATTTTTTACCGGTTTAGGATTTTTTTTTACTTCCTTCGGTTCCACACCGGCAAGTAAATCAGATATGGAAACTGACGTATCAAATTCCAAAAATTTCATAGCGGTCATTTCAAATTGAATGGATGGCTGGGATACCCTTTTTAATGAATATTCTAATTCATTAAGTACATTAGTTATTCTGAGTATATCTTTGCTATTCCACGACTTAGCGCTATCTGCATAGCGTTCTACATGATCATCGTTTAATTCCAATAAACCTTCACCATCCTTAATCAAGCTAATGAGTAAATTGCGAAAATGCTGGTTTAATCCTTGGGTAACATCTTCTAAGGGTAAACCAGTGGTTTGAATCTTTTGGAGAACATCTATCATTCGAGAGGTATCTTTTTCCGCAATAGCGTTAGAATAGTTAAAAAAGATATCAATAGGGATGAGCCCAATCACCGTAGCAACATCATCAATATTAATGGTTTCTCCAGAGAAAGCAATTACCTGATCCATGAGGCTTAACGCATCTCGCATACTACCGTCCGCTTTCCGGCTGATGGCGGACAAAGATTCATCATCGGCTGAAATCTTTTCTTCGCCCAATATCATGGCTAATCTCTCAGAAATAGTGGATTCAGTGATTCGGTTAAAATCAAACCTTTGACACCGAGAGATGATCGTTGAGGGTACTTTATGAATATCTGTTGTGGCCAAGATAAACTTACCATGGGACGGTGGCTCTTCTAAGGTCCGAAGCAACGCATTAAATGCCTGGTTGGTGAGCATATGCACTTCGTCAATAATAAAGATTTTATACGATGCATTCATAGGCGCATATTTAATCTGTTCTCGCAAATTACGGATTTCTTCAATACCTCGATTCGATGCACCATCGATTTCTAACACGTCTAGATTTCGCCCATCCGTGATTTCCTGACATATATTACATGTATTGCAGGGTACACCATCATTCGTATTGGGGCAGTTTAATGCTTTTGCGATGATTCTCGCTGTGGTCGTTTTACCGACGCCCCTTGGGCCCGTCAGCATATAGGCTTGGGCCACACGATCCTTTTTAAAGGCATTAATTAATGTTTGGGTGACATGATTTTGCCCAATAACATCGGCAAAAGATTGGGGTCGCCATTTCAGGGATAAAACTTGGTAAGACATTCTCTCTCAAATAATGATGGCCGTGCACTTGCGGTTGTCAGACCTGGTGTCAATTTATGACAAGTCAGTTAGCTCCATTTCAGAGGTTCCCCGGCACATAATCCTAATCACCTACCGCTGCTCCCTTCCGGTCCTGACGGGGTTTAGTGTAAAATCATTGCGAAGAATTGAAACTTCAACACCACTTAACTTGCATAAAATGATCATTATCTGCCTGATGCAAGCATCAATCCTGCTATAGCGGGTTGCAGGTTACAGGGCACCGCTAATTCCCCATCTAGCACGACCAAATTTTCAAATAATTTCTACGGTGGAAATCTACCTGTTCTGACTGACGGGAAGCAATGGAAGAATCGGTGCCGCTAAAGGTGGTATATAAGATGGGTGATGATTGATGAAAAATGTCGCCACACAACCATCTCAAGGTTAATCCTATTTCATCACCACCATCTTCTTTGTTTTCACAAAGTCACTAGTCTGAATTTGGTAAAAATAAATACCCGCTGATACTTGTAATCCAAAGCTGTTTCGGGCATTCCAGGTAATGGACTGGTATCCTGCAGGCATTTCTTCGTGTATCAACTTCACCACTTCTCTACCCATAATATCATAGACAAAAAGATCAACATGGGTCTGCTGCGGCAAATCGTAGTTTATGGTGGTTACAGGATTAAAGGGGTTGGGGTAATTCTGGTGCAGTGCAAATTCCTCTGGCACTGGTCTCAGTGTAATCTCTTTTGTTCCCTGGCTGAAGATTTCACCGCTTGTATCAAACATCCGGTAGGTGGCTTTAATCATCACATCATCTTTACCCATGATAATGTATGGCACATCAAAGGATTGAAGCTTTGGTTCCAAATATCCTGCCGTAATTAACAATTCACCATTTAGTGTGTCCAAATCGCTGAGAAATATCTTATTCTCAGATGAAGACTGAGGTAATTGCTTGAGCACCACCTTATCTTTTGGATATTCAAAGAATATGTTCATTGTACTCACATCTTCAGAAATAGTTATCATCAATGTTTGATTTTCATTTTTAGATGTCAGGTTTTTTCCAGAATTAACATAATAGCGGGGAATCATTTTTCCACTTTTATTTAATGACCAATGCCACATACGTGTAAACGCTGCAGCATCATAAATATCAAATTGACCATCCACATCTGGTTTTAAGAAAGGTACTTTCCCTACAGTGGGTCCTAACTCATATTGAAAATCTTTACTTAGCCATCCGGCAACAAACTTGGACAGATCAGAAGCATCAATCACGCCATCTACGTTATAATCACTTAAATATGCAACAGGATAAGTAAACGTAGTATCGCTAGTAGATCCCGCCCTGTCTTTTAGATCCTTAACTACAACTGAAATTTCATCCCCGCTAGTGAAAGGCCCTGAAATGGTAATATCATATTTTTTCTGTTCAACCAGATTATATTCAAGTTCATACTGGTCTCCCTGAGAGGAACTCATATTTATTAACCCTGCTACCACTGGTTCAGAGATATTCAATTGCAATTTTAAATCGCCTAAAACCGGGTTTAAGGCTGTCCATTCTATATCAGCAGAAATAATTGATGGTGGAATGATATCTATCAATACACCATTTGATGTACTCGTTTTTGAAACACGCCCCATCGCATCTGTTCCAATAATATTGAAGAAATAAGTAGAGTCATGAGCAAGGTTTAAACCAGTAACAGTAATAAAAGTATCACTGCCTGAACTTTGCCAATCAGCAATATTATTAACATCATAAGTACCGATTGCGTATTCGTAATTAATGGCACTATTATTTTCAAATTTTTTCCAGTGTGCTGAAAGAGATGCTTTATCATTCCACAGAGAAATATCATCTAAAGTTAAACCATCCAGAATTGGCGAAGTTCTTAATAATCTTAATGCGCGCGCACTTTCATAGGCTCCAATATCCGGCAAAGATCCTTCAGGATTTGGTCTGGGATCGCCATTGAGATCCGTTTGAGGATCGTCTGTTGATGAAGCTGCACCAATTGCCGGCGAATAGGGATCTAAACGATAATTATTCGTTAAAATTGGTGATGAAGTAATGTTCCCCGCCCCCCAGTTAATCGTCGCATTGTTCGCATTACTAATAGATTCTTGTCCCCCCTCAATAATTGAATAACTAATGTCAATTCCCCACGGATTATTGTCCGCTGAGAAATAAATCTGTTTAGGTTTATTGTTCCATATAATTGAGTTAAGAACGGTGGGTTGATGAGTGAATTGACCGTTGTCAAGATTCAAATAGATTCCTCCACCATAGGTTCCAATATTGTCCACAATCGTTACGTGGGTAAAACTAGCGCCTGTCCCCTCTCCGCCCAGATACGCTCCTCCCCCATAAATGGACGAATTGTTTACCATGAGCACATTATTCAATTCCGGGGCAGAAAGCCAACAAAATAACCCGCCTCCTTGCCCGGTCGTTTCATCTAGTGTTTTGTTTCCACTTATAATTATATCGCTTATGATCGGATTAGCAGATAATGAACAGTATATACCACCACCTAAGTGCGTAGCGCTATTCTCAATAATATTAAGGTTTTTTAGATATGGGCTTGCGCTTTTACAATAAATACCGCCGCCATGACTTTCTATCGCATCTATCAAAGTTCCAGAACCATTTTGTATCGTAAAACCAGTTAATACGGATGATGTATCTTCATTATTTATAAAAGAAACAACACTTCCATTCTTATTTCCATCGATGATCGTTGATGATATATGGGAATCATCTCCTGTGGTCATATATAAAGACCCAAGTTTAATTCCTTTTCCTATAAAATTAATATTTTCCACATAAGTCCCATTAGAAACCAGGACTGTTCCACTTTTACTTACAGCATTGATTCCGGCCTGGATCGTGCTGAAGGGACTCTCTTCTGTACCTAGCCAAGGGCCTCCAGTATTGGCACTGTTTACAAAAACATAATTGTCCAAATAATTGATGACCAACGTATCACTTCGTTCGTTCTCTAGACCATTGACTTCCGTAAACAACGTTATATTTACTTTTCCTGTACCCAAGCCCGTGGGAACAATTATCTGAGGGGCAATCCCAAACAGGGAATCAGTTTTTGTGCTGAGACTGGTCCCCTGGAGTGTTTTACCATCTTTGGATAAAAATACGGACCAACCCTCGGTATCGATCCCATAACTTGATATAAGGATTGTATCTTCAGCCGTAATTGTATTCACTGCTGTCCACACACTTTCTAAATTTTTGTAAACTTTTCGAAGCACCGGTGCGTCGGGGATTGATTTCAAAGTGAATGTAAATGGCCAACTGGTCATGAGGCTGTCTCCCATGACCGCTACCCTGGTTGTACATGTACCGGTACTTATCCCAGAGGGTATCCGGACAAATAGTTCTGTTTCAATGGATGGTTCCTTAAAAAGATATCCCTCCGTCACCACTTCATCTTGATAATAATTAACCGTGGTTGCGTTGAAGGGTGAACCAAAGTTGATTCCGGTCAATGCAACCATTTGCCCGGGCACCGGTTCAGAAGGACTCATTTCATAAATATCTGGAAAATGACATTTTGATTTATCCTGGGTACCGATGGAGGAAGCATCCAGGCATTCAGGATAAGTTGGACATAGGTTATTATTATCCAATTGAATTAATTGCAAAAGGGATAGATCACATAGATTTGAAGGAACTATTCCTCTGAGCTGATTGTCATTAAGATAAAGCTTATTTAAACTGCTAAGATTTCCGATGGTGTCAGGAATTCTACCTGTAAGTTGATTATTATTAAGACGAATATATTTTAGATTGTTAAGATTGCCGATACTCTCAGGGATTGAACCTGTGAGTTGATTGCCAGCTAAAAATAAAACTCTAAGGTTAATTAGGTTACCGATAGATACAGGAATTGAGCCTGTGAGTTGATTACTATACAAATAGAGATATTTTAAACTGCTAAGGTTACCGATGGCTTCAGAAATTCTACCAGTGAGTTGATTGTTATTTAATTCGAGACGAGTTAAGCTGCTAAGGTTGCCAATACTCGCAGGAATTGAGCCTGTAAGTTGATTATTATTCAAATGGAGGCTAATTAACCGAGTGAGGTGACTGATAGTCTCTGGAATTGAGCCCGTGAGTTGATTATTATTAAGACGAATATATTTTAGATTGTTAAGATTGCCGATACTCTCAGGGATTGAGCCGGTGAGTTGATTATTATCCAAAAAGAGATATTTTAAATGTAAGCTGCTAAGGTTGCTCACAGTCTCTGGAATTGAGCCTGTAAGTTGATTATTATTCAAATAAAGATAATTTAGATTGTTAAGGTTGCCGATAGTCTCTGGAATTGAACCTGCGAGTTGATTGTATTCCAAATAGAGATAAGTTAAACTACTTAGGTTACCGATAGTCTCAGGAATTGAACCTGTGAGTTGATTGCCAGCTAAAAATAAAACTCTAAGGTTAATTAGGTTACCGATAGATACAGGAATTGAGCCTATGAGTTGATTGCTACTCAAACTAAGATCTCTTAAACTGCTAAGATTTCCGATGGCGTCAGGAATTGAACCTGTGAGTTGATTGCTATTCAAATAGAGATGAGTTAAGCTACTTAGGTTACCGATAGTCTCTGGAATTGAGCCTGTGAGTTGATTGCTATTCAAATAGAGATGAGTTAAGCTACTTAAGTTGCTGATAGTATCTGGAATTGAACCTGTGAGTTGATTATTATTCAAATAAAGATAATTTAGATTGTTAAGGTTACCGATAGTCTCTGAAATTGAACCTGTGAGTTGATTGTCAGCCAAATCGAGATAAGTTAAACTACTAAGGTTGCCGATAGTGTCTGGAATGACCCCTGTGAGTTTATTATTATACAAATCGAGATAAGTTATGCTACTTAGATTGCCGATAGTCTCTGGAATTGAATCGGTGAGTTCATTTTTATACAAAGAGAGATGAGTTATGCTACTTAGGTTGCCAATACTCTCAGGAATTCCTCCATTAAGTTTACCTTCTGAGATTTCTAAATGCGTTAGGTTGGTCAGGTTTTTGATTGTATCCGGTATTGTCCCTGTAAATTTATTATTATTGGATTTTAGGGATGTGAGTTGAGTCAAGTTTCCCAAGCTAAGTGGAATTTCACCCTTTAAAGATTGTCCGCTTTTTGTTATTTCCAATTGGGTCAATCGACTATCTTTCCATTGCTGCGAACCTAAATCGAAAGGCCCAATACTTAATTCGCTATTTGTGATTAATTCCCTGAGGAATTTCAGATCGCTTTCCAGGTATAATTTTCCATCGTTTTGCGCATAATCACATCCATCCTGAGTACCCATATAATCAGCGACACAGGTTGGATACAGAGTATCCGGATAAGCCGGACACAATTGGTTGTTGTAAATGGTTGAAACATCCCAATTGTTTACATGTCCCCACGTGAGATTTAATGTGCAAATAGTCTCAGGTACCTGTCCAGTTAATTGGTTATCATTTAACCATAATGACCTCAAACTGTCCAAATCACCGATCTCAGTAGGTATCTCTCCACTGAGTTGATTATTACTTAAATATAACCGTTCCAAATTCTTTAGGTTACCAATCTCGGGAGGTATTGATCCAGAAAGTTGATTGTTCATCAAAGAAACCAAAGATTTTAAATTTGTCATACTGCCGATTTCCGCTGGGATGGATCCTGTCAGTTGATTATTTGCCAACTCTAATGCTTTCAAGTTTTTGAGGTTACCGATGTCTGAAGGGATCGATCCAGTAAAAGCGTTACCGTTAAGTTCTAATATTTCTAAATTTGTGATGTTAAATGCCCAGGACGGGATATCACCACTGAAATTATTATTAGTGAGCCGAAGGTGCTTCAAATTCGCCATATTGCCAATACCGGACGGGATATCACCACTGAGATCATTATCGCCAAACCATAAATTCTCTATCATTGTCAGGTTGCTGATCTCGAGTGGAATGCTTCCCGATAAATCATTACCGGATAAATCCAGACTTGTAAGATTAGATAGAGTGCCGATTATTGACGGAATTTCTCCGGAGAAGTCATTCCACGACAAATTTAATTGAGTCAAGTTTGTCAGATTACTTATCGTTTCAGGAATTGTGCCGGATAGTTGGCTGCCGATCAAGGACAGCTTTGTCAGGCTTGTGAGATTGCTGAGACTTTCTGAGATTGTACCTGTGAGATCGCTGTATTCGAAGGCTAAGCTTGTCAGGCTTGTGAGGTTTTTAACCGTATCTGGAATTGAACCTGTAAATTTATTGCCATAAGTATAAAAATATGTAAGCTCATTAAGGTTACCTATACTTAAAGGTATCTCACCTTTCAAATCAGAATTGACAGTGTAAAAATATGTGAGTCTGCCATTTGTCCATGTTTGAGTACCTAAATCCAAAGGCTCAATAGTTAAATCACTATTTGCGATCAAATCTTTTAAGAATTGTATATCCTTTTCCCAATAACAGTTTTCTTCAATTTCAACGTATAAACTATCACATTCGGCAATTACTGTAGACTGCAATACAAAAAAGGCTAAGAATATTTCTGCCCAAATTTTGAATGGTGTATGCTTTCTAACGTGCATCTATCATTCCCTTGCCGTACCCATTCAAGGTGATTTCGTTTGCAGCGGGGTCCAGTAAAATACTCTCCTGGCTAATGCTGATCTCTGCTGCCCCCGATGATTTCGGTTTAAAATGAATTAATGCAATATCGCCGGTCCCGCCTACAGCATTACCATCGGGACCAAGAAAGGTGATATAAATGGTAAGGACACCGTTCTGGGTATCATTATCCGTAATGAAAAATGGTTGATTACCACCTTGAAAGAGAGAACCACGAGTGACAGATTCAACCGAAAGCTTATTAGCTTCATAATGCACTTGTATTTGGGACATCCCTACATTTTCAATCTTCATGGCATATACTTCAACTTCAACTGTATCTCCTACAGTGACCTCAGCATTATTGGGAAAGAATACCAGGGCCGGCGGATAAATGCCTTTTTCTGCCGCTACTTCCAGATCCAAAGAATTATCAAAAATCGGTTCATGCAATTCACAGGAAATGGTCCAAAAACAAATAATAATGATATATCTTTTAATCCAGAGCAATATAGAACCTCAATTGTGGGGTTTTTAGATTTGGATCAATAACGAAATCGAAACCAGCTTTTTGATAGGCTGTTTCAGCTTGAATTGGCCCGGATATATAGGCATGGATCATATTGGCGATCCACACCGCACCGCCAGCATAGGCCATCATCTTAAGCTGATCGTTAGCTGCAGACTCCTCATCCAGCACTTCTTTTGCTCTAGCTTTTAAAGCAGCGATTTCTGCATGATCAGTGGCAGTATTATAATCTGTGTAAACATCTTCAAATTCACTGTAAGCATTATTGTATTGAGTGTAGGAAACGATAGCAAGTGTGCCAATGGTCAATTCAGAGCCAAGCCACGTCCAACCTGACGTTTTCCTTCCTGAATAGAACTGTCCCCATCCAGGCAAAATTGATGATCTTATTAACGCGTTTAGTTTGGCTCGTCGTAGTTTCTTTGCAGCCGCCATTCTCGCTGCTTCGGCCCTTTCTTCTGCCAATCGAATTGCTTCTCGAGCTTTCTCTTCTTTTTCTCTTAATAATTCTACAGGTGAAACCTTGTTTACTAAATTCCAGGCAACCAGTCCAATCTCCGTGATCAATCCATTTGGATCACCATTGTAAAAGGATTTTCTATTTTCAACTACATCCTTTTTTTCTACAGATAATAATTCAAATTCAAGCTTAAACCAGCCTACTTCACTAATGACAGTGCCCTTAACCACATAATCAACACCCAACATACTTCCCAGTACAATAGCACAGGAATCCGTTTTACACGCTTTTTCAGTTTCAAGTTCATCCATTATTTCCGAAACATTTTCACGATTGACAATAGCTTGAATTGACTGGGTTTTTTCAAGTTCAGACGTAAAACGGTCTGTAAGAACTTGCGCTTCTAATTTACTGAGCCCCTCAACTTCAAATTCAAATACAGCAACCGTCGTAAATATTGGATCCTGCACTGGAGTTTGCGCAAGATTTAAGAGGCCATAATTATTATAATTCAAAGAAGCAAATGCAGACTGAGAAATCGTTTGGGCAGTTAGATTAGCTGCTATAAAGAGGCAAAACCATATACAATATTTCCATACCGACTTCATTTCATCAGAGAATCCCTTCTGATTGATTTGTTCAAATAATGTTATATCTGAAAACGGAAGAATTTACTATGAGTATGAGAAAATATTTATGACAATAAATGAGTTTGATTCACTCACAGAATAAATCGATCCTAGAATGATTAACCCGATAGATGTTTTCACATAATAGATACAAAAATAAAAAATAATAATTGAAATTATTCATCAATTTCCATTTTAATAAATAATGACCACTTTTATTTCATTGACCTCATACCAATCCCAAAAGTTGGATCGATCCAATTTAATGACACCATTCTTGAAACTGTACCGAACACGTTTTCTATAAAGGGATTCTGTAAACCAATCTGAATTGTCTCTTTTGTAATAGATAGCCACATAAGGAGGGCTTTCTTCTTTTAATTCAGGAATGACTAAGGTGCAAATTGCATCATTAAATTCACCTTCCGGTGTAATGAACTCTACCTTTGTGTAATAATATACACGCTTGGTAAGCGATTTAAATTCTGTGAATTTTTGATTTGATTCTTGGGAAACGGCTGCCGAGACCACTAAGCAACATATAATTAATTGGGCGACCCACTTCCCCCCGGGGATCATTTTCATTTTTTCTTTTTACGCTTAAAAAATGAAAATTTCTTTTTGGTTTTTTTTCCTGTTACTTCCTTTTCAGGGACATCCTTTTTTGACCCATCGCCTGTAGATAATTTCTTTTCAAATTCACTCAACTCAACCGGTTCTGCATTCGGGTCTTCCCCGCGCATGGATGCTAATAATCCATATTGGTTACGTGTGCGCTTATGAACCGTTTTTAGCATTTCATTCACTTCTTCATTAAAATGAGATACGGTTCGTTCCATGCGATTGATTAATTCTTCCATGAATGGTTGGCCATAGGCATCACCTAATTTATTTCCAATGGCTTGAAGCTTTTCATTTAAGTATTCTTTTTTAAATTCTGTCGTTTCTTCTGTCACATTATCTCCAGAGTTCTAATGGTTAATTTTTTCCAATTCAGCTGGGGTTAGGCCAAACTGTGATTTTTTTGATAAAAGAATCATCGATGTATCGTAGACTTCTGCCCCGGCGATTAATCCGAATATGGCCCCTAAAAATCGGTTATGCCACATGGAACCCCAGGCGGGACTTGTTTGACGATTCCAGGATTCCATTAACCCAAGTCCCAATAGTGCCGCCACACCAAAAAAATGCAATTTCCATTCAGGTCGTTGGATAATATTCTCTCGGTAATTAATCCGCTCCATTTTGGTAATCGGTACAGATTTAATGGCAAACGGTGTTTGGAGTAATAATCGTTCTTTTTTGTACGATAATAGAGTACCCCTGACCCATTTCCCATTTTGATGTTTCACAGAAACGTATTGTCCTGTTGGTATATTTGTTAACACATCTTTTGTCCGTAAATAGGTCAAGTTTTTCCGAAATGATTCTCTAATCTCTTCTGTAATTTTTGGTAATTGTTTTATTCGCATTTGCAAACCGATAAACTCACGTTGAGTGTAAGCACGTTTACTAATTTTTACTCGGGTATACTCCACGAATGAAACCCGAGATTCAATCCGATTATTATTTATTTCAAAAAACTGAGCACTCTCAAAATTTGCAATTTCTGGATACACTTGGTAATATTGATTTTCTTCTGCATCCAGTGTAAATCCTATATGCTTTGTTAATTGAACAATTTCACCCTTTTGACCCCATAAAGGTAAAATCATCCCAATAATTAGTAACGATTTAAACAGGCGCTTCCAAGGATTCAATTATTTCGTCCAATTCTGGGAATCGATCTGTCGCTTTTTTTGAGAATATTAGGTGTTCATTTTTCTTCACTTCGTACACACCCCCACCCGATGGTATGAGTTCAAATGATTTAATACGATTGCCATACTTTTCAAGTAACGCGGAAGCCATACTGGCCGCCCGGGGTAAGTAGTTTCATTGATTGCAATATTCAATCGAAATATGCATTGCGCCTCCTAAAGCCAGGTTGTAATCCAATAAACGCCAAAAACGCCCAATGCACCGGCCAATCCGAAAAGAATTATGGCTGCCTTTCGGAACCCACGTCCTCCAGCATCATATCGGTAAACTGTTTTTATGTTATCATTCATTAAAAATCGAAAGCTGTTTCAATCGTGGTTTGTTTCACCGGTTCTAATCCTGTGCCCGTGTCACGATAATATTGGCGGAAATCCCATATCAAACTGACACCTTTGCTCACTTCATATCCTACTTTATACCCAAATATAGTATTCATAGTTGGATTGCTAAAATCAAATGGATTCTTATCGTTATTCCGTAAGTAATATGCTTGAGCCACGCTAAGTTTAGGAATATTTTCTGCATTAATATCGAACCTAGCATTAAAGCTGTTGAACTCAACATCGCCTTCACCCTTCATGCTGGCATATGAGGCACTGAAGCTGACCAAGTTGAATAAGTCCGCAGATGCAGAACCGTACATACCTGAAGTATTAGAAGAATCAACCAGAACAACTTGATCCTTAGTCCGAATTACTGTGCCGTCCTCGCTGAATTCAGCAACAACACGAGAGAGGTCATAACTGCCGTCAAAAAATTGCGGCGCAAAGAATCCTTGCTTAATACGGTATTCAAAACTCACATTTAAAAAACTAAATAAGCTTGCTCGAACGCCAGGAACTGTAATACCAGTTCCCCCCATTGCTTTACGGCTATAATAGGCATCCCCAGCTACGGCAGGAAAGATGAGTTTATTGAATTCCATATAGGCTTCCAAACTAAGCGATTTCCCTCTCAAAATTGGATAGCCCAGATCAAAAGCAAACCCTTGAGCTGTTGCTTTATTGTCCTTTAAACTAAATGGGGTTGATTTTAAGGTGAGATCACTATCAGCAGAATCGATGATATTGTCTCCATCACCATCAATATCCCATCCATTTTCCGGTTCTTTGGTTCCACCATTCACATCAGCAATGCCATCGCCGTCTGTATCGTTCCAGTAATCTTTATCTGTGGGGAAATCATCAAACATATCCGGATAAGTATCTCCATCCACATCTTTTAATCCGGAAAATTGATTCATATCCATGATAAAGTTCAATCCGAATGTCAATGGTATTGCATCGGATAGTTTGTATGTGCCTCTAAGTCCCATGAGGGTACCGCCTCGAGAGAAATCTTTCATATTCGACAGGAAGAGTTCTGTGCCAAAGTTTCCGAAGGATACGCCAGTATTTATACCCACTTTCCGAACAGAGGGGAACTCCATCATATTTGAGTATCCAGCTAATAACCCGCCATAACCAATGGTAACATTATTTAATGATCCCCATTTAAACCAAAATGGGTCTGATTTTTGTCCCCAACGGATGAATAAAAATTTATCTATAAAGTCCGATGCTTCATCCCATTCGTCTTTTCGAATTCCACCTTCATTGTCTATGTACATAACCAAATCTAGCCCAATACCTAATTTGCCAAAGGATAATTCCGGGCGAAGTGCCACTTGATTATATATAACCCCATCAATGGTAGCAGATCCAACACCCAATCCTAAGTTAACAGGTTTTTTCGCCGATGGTTCAGGCTCTTGCTCTGTTGATGGTTGATCAGCTTGAGGTTCTGATGAATCTGAAGACCGTTCTGGTTCAGGCTCTTGCTCTGTTGAAGGCTCCTCAGTTTGGGGTTCTTCTTGAGTTTCGGGTTCATTATCTTGCTCTTGTTGATCATCCTGGTCTTCCGGCTCATCTTGTTCTTCTTGAGAATCATCAGGCGATTCCCCTTCTGGGTCTTCAGGATAATCTCCAGGCTCAGCCGGCGCCGGTATGAGTTGACCCAGTGCATTGGAAACAGCTTTTTGTCCAGCACCAACATTCACGGTCATGCCACTAATCGTATTAAATACGTCAAAGTTTCCCGTTTTTCCCACAAATTTATCTACACCAGCAACCGCATCATGAAACGCTGAAAATTGTGTTCCTTTCACAGATGCAACAGATACAGGTGTTTCTACGCGATAAGCTTTTTTTCTATCCTTACTGTTTACGTTATGTAGCGTGGTCCCTTGCTCTATGATTAGGCTTCTTGTATTTGATGTTTCTACAAATTGAAAATCCGTATTTTCCCGAATTTTAACAACCGATTTATCGTCGAGGAATATGACAACTGCAAAACTCGCTTCCCCCACGCGAATCGCATCTCCATTGGATACGGCCTGGCCTGGTTTCACACCGACAGAATAAGTTCCGCTCCCGATAGGTTTAATAAGAACTTCTCCATTGGCCTTCATGACTCTGCCAATCGTTTCAGCCGAACAAATCGTAACGGTGAATAATATAAATATAATTGATATTTTTTTCATGTATGACATCGCCATTTGATATGCCTTATTTATGATAGAAAATTTTGATTATTGCTCTTGAATTTACCAAAAAAAGACAAAACCTCAAGTGCGTTAGTTCACAGATTGATTTATATATTCTTTTACTAAAAATGCGACCGATTCGTAATTCAGTTCAGAATGGGACATCATACCCACTTCACATGTTCGACTGGTAGAGTATCCCTTCATTAATCCTTTTGTATCCAATAACTCATGGGACGTCGCTGATAGATTTAATTCAGGTACAATCAGTCCTCGATCTCCAGCAAATCCACAACAACCCCAATGCGTTGGGATTTCTACATGTTCTGTACATTTTTCTGCCAATTCTTTAAATGCGTCCACGTGCCCCATTTTTTCAGTAGAACAGGTGGGATGCAGTACTATTTTCCGTTCCAATTTTGGCAAATTCATTTTATCTATACATTGGTTTAGAAACGGGATTATATCTACGATATTTAATTGCTCCAATTTTGCAATCGTTTCTGCCTTTAATGTGGCGTTGGGATGGCGTAATTGATGGGTACACGGAGATGTATCAATCAAAATAGGGATTTCACCGTGCTTCGATGATTGCCACAGTAAATCAATGGTTTTTTCTTGACTAATTGCAGCAGCCGTATCATACCCTTTTGAGCTATATGGTTGGCCACAACAATAAGCATTAATTCCAGGCGGTATTTCGAGTGATATACCCACCTTTTTAGATATGTCTACCAAGGTATCAACAATGGATGCGTTTTGATCATTACCAGCAAACACACGGGACAAACAAGTGGGGAAATAGACCCACACTTCCCTATCGATTCCGTTATAAATGGAGAAATTGTTGGCAACGCGAGGTATTTTATCATTCCAATGATAGGGAAAACCAATTTTATTTAATAGACCAAAAATTGAAGCCCAAATCGTTGAACCGAGAAGGGATTCTAAACTTTTTCCGATACCTAACATCGATCGAACCATAAATTGAGTGGATGCAAAATGCTTCGCACTCCAAATGCTTACCCATTTTCCTATCCTTGATACAGACCCTTGCCTTAAAGATTTAACATAAGACCCAGTATCAATATTGACGGGGCACGCCATTTCGCATAAACCATCTGTCGCACAGGTATCAATTCCGTCATAAAGATATTTATTCAAAACAGATGGATCGGCATTACCACCCGCAATTTCTCTTTGGACTGCGATTCGATGTCGTGGCGTCATGGTTAGATCTTTCGATGGACAAACCGGCTCACAAAATCCACATTCAACACATAAATCCACCTCATCTGATACCAAAGGCATCTTTTTTAAATTTTTAACATGAATCTTCGAATCTTTTGCGAGGAGAACATCTGGATTCAATATACTGTTGGGATCGGCTAAGTTTTTAATTTTCCACATAATATCATAGAGTGCACCACCCCATTCATATTCGACAAATGAAGCCATATTGCGCCCGGTACCATGCTCAGCTTTTAAAGAACCATCAAACTTACCTACAGTCAGTTCAGCCATGTCTTGGATCAATCCTTCGAACCGCTTTTCACCCTCACTGGTATTCAAATCTATTGAAGCAGCAAAATGGAGATTTCCATCTTTCGCATGACCAAAAATGACCGCATCATCATATTGCCACTGGTGACAGATAGATTTTAGTTCATTGACAACCTTGGGTAAATCTCGATAATCATAACATAAATCTTCTGTAATTACGCTGGTACCCTTTTTTCGCATAGACCCTACTGTTGGATAAAGTCCTTTACGGATATTCCATAATTGGTTGCGCTGATGCTCATCTGAAATCATGCCCAAAGGCAATTGCCCACCTACATTAGATAAATCATGTGGAATACTTTCTGCTAATTGCTGAATTTCATTTATATGCCATTTTTGAAATTCAAATAAAAGGGCCGATGAATTTTTCTGAATGTGATTAGGGTCATAAGGTGGATTATCAAGATACTTTGCTGTTCGTAACGATGCATCATCAAGCATTTCGATTGCATCAGCTCCAGCATCCACTAATAACGGCAATGCGGCCACAGAAGATCCTACAGAATCAAATAGGGCCATTCCCATGGTTTTGAGTGTCGGATCATCAATTGTATGTAAAGTTACTTCAGATAAAAAGCCCAACGTTCCTTCTGATCCCACCATTAAATGGGCAAAAATATCTAAGGGATGCTCATATTCAATAAAAGCATTTAGTGAATACCCTAAAGTATTCTTAATCCGGTATTTATGGCGTATTTTCTCTGTGAGCGTTGACCGGTTTTCTATATCCCGTTTGCATGCAATGATTCCAGATGCAAAATGAGCTTCATTTTTTACAAACCGATTGTAATCACCTGGTATTGAAGTATCATAGGTATGACCATTAGCCAGTATGAACCGGATATGCTTTAATGTGTGATACGCATTGTTTTGTACACCACAAACCATTCCTGAGGAATTATTGGAAATGATACCACCGATTCTTGCAGAATTCATCGAAGCAGGATCCGGGCCAATACGTTTCTGATAGGGAGACAGATATATATTCGCACGAGAGCCAATAACGCCGGGTTGCAGTTTTATGGCACTTCCCCCTTCCATGACTTCATAATTCTGCCACCCTCGTACCACTTCAGCCATTATTCCATCCGTAAGTGACTGGCCAGAGAGGGACGTGCCGCCCGTTCGAAATGTAATGGGGGTCTTTGTATCATTTGCATGGGCAAGTAAAGATATAACGTCTATTTCATTTTGTGGGCGAACGACAGATTGGGGAACCAATCTATACATGCTGGCATCATGGGCATAAGCCAGTCGATCTATAAGATGTTCCGACCAAATTTCTGAAGATATATTTTTGGGAGCAGGCATAGGTTTAAGGCAGAATAGAGTTCACGTCACTGCCTTGGCTGTATTTGCGCCCATGGGGCATTGTATAATAGTATAGGCTCTGCGCCCGATGTTGCACTTATATCCTTCTTATACATAGCATTGGATGATTCACTTCGAAACACAACTGTATCTGTACTTGTGCCATAAAGCCAATCGGCATATCTGGCTCCTGCCTGCAAAAAGATCAATTCCGGTGTTCCGCCTATTGTATATACATATAGAAAGTAACTCCCATTTTCATAAGACCAGAGAATGGCTTTTTGACTGTCGGATGACCAACGAATATTCCGGAAATATTGGCTCACGACAGGGAATATTTTTTCTCCATTAGATTTTGTAACGGGATTACCTGAAATTTCACCAGGATAATTCATTTGATAGAGTCCATTCCCTTCGATAACATATAATATTTTTGTTTCATCTGGTGACATTCGGGGCATGATATATTTATCAATATTTTGTGCTTGAGAAACTTGAATTACATTCTTTCCATCAAAATCCATGGTAAAAATATCTTTAACACCCACATTATTATTGGCTTGGTGAATTTGCTGCCAATATAATATTCGATCTTCGCCTTCGATGAATTCTGGATCACCATACCATTCGTTATTTGACTCAGCCGTTAATTTAACTGGCGATTGATCTTCATTTAAGTTTATCAAATATATATTGTGGTCAGCCCCTGTAAATACGGCCATAGATTGATCTGAATTAAAAGCGATATCTTGAGGCTCTTCTCCAGAAATTGTTCTCATATTTGATCCATTTTGGTTCACAATCAAACCCATCCCGCCATCAACAAGAGAAAATATTTTTTGTCCGTTTTGTATCCACAGGGCGAATTGAGCATTTACATTGGATAATAAATGAGTAAATGGCAATCCGGACCCCATATTTAATATAGTTATATCGTCCCCAATTTCACGGATATAATCCACTTTAACCACGCGTTGATAGGAAGATCCACCTCTAACACTACTCCATGCGGATTGATTCCATTTATCAGTCACTCGAAGACGAAAGTAGATTTCCTTATCTTGGGCTACATTTACTGTACCTGATGTATCCGATTGTGTAGTGATTAGTGTAGAATCGACAATAGTTGAATCCGGTAGAGATATTTGTTCAATGACATATTTTTCAAAATCAGAAATGGGTGACTGAGTCCATTTTACCAAGAATTCACCTTCTGCGTAGGTAATTGAATCTAATCTAACTGGGTTTGGCGCCAAATCCACTGGGTGCCCCTCTCCTGCAC
>Ga0208274_1000224_pt1 | contig 31533 bp, 30 predicted proteins | sample ETNtaG_22_FD_185755 | JGI IMG/M metagenome (GOLD analysis project Ga0208274, IMG submission 185755) | Marine microbial and viral communities from oxygen minimum zone, Eastern Pacific Ocean - ETNP201306SV43 (SPAdes) (version 2) | ecosystem: Environmental > Aquatic > Marine > Oceanic ... | reverse complement strand
GATTAAACATGCGCTTCATCATAGACTCAAAGTCGTTATTAATAGGACTATGCGCCAACACAGAACCAGAAAGTAAAAACAAAGCAATAATATAGATTTTTTTCATATTGGTTTTAAAAAAAAGTAGTTGTAATGAAATATATTATAAAAAAATCATTTTAAAAAATCAAGAATCATAATCGACAGAGCTTCCAGCCTCATTTTTTTTATTTAAATCAAATTCACTATACTACTCTATATATATAATAAAAACCCAATTCTAAAGTAGATCATTGATTTAACTAATGATAGTAGTATATGAGACTCTTTGATATTGATTTAATTAACAAATATAACCGTTCCGGTCCAAGATACACTTCGTATCCGACGGCTAACAATTTCTCTGAATTATCCCTCGAGGACTATAAACGACAGAGTGTATTGAGTAACCAGCGCAGAACAGCAATCTCGCTGTATTGCCATATCCCTTTTTGTGATACGGTGTGTTACTACTGTGGTTGCAATAAAGTCGTAACGAAAGACAAAAGCAGAGCGGAACCCTACATAGAGGCACTATTCAAAGAGATCGATATGCACTCGCCTTTTATTGATAAGGACCGTCTGGTCGAGCAGATGCATTTTGGCGGCGGTACACCGACCTTTTTGTCGGGAGAGCAAATAATTCGAATAAGCAACAAACTGCAACAGACATTTAATTTTTCAGCAGAAGGCGAGTACTCTATTGAGATAGATCCGCGCGGTATAGACGAGAGCCTGATAGAGTCTTTGACTATCGCAAAATTTAACCGTATCAGTATCGGAGTGCAGGACTTTGACCTGGAAGTCCAAAAAGCCATCAACAGAGTGCAGAGCTTTGAGCAAACAAAAAAGGTTATAGAGATGTCACGAAAAAGTGGCTTCGGATCCATCAGCATAGACCTGATTTATGGCCTCCCAAGACAGTCTAAAGAAACCTTCAAAAGGACACTTGAAAGAGTTAAAGAACTGCGACCGGATAGGATTTCGCTTTTCAACTATGCGCACTTGCCGGAACTGTTTAAGCCGCAAAGACGAATCAATGTTAAGGAATTGCCGAGCCCGAGCGAAAAGCTCAACATTTTTCAGTATTCATTAGAATATTTAATTGAGCTGGGCTACGTATACATAGGCATGGACCATTTTGCCTTGCCTGAGGATCCTCTCGCTATTGCGCAGAGTAAGGGCAATCTTTATAGAAATTTCCAGGGCTACTCTACCCACTCGGAATGCGATATTGTTGGTCTTGGCTTGAGTTCTATAGGGCAGGCGGCAGACAGCTTTTCACAAAATGAAAAGGGTTTAGATAAATACTATCAGGCTATAGAATCGGAACAACTGCCAATTGTTAAGGGGCTAATCATCAATCAGGATGACAAAATTAGAAAAACCTTGATTATGGAGCTGATTTGCCACTTCGAAGTGAGCATTTCAAGTCTTGAAGAGCACTATTCAATTGAATTTACAAAATATTTTGCAGACAGCCTTGAAAGGCTAGCTGAAATGCAAAATGACGGCCTGATTGAGCTGAAGAGTGATTCCATAAAAGTGATGGACAGAGGAAAGCTTTTGGTGCGCAACATTTGCATGGTATTCGATAATTATCTGAAGGAAAACAGTGCTAATTTTTCTAAAACAATCTAACAAAAGATAAAATATAAATTTCATAACTTAACATTATATTATCAAGCTATAAACAATTAAAGGGACCAAGATAAATTGTTATTATTGGCGATCAAAAATAATCCCTTTAGATATTCAATCTAAGCTCATTTGTTAGCCAAAGATCAAGAACGATACTTATGTACAGTGACCGCCAGTGTTGCAGATTTGACGGTGTGGTTTTAGGCGCGATTTTTGAACTTGCGGTTCGTCAAGTTCAATTACATAAACTGCTTAAATATTAATTTTTTTCGTGATTTGTTTGGAAGATTAAGACTTTGCAGCAGGCACAGAAGGTGTGATTGAATTCACATCATTATTTTGGGCACGATGTCTAAGTACATGGTCCATTAGGGTTAGTGCCAACATTGCTTCCGCTATTGGGGTTGCCCTGATACCGACACAGGGGTCATGGCGACCGGTTGTTGAGACCTTGTTCTTTTTACCTTGTTTGTCAATGCTCTCGACATTGAGTCGTATACTCGAGGTTGGTTTGAGTGCAATTGAAACGAGTATATCCTGACCGGAACTGATGCCACCAAGAATGCCGCCAGCATTGTTTGAAGTGAATCCTTCAGGCGTTATTGGGTCTCTATGAGCCGAACCTTTTTGACTTACAACATCGAATCCAGCGCCTATCTCAACGCCTTTGACTGCATTGATGCACATCATTGCGTGCGCAATTTCCGCGTCAAGTCGGTCAAATATTGGTTCGCCTAGACCGACAACCATGTTGCTAGCAACGACATTAATTCTCGCGCCAATAGAGTCACCAGACTTTCTGAGTTTGTCCATATAGCTTTCCATTTCAGCAACTTTGGTCTCATCTGGGCAAAAGAACGGGTTTTGATGGACCTCGTCCCAGTCAAAGTTCTCAATCGCAATTGGTCCTAGCTGGGCTAGATAGCCGCGAACATCTATACCATAATTTTCCCGAAGGTATTTCTTTGCGATACCGCCGGCCGCTACTCTTATAGCTGTCTCTCTGGCAGATGACCTGCCACCACCACGGTAATCTCTTATTCCGTATTTTTGCTGGTAGGTATAGTCGGCATGTCCGGGACGAAAAGTGTTGGCGATTTTGCTGTAATCTCTAGGTCTCTGGTCGGTGTTATTAATCACCAGCCCAATCGGCGTGCCCGTCGTTACACCTTCAAACGTACCGGAAACTATCTTGACCTCGTCAGACTCTCTTCTCTGGGTTGTATGCCTTGAACTGCCAGGCTTTCTTAAGTCTAGATCGCCCTGGAGATCCTCTTCGCTCAAAGACATACCTGGCGGGCAGCCGTCTACGATACCCAAGAGCGAGTCTCCGTGACTCTCACCGGCTGATGTTAGGGTAAATAATTTTCCAAAAGTGTTACCAGACATTGACCTTATTCGCGCATTATATCTATCGCCAATATTATACCTATGCCAAATTTTTTAACACAAAAGATTAGCTTGATGCCTTGACTCAATAGATTAGATAAATACTGTTAGTTAGAAATGACTCGAGGGGTTAAAGGAGGTTAAAAAACCTTATCAACCATCCTAAACCCTCTGCAAGTAAAGTGGTGCCCTTGGCGAGATTTGAACTCACGACCCTTCGCTTAGGAGGCGAATGCTCTATCCAGCTGAGCTACAAAGGCATGCCTACTATTATTGCCAGTTCTGTAGATTTATTCAAGAAATAATTTGCTCAACGATGTAATCGGCGTCTAGAAAGTCTAAAGAAATTACCTTTAATTCGCGACCAGTTTGGAGGCTTAATGAAGGCATTCTGTTCATCCCCTTGGATTTCGCTAAACTTATTTCAGTTAATAGTGTCTTACTTACTATTTCAGAACTGAGGTCAACTTGAAATTTTTCTACATCTAGCCCCAGCTCTTCGGCAAGAGCAACCAAAACATGTTCGTCCGAGGGATTTTGAGCGTCGAGATAGTAACACTTCTGAATAGCACTAATCATCGGCAATTCAAACTCTGGACTTTGAAGTCTGGCGGATATTACGGCTCTACAGGCAGGATAAGTTGAACGTCTTGGTTTGCATTTAGTCCAAAAGTCATAATTGAACTTTGTTCCTGGGATTTTTTTTTCAATCCTTCTCCAGTTCGACAGTACGTAATCTCGGGTATGCAAGGGCATATCTTCATCGCTGTCAGGAGCCAAGCCGCCAAGCAAAGAGACAACCTTTATTTTGCCGTTTAATTGCTTTGTTACGATATCCCAAGTTGGCTTAAAGCCCCAACACCAAGAACACATCGGGTCATGTAGGTAGTAGATCTGTGAATCATCAAAAGTCAATGAAATTTTCCAATATTAAGGTATATAATCATTATAGGGAGCTAATTAAAGTTGGAGTAGAACAATGAAATTATTTATGAAAAGTTTAATTGTGTTACCTTTTTTATTTATCTCGCAGTTTACCCTAGCTGGAAGTTTTGTGGACTACGCTACAGTAACTTCGGTGAATAAGATCTACAAACAATACAGAGTTGAAAAGCCGGTCCAAGAGTGCTACATCAAAGAGACTCTGCAGAACCCAGGTGACGGTAGTGCTACCAACGAGATAGTGGGCGCAATACTCGGTGGTGCGATTGGAAATAAGTTTGGCGAAGGCGATGGTAAAGAGGTTATGACTCTTGCAGGTATTATCTTAGGCGCTTCGTTGGCGCATGATGAAGAGGTCGCCAATTCGTCGGGTACACAAGTAGTGGTTAGTCAAGAGGTTTGTGAAACCAAAGTGAAAACGAGCTTCGAGCAGCGATTAAACCATTACTTGGTCCATATCGTGTATGAGGGACGTGAGCTCAGTTACACAACTAAAAAAAGACCATTTGAGGATATAGTCAAGGTAAGGGTAACGGTTACCGGTCTTGGAGACTAGCTAGTTTGACGCTTTTGATTTGTCGCATAATTGCGATTGAAGTTCTATTGCTTAGCTGATAATGTTCATACCTATCCTTATAATGCTGCTTGCACTTGTTATTGTAGTTATAACTCTCTTTATTTTTGTTAAAGTTGCTAAAGGAAAACCACCCCAAGGAAGGGCGCTAGATTATCTTGACAGCGGAGAAATAGCCCAAGGTCGAGTGATTGCCTGCATTGGTGACTCCTTGACGCATGGCAATTTAGGGGCTTGCTGGGTTGAACATTTGCGCGATAAATTTCCGCAAGATGTATTTCTCAACGAAGGTATCAACGGTGATGTTGTTTGGCAGGTTCACGAGAGACTTAAGCCGATACTTGAATGTCGACCGGATTTAGCAATTCTAATGATTGGTAGTAATGACGCTATGGGTTCATTTGACGAGAGTTCTGGTAAAGGTTATAAAAAAAACAATAAGTTGCCAGAGATTCCTACTTTTAATGCTTACAAAAAATTATTGCCTGAACTTATTGATCGACTTTCTGAAATCCCTAAAATTGCGATATGCACATTGCCGCCAATCGGAGAGTGTCTAGATTCGGCAATTAACCAGCATATTGAGAAATTTAATGTCTTCATAAATAAAACCGCAGAAGAAAAAAATATCTCTGTTCTAGATGTGTCAGACTCGATGTGGGATGAGCTATCAAAAAGAACTTACCCGGCAAAGAAAAACTACAATCCAAAAATGACCGTCATATTAAAGGATATTTATGGAGCATGGATTCAGCACTATATATTTAAAAAGCCCTGGGATAGGGTAGCTGAATCGAGAGCGCAGTGGCTTCTGTTTGATCAGATACATCTCGGTGAGCGAGGAGCCCGTGTTATGTTAAGCCTTGCTAAAGGGTATATATCTACCAACTAATATTGGCGCTATTAAATCAATTTGGTTTAATTTTGTAATTTAACTAGACTGTTTCATTTTATAAATAAAAGTATAATTTGTGGCTAGATTTATACCAAATCTAGATGACAGTGCTGCGTTATTATTAGATAACCAAAGGAGACTCCATGAAAGATATAAATGTTGAAGATAGACTGATTTTTGCTTTGGATGTTCCTGAAGTGGAAGAAGCCAAGGATATCGTCTCCGAGTTAGATGAGAGTGTTAACTTCTACAAGATTGGTATGGAGCTGTTGATGACTGGAAGATACTTCGAACTACTCAATTGGCTTATCGATAATGACAAGAAAGTTTTCGTTGACTTGAAGTTCTTTGATGTTCCTGAAACTGTCGGCAGGACTATAGCTCGGCTTAGCGACTATGGCGCCACATTCGCTACCGTTCATGGCAATCAGGCGTTGATGGAAAGGGCTGCTCAGAATAAAAAGAATTTAAAGGTATTGGCGGTAACAGCGCTCACCAGTCTAGATAGAGGCGACCTTGATGACCTGGGTTTTGATTGCAATATACAAGATTTGGTGATTTCTCGTGCCAAGCGGGCATTCGAGGCAGGGTGCGACGGTGTCGTTTCTTCAGGCTTGGAGGTGCCATTTTTACGTGAATATGTTGACAACAAACTTATTGCAGTGACGCCAGGCATTCGTCCAGTGGCTAATGACGACGACCAAAAACGTGTCGTGGATGTTGCCACAGCTTTTAAGAGCGGTTCTGATTACATTGTTGTTGGCAGGCCAATCAAGAATGCTGACAACCGTTACAAAGCGGCCAGCGACATACAAAAAATTATCCGTTCTGTTTTCGAGTAAGTATAATAATCCTCTTCGTAGTCGCGTAACTCAGCTGGTTAGAGTGTCACCTCGACAAGGTGGAAGTCGTCAGTTCAAATCTGACCGCGACTACCAACTCAAAAATCTTGTTTTTAATTTAACAAAATTTGGATTTTTAGTTATCATTAGAATCTAATTCAAATATAATTCAAACATGAATAAATTACTCCAAATTTTGTTACTATCGCTTGTCTTAGTAGGTTGTTCTTCGTTAGAACTTGAAACTGCCGCCTCTTCAGAATCTGAAACTCAAAGGATTCTTGCTATGGGTCTTACTCATGAGGAGAACCTGATAGAAGCGAGTAAACTCAAAAGCTCTCACATGGTTTCAGTAGTCACTGGACAGTTGAATAAAGCCAGGGATGAAAAAATTCAAGCTGAGTTTGATTTAGTAGAGTCGGCCAAATTTGCTGATATGGTAATAGTTTCTGGTAATAATTCAAGTTTTATTGGTCCTGAGATATCTGAATCTATAATGACGGGTGTTCTAATAGATGATGTTGATTTACAAGATTATTTTTTACAGGGTTTAAAAGATACAAATAGTGGCATTGTTAGTCATCAACTTCAATTAAAGCTAACACATAATTCAAGTGACAAGAGAAACTACTTCTCTGCTAATTTATGTGATAAATGGATGCGTTGTGATGGCAATGAAACAAACATTAGTCAAATTTCAACTAGTGTTTCAAATTGTATTTCTTCTAGTTGTAACTATAGAGAAGTTATAGAAGTAAACTTAACTGATGAATTTTTGAGGAGCAATATGGAAACAGGGTTTTCTATGCGTTTCAATTCAAAAAAAGAAACCAATAAAATCACTATTTCTTCTGCTTATCTGAAAGGCTATCTGCAAGTTGCTAATTAGTCACTTTTTTCACTTCTCTTATGAGCACCATTGCGATGATTTTTGCGCTTTCCATATCTTAATTTAACATATAGCCGGAGTAAAAAACGTCTCAACTACGAAGCACAAATACGGCACACACAACCGCAAACCATTTAAAAATAGGCCTCTGTCTGCCTCGACAGGGTGGAAGTCTTCAGTTCAAATCTGACCGTGACTACCACTCTAAAAAACCGCTAATAATTGGCCTTTAAAGAGATAATTAACCCATTGCTTGAAGTTTAAATGGTGTTCTGACTACACCCATCTCTTCTGCGATGCTTTTAGCCTCATCTGAGCTAAATGCTGCCATCATACCTGCCGGATCAAAGACATCTACTACAACAATAGCGGTATGGTCATCTACCTTTCCCACTTTAGCATTTCTTGAAAATTGCTGCCTCATATCTGCCAGCTCATCAAAGCTTTTTTTCCATTCATCATATGTTCCATTATTTATTTCAATCATTATCATTGTGTTCATTATCCTTCCTCCTAAGTATTTATTAGATAATATTATTTAGTCAATGCAAAGTTAGTATATACCTATATAGTAATTTGGTATACAATTCCATCTAATGAAGTCGTTTTTATCCTTCCTATTTATCTTGTTCGCAACCCTCTGTGTTAATGCAGACTCTTCACTCTACGATAGAGGAAGGGAATTGTTTGAGGCAAAGGACTATGATAAAGCGCTCAAAGCTTTTGTGCTTGCAGCTAATACGGGTGACTTGGATGCAATGACTGCTGTTGGGATTATGTATATCGGTGGTTGGGGTGTAGAACAAAGCGATCAATTAGGGCTCGATTATATAACCAAAGCGGCTAACCAATCTCACCCCAAAGCGCAATACTCTTTAGGTGCTATTTACTATCTAGGTGTAGGTGTGCCAGTTGACTTTGACAAGGCTTTTAGCTGGCTTAGTTTATCTGCCAAGCAGGGCTACCTTGATGCGCAACATAACCTTGCTGAAATGTATGAGACTGGCAAAGGTGTTGATAAGAATCTCAAGAAAGCCTATGAATATTACCTTATGGCTGCAAGAAAACATAACCTAGACTCTCAAATAAAAGTTGCCGCAATGTATAGGGATGGTATCGGCACCGAAAAAAATCTAGAAAAAAGCCAGTACTGGCTAGATCAGATTGAGAAATCTAAGCAGGGTAATTAATAGGGTCGTTATTAATCTATACTCTGCAAATCTTTTTAGTCGTTTGATCATATTTTGCATAGCAAGAACAGTATCTGGCCTTATTATTATTTGTGCTATTTGATATAGTAAAGATTGATAACTAAATGCATCTTTATTCTATTTTTTTCTAAATAGTTATGAATTGATATAGGTCAATATCTATTTTTTAAAGAGTGTTAAAATGAGCTGATATCAAACTACCTTAAGAACGTAATGGATTACGATATTGTTGTTATTGGCGGGGGACCAGCTGGACTAAGCTTTGCCTGTTCCATGCTTAACCAAAAAATAAAGCTACTATTAGTTGAAAGGTCATCGATTGAGTCAATCTCAGACCCGCAGCAGGATGGCCGTGAAATTGCACTTACACATCAATCTCGAAAAATTCTATACGAGCTTGGCGTTTGGTCGCTTATTAACGAAGACGAGGTGAGTCTTCTGAAAGAGGCAAAGGTTTACAGTGGTAGTTCGAATTCTTTGTTAGATTTTGATGCGAAAAAGTCCTCTATTGAGGCGCTTGGCTATCTTGTTCCAAACTATTTGATCAGAAAAGCGCTCTATGAGAGGGTTTTGCAAGCTAATAATGTCGATATCGTGACGGGGGTCAGTGTTGATGATGTCAATACAAGTAATTCTGGTGCAGAGGTTGTGCTTTCTGACGGTAAATCCGTTAAAACTAGGCTTGTTGTGGCCGCTGACAGCCGTTTCTCTGAAATCAGGAGAAAAATGGGTATACCTGCTCTGATGAAGGACTTTTCCAAGGTTATGATAGCGACCAGGATGGAGCATGAAAAGAGCCACAACCATGTCGCCTTAGAGTGTTTCAATTACGGTCATACATTAGCTTTATTACCTTTAAATGGCAATGTCTCTTCTGTCGTATTTACTTTCGCAGCAGACAAGGCCGAGGAAATACTCAGTCTAAGCGAGACAAAATTTAACGACATGGCGACCGAGGGTTTCGAGCAAAAATTAGGTCAGATGAAGCAGGTAGGGGGGCGCCATTCTTATCCTCTGGTTGGAGTCTATGCGCAAAAATTCAAAGCCACAAGATTTGCCCTTGTAGGTGATGCTGCAGTTGGCATGCATCCGGTAACTGCGCATGGATTTAATTTAGGACTTAAAGGGCAGGATCTGTTGTCGTTGGCCGTTAAGAGGGCGCTTGATAATGGACTGGACATTGGTTCAGATGAAGTGCTCAGCGATTATGAAAGAAAACATATCAATTTCTCTAGATTGATGTATTTCGGTACCAACGGTATTGTTGCGCTTTTCACCAATGATACCAATGCAGTTAAGCAGATTCGCAAACTGGTGCTCAAGTTTGCTAACCGTTTTCCGCCAGTAAAAGCCCTCATTACTCAGCAACTGACAGAGTCAAAAAAGAGCAACTTGCTGCCTTTTTTATAGTAGAAATAATGGCAGTTGATTTAACAAAGCTCAGAAACGAATTTCGTAAAAGCGGTCTCAGTCGGTCAGATCTAGATGATGACCCGGTTAAGCAGTTTTTGCTTTGGTTTACAGAGGCCATAGACTCAGGTATCGTCGAGCCAAGCGCTATGAGTCTAGCAACTACCGATGAAAGTGAGATTGATATCCGTACAGTGCTGCTCAAATATTTCGATGACAAGGGGTTTATTTTTTATACCAATTATGAATCAAACAAATCGCGCCAGATCGAAACAAAACCCGAAGCGGCGCTTTTGTTTCCCTGGCTTGCTCTTGAGAGACAGATAAAGATTGTTGGTAGTGTAGAGAAGGTGTCAAGACTCGAATCAATAAAATATTTTGCTTCAAGGCCTAAAGATTCGCAAATCGGTGCATGGGCCTCTAAGCAATCCTCGACAATTTCTTCTAGAAGTATATTGCAGAGTCAGTTTGTGTCAATGAAACGAAAATTCTCAAGTGGCGAGGTGCCTTTACCGGACTTTTGGGGAGGTTATCGGGTAATACCAAGGACTATAGAGTTTTGGCAAGGCAGGGAAAGTCGACTTCATGACCGTTTCATCTATCGCAGGATCGAGGATGGATGGAGTATCAGTCGGTTATCTCCTTAAGTGAGGTTAGCAAATCTGTGGTTTCGGGCTTTTCGCCACGCCAAAATTCAAAAGAACTTGCGGCCTGCTCAACTAGCATCCCAAGACCATCGACAACTCTAATAGCACCGTTGTTTAATGCCCAGCTCATAAATGGCGTTTTATTGCCATACATGAGATCATAACAAAAGGCACCACTGGCAACGCCTGAAGAAATATCTAGCATCACTCCATCCAAAGAGGCGCTAGTGGCATTGATGATTATGTCTACCGGTTTGTCCTTTATTTGCTCAAGCCCAAAACCACATACCTTACCGAAATTGCTAAAGTTGTTAGCTAAATCAAGGGCTTTAGATTTTGTTCTATTGGCGAGCAATATGCGGGCAGGCTTTTGTTCTAGTAGTGGCAGTAAGATCCCTTTAGTGGCTCCACCAGCACCTAGAACTAGAATATCTTTGTCTTTGATAGTTTGTCCTAAGTTTTTGCATAAATCAGAAACAAGCCCGATCCCGTCGGTATTGTGGCCAAATAGTTGACCATCTTCAACTTTAACTGTATTGACAGCTCCAGCGACCCTAGCATGCGTTGTGAGCTCATCAGATAAGTCATAAGCCTCAACCTTAAAAGGGACGGTAACGTTAAATCCCTTTCCGCCTGAGGTAACGAAGTCCTTTACATAGCCTTCGAATTCATCTCGCGGAGCGAGTACCTTTTCATAACTGATCAGGTGGCCAGTTTGTTTCGCAAAATATCCATGTATCTTCGGCGATAAGCTGTGGTGGACAGGATTACCAAAGATTGTATACTTATCCATACATCGAAATATTATTTCACCTTGCTAGCTTTTTTTTGTTTATCTTTTGCGCTATCATTCTGACTCTTTTTCCGGTTGTCGTTTTGATTTCGATTTCTGTTTTGATTTCGATTTCTGTTTTGATTTCGATTTCTGTTTTGATTTCGATTTCTGTTTTGATTTCGATTTCTGCTAGGTCGCCTTACCTTTTTTTGTTCCTCTTCGGGGCTACTAACAGTTAAAGATTCAAGAAATTTACTAAACAGTGATACTTTTTTTTCAGGCTTCTTAGTTGTTGGATGGTTGTCAGTTATTGCCGGCAACTCAGGCGGCTCAACAAGTCCTGCTTGGTTAGAGTTAAATTGAGGTTTTGAGATTCCTTGATAGCTCTTATGGTGGCTCCTTTTTTGGCCTTTCTGCTTATTAATGGTGTAACTAGGGAACTGCATATACTGATTAGGAAGCATAGTAACTTTGATATTATGTTTGCTCTCTATAGCTTGTATATGTTGCTTCTTTTCATTCAGAATATAGGTAATAACTTCAATAGAAGACTGCACTGTAAAGTCATTTAGATTTTTATCTGAATTGCATTTATCTTCAAGCTGACGAATAATGGACAAAGCCAATGTTGGTATCGTCGGGATTGAGCCACTACCGTTACACTGTGAACAGATTCTACCGGTTGATTCAGCCACAGAGTTCATCAACCTTTGGCGCGACAGTTCAAGCAGTCCGAACCTTGATATTGTGCCAATTTGTACGCGCGCTCTATCATTAGCTGTATCATTTTCCATCACCTTTTCGATTGAAGCTCTGTTTTCTGTAGAGTTCATATCAATAAAATCGATTACCACAAGACCGCCGATATCCCTTAGCCGCAAATGTCTGGCGATCTCTTTTGCTGCATTTAAATTCGTTTTGAAAGCTGTATCTTCTATATTTGAACCTCTTGTCGCACGAGCAGAATTAATGTCTATTGCGGTCAAAGCTTCAGTGACATCGAAAACTATAGTTGCTCCGGATTTAAGAGAGACCTCTCTACTAAACGCACTTTTCACTTGCGACTCGATACTCATGTGGGCAAACAATGAATGCTCAGTAATGTCAAAATACTTGATACGGTCAAGATAGTGAGGCATCACGAAACTTGCAAAATTCTTTGCTCTTTGGTAGGTCTCCAAATCGTCAATAATGACACTATCTGTATCTTCTCTTAAGTAGTCACGCAGAGCCCTAACAGTGATATCACTTTCTTGATATATTAAGAAAGGGTCTTTTTCATTCTTGGCGGCTGTTTTAATTGACTTCCACAGTTTTGTGAGATGATCGACTTCCCATTGAAGCTCTTTTGCGTTTTTACCAGAACCTTCAGTCCGGATAATCAATCCGGAGTGCTTTGGTAGGTTCAGCTCGGGCAATAGTTTTTTTAGGGCCTGTCTGTCTGTTTGGCTGATCTGTCTTGAAATTCCAGCGCTTTTGGGATTATTTGGCGTCAGAATCATGTAAGCGCCTGCCAAGTTAATATAGGTGCTAAGAGCAGCGCCTTTGTTGCCTCGTTCTTCTTTTTCAACCTGTACAATGATTTCCTGTCCCTCTTTGAGGACATCACTTATAGCTAATTTATCACCTTTCGGTTTGACGCCGATGGCAAAAAAATCTGAAATTTCTTTGAATGGTAAAAAGCCATGCTTTTCCTTGCCGTAATCGACAAATGCAGCCTCGAGTGACTGTTCTACACGAGAGATTTTCGCTTTATATACGTTGCCTTTAGTTTTTTGATTTAGGCTTGTCTCTATGTTAAGGTCAGTAAGCTTTCCATCCTTGGTTATAGCAACTCGAATTTCTTCTTGGTGGGTTGCATTGATTAAAATGTGATTCATAATAAAGTCCTTTTATACTAGGACTATCGAGTACATACATGGCCTCAACACGAGCGCATTGAATTGGGATCAAAATGTGATTAGTAAGATTCATCAATTACCGAATTAGGTTTCTGTAGGTGGCTTCCAATAGCCCAAAATTGCTAGCCTTTTGAGGTTTTTACCTTTACGGCTATAAAAAATTCATTTTAGTCGAAATAAAATATTCGACAATAATAGTATACCATATTCTAGGGTTATTTCTGCAGGCTTATCAGGTTCATTGAGAACTATAAAAGGTTATTGATAAAGCGTTCTACCGCCGTCAATATTAATTATTTGACCAGTAATATAGTCCGACTCGACAAGGAACAGGACCGCTTCAGCAATGTCTTTTGGTTTTCCTTGTCTTTTAAGAGCTACTCTATCTAACATAATTTTCTTTTGATTGTCGCTAATCGAGCCATTAATTTGTGGCCAAATGATTGATCCAGGCGAGATACCGTTTACACGAACGTTTGGGGCTAGTTCTTTGGCAAGAGAGAGTGTCAGCATTTTTAAACCGGCCTTGGAGATGCTATAGATAGGGTGATTTCTGAGAGGGCGCTCAGAGTGAATATCAACTATATTTATTATAGAACCGTTTCTACTGCATAGTTTATTGCTCAGCTGGGTGGCTAAGAAATATGGAGCTTTGAGATTAACATTGATTAAATTGTCCCAGTCTTCATGTTTTGTTTTTGGGAGAGGTGTTGGATAGAAAACAGAAGCATTATTTATCAATAGATCTATTGATTCAATCTTGCTTGATAGTTTTTCTATATTGCTGAGTGAGTTAAGATTAGTACAAACCATTTCGGCTGAATTCGAAATTTTAGTGTTGAGTTCATTGCAAAGAATTTGCGCGTTTTTTTTAGATTGATGGTAATGTACTAGTACTCTGTAATTGTTTTCATGGAGCGTTTTAACAATTTGTGCTCCAATTCTAACAGCACCACCGGTAATTAAAGCAGTTTTCATATAGATAAAATGATTTGGTATTCGATTTTAATTCATACTATTCTAATCAAAGCTGTACTGTGAAAGTATAAAATTTTGCCTATGAGTCTGGAAGACATTATATCTCAAACTATTCGTCAAAAATCTAAGCCAATAGGATTTGACGTATTTATGAATCTTGCCTTGTATAGTCCTAATAATGGCTATTATCGTTCCAATGTAAGTGTGATTGGTCGTCAAGGTGACTTTATTACTGCTCCTGAGACATCAGACCTTTTTGGTTACTCGTTAGCTAGGCAGTGTAAACAGGTTCTAAATAAGAATGCCAGTATATTAGAGTTTGGCGCCGGTAATGGAGTATTGGCTGCGCAGATACTTTTTGAACTAGCTAGATTAAATTCATTGCCAAAAAAGTACTATATTTTGGAGTTGAGTGCACAGTTAAAACAGCAGCAGTACGATACCATTTCAAAAGTACTTCCTGAACTTGTGGATATTGTTGAGTGGTTGAGCGAGCTACCAAATTCTTTTTCCGGTGTTGTTATTGCGAATGAGGTTCTCGACGCTATGCCTGCTAAGAGGTTAATGTTTAGTGATGGACGTTTTTTTGAGCTTGGAGTTGATTATATAGACGGGCAGTTTCAGTGGCACCTATTTGACGAGCCGTTTTTGGAATCAATGAAAATTCCAACTGACAATTTCATTGAAGGCTACAAGACAGAGATTAACTTACAAGCCCTGGACTGGGTTGAGTCGTTGTATGAAGCTATGTCTGATGGACTTGTATTGCTGATAGATTACGGAATGGATCGAATTGAATATTTTCATCCACAGCGAAGTGAAGGGACTCTTCGCTGTTATCATAAGCATAAAGCAAGTGACGACCCTTTTGTAAATTTAGGCAAACAAGACATCACGACTTCGGTAAATTTTTCCGACATTGCTGATCGTGCCAGTGACGCTGGATTTGAAATTTTGGGTTACTGTAATCAGGCAATGTTTTTGTTATCGCTTGGCATACAAGATTATCTTTTAGAAGAGAAGTGTATTGAAAAACGTATCCAGCTTGCCCAGCAAATCAAGCAGTTGATTCTTCCAAGCGCGATGGGTGAAAGTTTTAAAGTATTGGCACTGTCAAAAAAACTCACAGTAAAATTAGATGGTTTTAGAGAACAGAATCTTACAGGCAAGCTTTAGGATAGAGTGTGGATATATTTCAAACAATTATTTTAGGTCTTGTACAAGGCTTAACTGAATTTTTACCGATATCATCCTCGGCACATTTGGTGCTTATTCCAAAGCTTTCAGGTCTTAAAGATCAGGGTCTAGCCTATGATGTGGTTCTGCATTTCGGAACACTGTGCGCAATTGTTTATTATTACCGCTGCTCATTGTTGTCGATGTCGAAGAGTTTTTTTTGCTCTCTACAGACAAAAAGATTGGAAGGAGATGCTGGTCTCGCTTGGGCGGTATTATTGGGAACATTACCGGTAGGTTTAGCTGGATTTTTCTTTAAGAATGATATCTCGATTAACCTAAGATCGGTTGAGGTTATAGCTTTTACAACAATCTTTTTTGGATTGTTGTTGGGTTTTTCAGACTGGCTTAATCGTCGAATGGAGATGGTGCGTGATATGATTCGTTCATCAGACGTCCTGATAATTGGTTGCTTTCAGGTTCTTGCGCTTATACCTGGAACGTCTCGTTCAGGCATAACAATTACCGCCGCCCTGTTAGTCGGTCTCTCACGTCAAATGTCGATTAAGTTTTCATTCCTGTTAGCGATACCGGTTATAACCCTAGCAACAATGGTAAAGTTGTTTGATCTTGTAAATGGATATAGTGAAGTCGATTGGCTGATGTTGGTACTTGGATTTTTTATTTCAGCAACAACTGCCTATGCCACCGTAGTTTTCTTTGTTCGTCTGGTTGACAGGATTGGTTTTCTTCCTTTTGTCGTTTACAGAATTTTATTAGGAGCTATTCTATTGCTATTCTAGTACCCCAACCGGTTTACCGTAAAGATTACACTCCAAGTTCATTTTTGATTGAAACAACAGAACTTAGTTTTGAGCTTAAGGATAACGAGACAATCGTTTCATCAAGAATCTTGTTTTATAAAAACCCCAAATATGAATCTCAAACGAGAGAGTTATTTCTAAATGGCGAGTCAATGGAATTGTTATCGATCAAGATAAATGGCATTGAACCGAACTATCAGTTAAAAGATGACGGCTTATCGCTGACCGAGATGCCGGACAATTTTGTTTTGGAAATCACAAATCGCATTCATCCTGAGACTAAAACCGACCTAAACGGGCTTTATCAGTCGAGCGGTAACTTTTGTACCCAGTGCGAGGCGCACGGATTCAGGAAGATAACCTATTATCTCGACAGACCTGATGTCTTGAGCGTATTTACAATCCATATTTATGCAGATAGAGACAAATATCCGGTTTTGCTAAGTAATGGCAACTTAATAGAGGAATCAAGAACGCATGCGAGATGGCATGACCCAGCGCCCAAACCGTGTTATTTGTTTGCCTTGGTTGCCGGTAAATTGCAATCCTTGAATGATAGTTACACAACAAGCTCAGGGAGAGAAGTCGATTTGAGGCTCTATGTTGAACCACACAATATACATAAAACAGCCTTTGCGATGGAATCATTGAAAAGAGCATTTAAGTGGGAAGAGGACAGGTTCGGTCTTAGCTATGATTTAGATATATACATGATCGTTGCGGTCGATGATTTTAACAGCGGAGCAATGGAAAACAAGGGGCTAAATATATTTAATTCTAGCTGCATTTTAGCGAACAGTAACACGACAATTGATAGCGACTTTCTCAACATTGAATCCATTATTGCTCACGAATATTTTCACAACTGGACAGGTAACCGTGTAACCTGTCGTGACTGGTTTCAGTTAAGTCTGAAGGAGGGCTTGACCGTGTTTAGAGATCAGGAGTTTTCTTCTGACGTACGTTCACGTTCAATTAAAAGAATTGAAGATGTTGTATCCTTGAGAAATAGACAGTTCCCAGAAGATTCTGGCCCTATGGCCCATCCTGTAAGACCAGAATCCTATATTGTTATGGATAATTTCTATACCGCAACGGTATACGACAAGGGAGCTGAAGTTATTCGAATGATACATACTATTCTAGGAGAAAATGGCTTTCAAAAAGGTATGCAGTTATATTTTCAACGACACGACGGGAATGCAGTTACGATTGATGACTTTGTTGCTAGTATGGCAGATGCCAATGAACTTGATTTTGAAGCCTTTATGCCTTGGTATAACAGAGCAGGAACCCCTGAAATCAAGGTTATTGATGACTATGACGCAAAGAAAAAAATTTATCGAGCTACATTTAGACAAAAAAATCAGTCTAAGCCTTATGTTATCCCCAACAAATTTGGACTTATTGACGCCGAAGGTCGCGAGATTGCTTCGGGACTCATACTCTTAGATGAACTTGAAAAAACAATCGAATTTAAAGATATCGAATCTAGACCTGTGCCTTCATGGTTTAGAGCTTTTTCAGCGCCAATAATTATTAATTCAAATATCTCAAATAAGGATAAATTCTATTTGTCTCTACATGACACAGATCCTTTTAATCGCTGGGATAGTATGCAAAGTTTATGGTTGCAATGTATTTTAGAGCCGGAAGATTTTGATCAAAGTAACCTTTTCGATGTCATAGAAAGACTCCTTAAACAGGAACCAGATTATGCTCTATTATCAAAAATGTTAGAGATTCCTGCAGAGCGAATTCTACACCAGAACGTTGCTAAAATTGATGTCTCTAAGTTACATCAAAAACGTGAAAGTGTAATTAACGCAGTTAGCAAGGAGCTCAAAGAGGCCTTAATCTCTACTTATGAAAAATTAAGCACTAATAAATCATTCGATCTTTCTACAGAGTCGATTGGCGAGAGGGCGCTTAAGAATCTTTGTCTAAAATATTTAGCTAACAGCGATAGTCATGAATTGGCATATGAGCAGTTTAATAGTACCAACTGTATGACTGATAGAATGGCATCTTTTGAGACTCTAATAAGAAATCATAACCCTTATCTTGATGAGGTAATTAAGTGCATATATAATGAATTTATGGACGATAAACAGGTTATAGATATGTGGTTTAGCTATCAGAGTCTATCTCCACTAACAACACCATCTCGTGTTGAAGAATTGATAGGTCATAGACTTTTTTCAATCAAAAATCCTAACAGGGTTCGATCGCTAATTGGCGCTTTTACACAAAACCATCATCAATTTCATTGTCGGGATGGTTACCGATTATTCGGCGAATTTATCTTAGAACTTGATAGCATCAATCCTCAGGTAGCTTCAAGACTGGTAGGTGTATTCAATTTATGGAAAAAATACACCTCGAATTACTCTGAACTACAAAGAAAAGAGCTTGAAACAATTCGTGCCAGCAAAAATTTATCGAACAATGTATTCGAGATAGTAAATATTTCATTGGAGGGTGAATGATAAATACAGATATTGTCAAAGCTCTGGCAGATTTTTTGACCCAGAATAAACTGACTATTTCAGTGGCAGAGTCGTGCACTGGTGGAAGCCTTGCAAGTACTCTGACAAGTCTATCAGGCGCATCCATTTATTTTGATTGTGGTTTTGTAGCATATAGCAATAAAGCTAAGCAAGACTTACTATATGTTAACAAGGACACAATAACAAAGTACGGGGCAGTTAGTGAGGAAGTTGCTCTTGAAATGGTTAATGGAGTTATAAAAAATTATACCAGCGATTTCGTTGTCGCCATAACAGGTATTGCAGGACCATCTGGTGGCACCACTACAAAGCCTGTCGGTATGGTTTGTTTTGGCTTTTCTAATTACGGAAACAAATACACCAGCACACAGCTATTCAAAGGTGACAGGCTAAGTATTATCTCGCAGAGTGTCAAATACTCAATAGAGCAACTATTGAAGCAATCCTAATGGCATCTTATAGTGTTTCTGTTGCCCCAATGATGGATTGGACTGACAAGCATTGTCGTTATTTCTATCGTTTACTTAGTCAATACACTCAGCTATACACTGAAATGATAACTTCAAAAGCAATCTTAAAGGGCGACAATAATCGCTTGTTAGATTACAACGCAGTTGAGCATCCACTAGTCCTACAGATTGGCGGAAGTGACCCTGTTGAAATGGCGGATTGTGCAGTTATTGCAAAGCGTTGGGGTTACGACGCAGTTAATATAAATGTGGGCTGTCCTTCAGACAGAGTTATGTCGGGCAGTTTTGGCGCCTGTTTAATGAGAGAACCCGATCTGGTAGCTTCTTGCGTTGAAAGTATGATCGAAGCTTGTGACATTCCTGTTAGCGTTAAAAGCAGGATAGGGATTGACGAAATGGAAACTTATGATGAGCTAAGCGATTTTGTCTATCGTATTCATAAAAAGGGTTGCCAGCACTTTATCATTCATGCTCGTAAGGCCTGGCTACATGGTTTAAGTCCAAAGCAAAATCGCACCATACCGCCACTTAATTATCCTTGGGTCTATGAGATAAAGAAGGACTTTCCGCGACTCAAAATTACGATCAATGGCGGCATCACAAACACTAAAGAAGTGCTAAATCATCTAAAAAGAGTTGACGGCGTAATGCTGGGAAGGGCGATATACAATGAACCTTTCACTTTAACAGAAATCGACAGCCATGTATTTGGCGTCAGTGGTGCAAAAAAGTCACGCGAAAAGATAGTTATTGAATATATTAAATATATTGAAAGACAGCACAAGTTAGGTGTACCAGTAAGGGCAATGACGAGGCATATTCTGGGTCTATATCACGGACAGAAGAACGCCAAAATGTTTCGTCGACTTTTAAGTGGCAATACTGTAGATTTGAGTCATTTAAATGAATGGCTAAATTTTGCTAATAATTAAACAAAACAGTGCTCATTGTTAGCTAAAAACTTTGGTAAAATTTTATCAAAACTTTCTTAATTAATTAACCCGTATGGCATCCGGAAACGATTTTATTGCGAGCATCGATATTGGTACAGACAAAATTGTCGTGCTTGTTGCTGAAAGGGATGATGAGAGGCTTCGCATAATTGGCCAAGGAATATGCCCTTCAGCTGGCGTAAAAAGAGGCTCAGTGGAAGCGATCGAGCCACTATCTCGCGCAATATCAAAGGCAGTCCAGCAAGCCCACAAAAGTTCAGCTGTCGATTTAGCTACCGTGCGTGTAAATCTTTCAGATAGCCATCTCAGTTGTTTTGAAGGTTATGGAAAGGTTCCTATTGAAGATAAGGTTACCAACACAGATGTCAACAAAGTTTTGGATTCAGCCCAGGCATACCCCATGCCTACCAATAAAGAGAGACTGCATGTTTTTAAAAAGAAATTTACAATCAATGGCTCAGTGAAGGTCGACAATCCAGTCGAAATGGATGCCGACGTACTTGAGTCTAATGTTCATATCGTAACCGTTTCCAGTTCCAGTATGAGGAATATAGAGTATACATTGAAGCAATGCGATCTCAATGTGGATGAACTTGTGCTTGACTCTATGGCAAGTTCTGAGGCGATACTAACTCAGGAAGAAAAAGATAACGGTGTATGCCTGATCGATATCGGCGCTGGCATGACAAATTTTTCGGTTTTTCATCACGGCGGAGTAATTCATAGCGGCATTGTCGCTATTGGCGGCAACCATGTAACTGAAGAGATCGCCTTTGCCTATGGAACATCTTTTAACGAGGCGCAGAGATTAAAGGAGGTTTACGGAAGTGCTAGAGCTTCGCTTATTAGTAACGACGAGTTTGTTGAATTCGCTCAAACCTCAAACCGTGACCCGCACCAGCTATCAAGCTATACATTGGCTGAAGTTATAGAGGAGGCTTACCTTGATATTTTTTCATTACTGAAAAATAATTTGCAGCATGAAGGTATCTATAAAAACCTAAAATCAGGCATAGTTTTGTGTGGCGGAGGTTCTCGAATTTCCGGTTGCGAGGAATTTGTACGAAGATTTATGTCAAAAAGAGTGAAACTAAGCTCTATCAAACGACGCAACTTTACAGCTCCAGAATCTATCTTTGACGACTATCGATATGTGAGTGCTATTGGACTGTTAATGTATAAGGAAGATGTGCCACAGGAAGTTCTAGTTAAAGCAAGAGGCGGTACTTTTGGTAAAATTAAAGACAAAATTTTTGGTGAGTTTTAGTTAATGGTAAAGCAAAGAACTATCAATAAAATGGTCAAAGCCAGAGGGGTTGGTATTCATAGCGGCAAGCAGGTTAATTTAACTCTAATACCAGCCAAAGTTGACCATGGCGTGGTATTTAAAAGGATGGATGCAGGAGGTAAAGAAGTTCATGCACATAGCGCTTTTGTTAATGAAGTAGTTCTATCAACAGGTTTAGAAAGTCAGGGCGTAAAAGTTTCAACTGTAGAGCATCTGATGTCAGCATTATCTGCCCTTGGAATTGATAATGTTATGGTTGAGCTCGACTCCTTTGAGGTGCCCATCATGGATGGCTCTTCCGCGGCATTTATCTTTTTAATCCAGTCTGCTGGAATAACAGAGCAGGATGCACCAAAACGATTTATTGTTATTAAAGATACTGTGCGAGTTGAAAATGGTGAATCTTGGGCGCAAGTTGGCCCTCATAATGGATTCAAGGTCACCCTTGAGATTGACTTTAAACATAAAAAGGTCAAAGAAAGCGGTCAAAAACTCAGTATAGATTTTTCAGAGCAATCCTATCTTAAGGAGATTTCTAGAGCTCGCACGTTTGGATATTTAAGGGACGTAGAGACGCTGCAAAAACAAAATCTTGCGTTAGGTGCAAGTATTGATAACGCTATCGCGTTGACGGATGACGATATTCTTAACGAAGATGGCTTACGTTTCCATAACGAATTTGTGAAACACAAAGTCCTCGACATTGTCGGCGACCTTTTTCTTTTAGGTAGTAATTTTATCGGTTACTATGAAGGCTACAAGACAGGCCATATGATAAACGATCAGCTACTCTCAGCAATTCTATCCCAGCCTGACGCTTATATCGTAGAGACCTTTGAAAAGCAGGACTCTCCAATCCAGTATTATTCTGAAGATTGGCAGAACGACCTCTAAATGGATATTTTTTTTACTACTTGTGCCGCTAGGCAGCTTTATTTATCCCTTAAAAACAGATAGAGACGTAGAGTTTTTCAAGAGAAAACTTTGGGTATAATTTGACCTTTTTAATTTAGTGTTAATTGCCATGAAGTTAAATGGTGCGCAGATACTGATAAATAGTCTCCAAAACGAAGGGGTAGAATATATCTTTGGGTATCCTGGGGGGGCGGTCCTTCATATTTTTGATGCTATTGAGACCCAAGATGATATTATCCATGTATTGGTAAGACATGAACAGGGCGCAGCACATGCGGCGGATGGATATGCTCGGACTAGCGGTAAGCCCGGCGTTGTTTTAGTGACATCAGGGCCAGGGATTACTAATGCAGTTACAGGTATAGCTACAGCACATATGGACTCTATTCCAATGGTAGTCATTTCTGGCCAGGTGCCTTCACCATTGATTGGTATGGATGCATTCCAAGAGGTTGATGCTACTGGTATTACGCGTTCCTGTGTCAAACACAACTTCCTTGTCAGAGATATTAATGAGATTGCAAACACTGTAAAGAAAGCGTTTCATATTGCAACCACAGGGCGTCCAGGTCCGGTTGTTGTTGACATCCCTAAAGATATAACTATAGAACAAATTAACCCTAAAAGTTATCCTGAAGAGATAGAGATGCGCTCCTATAAGCCGACAGTTAAAGCGAGTAATCGTCAAATTAAAAAGGCAGCAGAGTTGATTCTGAATTCGCATCGCCCAATAATATATTCGGGCGGTGGATGCGTGATTGGTAATGCCTCCGATGAGCTGAGAGAGTTCACCCGGATGTCAGGATTTCCTATCACGCAAACCTTAATGGGGTTGGGCGCTTATCCGGGTAACGATGAATTGTCTTTAGGTATGCTGGGTATGCATGGAACTTATGAATCCAATATGGCAATGTATGGCGCTGACTGTGTTATCGCGATAGGTGCTAGATTTGATGACAGGATTACTGGACATCTAGATAAATTTTGCCCCAATGCGAAATTTATCCATGTCGACATTGATCCATCACAGATATCAAAAAATGTTGTCGCTGATATTCCAATCGTTGGTCAGGTTAAACAGGTATTGGAGATCCTTATCGAGGAATTAAAAGGTAATAAATTTCAAGATATAAAAAAGTGGTGGTCGCAAATTAATAAATGGCGTGAGGTCGACTCTTTAGCTTACAAAAAGGATCCAGGTGTGATTAAACCGCAAACAGTGATTGAAACACTTTACGAAGTTACCAAGGGTCAAGCTATCGTGACCTCGGATGTTGGTCAGCATCAGATGTGGGCGGCACAGTATTATATGTTTGACGAGCCACGTCGCTGGATCAATTCAGGCGGCCTAGGGACTATGGGTTTTGGACTTCCAGCAGCGATGGGTGCTAAATTGGCAATGCCAAAAATGGATGTCGCCTGTGTTACCAGTGAAGGAAGTATCCAGATGATGACACAGGAGCTCTCTACAATGTTGCAGTATAGTACTCCAGTAAAGATTCTAAATCTCAATAACGGTTACTTAGGAATGGTTAGACAGTGGCAAGAATTTTTCTATGAGAAGCGTTATGCGATGTCTTATATGGAGGCTTTACCAGACTTTGTCAAGTTAGCCGAGAGCTATGGACATATGGGTATTTTAGTAGAAAAAGAGGCAGATCTAAAGCCCGCTATGCTTGAAGCGTTCAAGCAAAAAGAACGCACTGTTTTTGTAGATATAAAAACAGATCCAACTGAAAATGTATTTCCAATGATTCCCGCAGGAGGTGCTCATTGCGATATGCTGTTGGCAGGGCGAGATGAAATGGCATCGAAAGATGAAACTGACCTGAACGCGGTGTAAATTATGAGACATATTATTTCAGTACTGTTAGAAAATGAAACCGGCGCACTGTCAAGAGTGTCAGGTCTTTTTTCGCAACGAGGATTTAACATCGAATCACTCACAGTTGCGCAGACGAATGACCCTAGTTTGTCTCGCATGACAATCGTGAGTACAGGGAATGATAGAGTGTTAGAGCAAATTGTCAAACAACTCAACAAGCTTATAGAGATTGTAAAGGTTAGCGATCTTACTAGTCAAGATCATGTCGAACGTGAACTAATGCTTGTCAAGGTTTGCCCGACAAACAAAGACGAGTTCGATATCAAACAGCTGGTTGATATATTTTCTTGTAAAATCGTCGATGTAACTGAAAAAACTTACACCATCGAGATTTCGGGAAAGACAAAGAAAATTAACGCCTTCTTAAATGCACTTGATTCGGCAATCATTATGGAAGTTTCAAGAACCGGTGTCACCGGAATTTCCAGAGGCAAGAAGGCAATCTTAAAATAAAGGAAATATAAAATGAATAGATATTATGATCAGGACGCAGACCTTGCTATTATTCAGAGCAAGAAAGTCACAATTATTGGTTATGGCTCTCAAGGCCATGCCCATGCAAACAATTTGAAAGATTCAGGTGTAGATGTAGCAGTTGGACTTAGGGAAGACTCGTCATCCGCCGCCAAGGCAAAAGAGGCTGGCATCACCGTAATGTCAGTTGAAGATGCAAGTGCCTGGGCAGACGTTGTGATGGTTCTAGCGCCTGACGAGTTTCAAGCTAAAATATATAGTGAAAGTATTGAGCCAAACCTAAAACAAGGCGTCGCTCTTGCTTTTGCTCATGGACTTAATATTCATTTTGATTTAATTGTACCAAGGGAAGATCTAGATGTCATCATGATTGCTCCTAAAGCGCCCGGCCATACAGTACGCTCTGAGTTTGTAAAGGGTGGCGGTATTCCAGACCTAATTGCCATAAATCAAGATGCCACAGGTAACGCTAAAGATATTGCTCTTTCGTATGCCTCCGCTATTGGCGGTGGTAGAACAGGGATATTGGAAACAACCTTTAGAGAAGAAACTGAAACAGATTTATTTGGTGAACAGGTGGTTCTTTGCGGTGGCACAACATCACTCGTTCAGGCTGGATTTGAAACACTAGTAGAGGCAGGCTATGAACCTGAAATGGCCTACTTTGAATGTCTTCATGAATTAAAACTGATCGTTGATTTATTGTATGAAGGTGGGATTGCAACTATGCGCTACTCAATCTCTAATACGGCTGAGTATGGCGACGTTACAAGAGGACCAAGAATTGTCACTGATGAAACCAAAGCAGAAATGAAAAAAATTCTAAGCGAAATCCAGAACGGCACGTTTACCAAGGAATTTATCAACAATGTTGCTGATTTGCCAGCTCGTCGTGAAATTCAGCGCAATCATCAGATCGAAAAAGTTGGCGAGAGTTTACGCGCTATGATGCCTTGGATTGCTAAAAACAAGTTGGTAGATCAATCTAAAAACTAATTATTTAAGTAACACAGCTTAACTTAATAATTAATTGTGACTGAAAAAAGACAAAACAAAAGGGGTATATATATACTGCCAAGCATTTTTACCACTTTTGCTTTGTTTGCCGGTTTTTATTCTATTGTCGCCTCCATTAACGGTGACTATACTCTAGCAGCCATTTCCATAATGGTTGCAATGCTTTGGGATGCCCTTGATGGTCGAGTTGCTCGATTAACCAATACTCAAAGTGCATTTGGCGCTGAGTATGACTCGCTCTCAGATCTGGTGTCGTTTGGTGTGGCTCCTGCTCTTCTGGTGTATGAATGGTCTTTATCGGATCTAGGGAGGATTGGTTGGCTTGCAGCGTTCATTTATTTGACCTGTGCAGCGCTAAGACTGGCAAGATTTAATATCCAAGTCGGTACCGCAGATAAGCGCTACTTCCAAGGCCTACCTTCGCCGGCCGCTGCAGGCGTAATTGCTAGTATGATTTGGCTCAAATTCTGGAACTTTGAGTATTTTGATATTGGCTTTGTATCTCTTAGCTATTACATAGGTATTGCAATAACAATAATTTGCGGGCTTCTTATGGTGAGTAATGTTCGTTACTATAGCTTTAAGGAGTTTGAAACAAAAAAAAAGGCATCATTCAGATTCCTATTGTTGAGTGTTATGAGCCTTATATTGCTGCTCTATAAGCCTAACATTGTCTTATTTACAGGCTTCTTTATCTATCTACTTTCTGGTCCGATTATTACAAAGACTGGTCTTAATAAAAAACGTAATAAGAAAAAACAAGCTAAATCAACATAAGTTCCTTTATAATCAGCATCTATGAGAGTAAATACTGATTCACTGCTACCTCTTTCACTCGGCAACCTCTTGGCGTTGTTGCGATTATTGCCGTAAGGCAATAATTATCCTTATAGACGAAAGTCTATCCCTAAAACTTAAGCTAAAATTAGAACAACAAAAAAAGGAGTAACCGATGTCCGATAAATTGATTATATTTGACACAACATTGAGAGATGGAGAGCAATCTCCTGGCGCCTCGATGACTAAGGACGAGAAGATTCGGATAGCAAAGATACTAGAAAAGATGCGTGTCGATGTTATTGAAGCTGGATTCGCTATCGCCTCTCCGGGCGATTTCGATGCTGTTAGAGCGGTCGCAAAGGCGGTCAAAGATTCGACAGTTTGTTCTCTCGCGAGGGCGCTTGACAAAGATATAGATCGTGCAGGTGAAGCGCTAAAAAATACCAACTCACCGAGAATACACACCTTTATTGCGACATCCGACATTCACATGAAAATGAAGCTCGACATGACTCCAGACGAGGTAGTCTCTCAAGCTGTTCGTTCTGTCAAGAGAGCGACAAAGTATACCGACAATATCGAGTTTAGTCCGGAAGATGCCGGACGTTCAGATCTGGATTTTTTGTGTCGCATTATCGAGGCCGCAATCAATGCAGGTGCAACAACAATCAATATCCCGGACACTGTCGGCTACAATATACCGCGCCAGTTCGGAGAAACCATGAGATTGCTTATCGATAGAATACCAAACTCCGACAAGGCAATATTTTCAGCCCACTGCCACAATGATCTAGGTTTAGCAGTTGCTAACTCGCTCTCAGCCGTTCTTAATGGTGCCAGACAGATTGAATGTACAATTAATGGGCTCGGCGAGAGGGCAGGAAATACATCTCTAGAAGAGGTAGTTATGGCTGTACGCACTAGGCAAGATATTTTTGATTGTGATACAGGAATTGACACTGAAAATATACTCTCTGCATCAAGATTAGTGTCCTCAATTACCGGCTTTGTTGTCCAGCCGAACAAGGCAATTGTGGGTGCTAATGCGTTTGCCCACGAGGCCGGAATTCATCAGGACGGCATCCTTAAGCATCGCGAAACCTATGAAATTATGAAGGCAGAAGATGTCGGCTGGAATACCAACAAGCTTGTACTAGGTAAGCACTCTGGCCGAAATGCATTTAAGGCTAGACTGGAAGAATTGGGATTTGAATTTGAGTCAGACTTAGAATTTAATGACGCCTTTGCCAGATTCAAAGATCTGGCTGATAAAAAGCACGAAATCTTCGATGAAGATTTGCAGGCACTGATCTCAGTTACGCAAACCGAAGCGGCAGAGATTATCCGTTTGGTTTCGCTAAAAGTCTGTACTGAGACAGGAAAAAACAACACCGCCGATGTCACTCTTCTTATCAATGGCAAAGAGAAGAGCGCGTCAGCAAAAACATCTGGAGCGGTTGATGCAGCTTTCAATGCAATCTTGTCATTGGTTGATATTAAACCTACTTTGCAACTCTATTCTGTATCCAATGTGACCCAGGGTACTGACTCATTGGGTGAAGTTAATGTGAGGCTTGAGCATGAAGGCAGAATCGTTAATGGGCAGGGTGTTGATACCGATATTATTACTTCATCTGCCAAGGCCTATGTGCATGCCCTAAATAAGGTTATGGAGAATACTGAGAGGGCACATCCACAGATATGACAACCTCAATTCCTATAAATGATTATCTTGAGGCTTTAGGTATTCCTGAGTTTCTCTACACTAACGAGGTATCTGTAAAGCCAGAAAAAGCACTGTCAAAATGTTTAATAATAGAGACAACTAGCGAGAACTCATTCTGTCAATCTGGCGAGACACAAGAATTGCTAGATAAGATGCTTTCTGCGATTAATCTGTCTTTGAATGATGTAACCTGTTTGTCTATTAAATATAGTGACCTTGAAGGGATCACTAATGAATATCCAGCGCAAGCGGTATTAATTATGGGGGACTACACTGGTCCTCAAAAGGATAATATTTTTATCACCCATCACCCTAAAGATATAATTGTTAATGCGAACCTTAAAAGACAGGTATGGGAAACATTAAAAAAGTTAAAGAAATGCCTCAAATAGACTACTCATTAGATAATTATAAGCGCCCAAAGCTAACCACCCCCAATGGCGAAAAGAGGTTACTGCTGCATTCATGTTGCGCTCCATGTTCCGGCGAGGTAATGGATGCGATGGCAACTTCAGATATCGACACGACAATTTTTTTCTATAACCCCAACATACACCCTATTGAGGAGTATGAATTACGTAAACAGGAGAATATGCGTTACGCAGACAAGCTTGGTATGCCATTTATTGATGCAGATTATGATATAGATGTGTGGTTTGAGAGAACCAAAGGGCAAGAAAATGAGCCTGAACGTGGCGAGCGTTGTTCGACCTGCTTCGACTTAAGGTTTGAAGTTACTGCAAAATATGCCTCTGAAAATGGTTACGATATAGTCTCTTCCACTCTTGGCATCTCACGCTGGAAGGACATGAAGCAAATAAATGCTTCAGGTTCTAGATCAGCAGTTCTTTACAGTATTCCTTATTGGGACTTTAATTGGCGCAAAAAAGGTGGCTCATCGAGGATGCTAGAATTATCAAAAAAAGAGAGCTTCTATCAGCAGGAGTATTGCGGTTGCGCCTATTCATTAAGAGATACAAATCTTTGGCGCGTTTCTAGAGGCAGAGATAAAATTCAAAGAGGGGTTAAATTCTACCAAGAGGCAAAACTTAAACTGTCTCAGAATAACTAGCCAATAAGATGAAGTAGCAGTGCTTTTTGTGCGTGCAATCGATTTTCAGCCTCGGCCCAGACCGCGCTCTGTTTACCGTCAATCACCTCAGCGCTGACCTCCTCACCACGATGTGCAGGGAGGCAGTGCATGAATAGTGCATCACTTTTTGCTGTAGACATCATTTTTTGGTCAACCTGATATCCCTTAAAAGCATTCAATCGCTGTTTTTTCTCAGACTCCTTCCCCATACTGGTCCAAACATCTGTAGCCACAATATCTGCTCCATCGCAAGCATCCATGGGGTCAGTACAGTAACTGATATTGCTTTGGTAATTATCAATAAATCGTTGGCTTGGCTGGTAACCCTTTGGAGTAGCGATATTTAACTCAAAACCGAAAATTTCAGCTGCCTGCATATAAGTCTGACAAACGTTACAGCCGTCACCTATCCAGGCAATTTTTTTGCCTCTTATTGAGCCCTTTAGTTCCTGATAAGTCATCAAGTCAGAAAGTATTTGGCATGGATGGGACTGGTCAGAAAGGGCATTAATGACAGGCTTGGATGTGTGCTTAGAGAACTCTATAATATCTTCATGAGAAGAAATCCTCAGCATTACAGCATCAACCATAGAGCTTACAACAATCGCACTATCAATGATAGGCTCGCCTCGACCTATCTGAATATCTCTATCAGAAAGGAAAAGAGAGTGGCCACCAAGCTGCGTCATTCCGGTCTCGAAGGATACCCGAGTACGGGTCGATGATTTGTCAAAAATCATCGCTAAGGTTTTGTTTTTTAATGAATCATTGACGATGCCAGATTTATGTTCATTCTTGAGCGCTATTGCAGAGTCAATAATCTTTTGCAGCGCTTGGTATGAATAATCGTCAAAATCTATAAAATGTTTTGTCATAATTAGTCTGAATTGTTAATTAATTGAACAATCTTGTTAATCAAAATATCAACCTCGTCACTTGAGATAATCAGGGGCGGTAAGAGCCTAATCGTGCTACCAGCAATATTGATTAGTAACTGGTCATCGAGAGCTTTTTGCATCAGTTTTGTAGTATTTATCAATTTATCGTCAAGTCCAATTCCAATCATTAACCCTTTAATGCGAATACTTAGAACTGCCGGAATATTACTAAGTTCACTTTCAAGTTTTGTATGTATATATTGACTCATCTTGTCGACATTTGCAAGTACAGAGTCATTCTCCATAACATCTAACACGCTTAGGGCAACTTTACTAACCAAAGGATTACCGCCAAATGTAGAGCCATGCTTGCCGGCAGTAAAGAGTTTTGCGGTCTTGCCTTTAGCAAGGCATGCTCCAATCGGGACTCCATTACCGAGACCTTTGGCAAGCGTTAAGAGATCGGGCAGAAGATTGTTGTATTGATGGGCGAACATTTTCCCTGTACGTCCCATACCTGTTTGCACTTCATCCAAGATCAAAAGCCAGTCATTTTTTTCGCAAAGTGATTTGACTTTATTTAAATATTCCGGCTCCGGAATAACAACGCCTGCTTCGCCCTGGATAGGTTCAAGCATAACAGCGACAACATTGGTGTTACTAGTGTGTTTCGATATTGCTTCGATATCATCAAATTCGACATGAATAAATTCACTCACTAGTGGCGAAAAACCATCCTGAACTTTACTGTTTCCTGTTGCTGAGAGGGTTGCCATTGTGCGTCCATGAAAGCTCTCATAAGCAGTAATAATTGCAGGCTCATCAATCCCTTTTTGTTGTCCAAACAGGCGTGCTATTTTGATTGCCGCTTCATTAGCTTCTGCGCCAGAGTTAGCAAAAAAAATGTTGTCCATATTAGCAACTGCGCAGAGTCGCTCGGCTAGTACCTCTTGGTGCTCGATATGATACCAGTTTGATGTATGAAGTAGAGTCCCTGCTTGCTTTACTATTGACTCGGTAATTTCAGGATGACAATGTCCAAGATTAACGACACCCACGCCTGAAAGAGCGTCAAGGTATTGTTTGCCAGATTTGTCAGTTAGCCAGCAACCATTTCCACTCACAAAAGTGACATCAAGAGGTGAATAATTCGACATTAGGTTTGACATATTAATCCTTCTAACAAAAAATAAAAAAGCCCCTAAATGGGGCCTCTTCAAACTATAGTATTTGCTATATTATTGCAAAAAAACCGCCACAGATAAACTTAACGAAGTTATACATCTTCGAAAGCAAAGTGCGCTAAAAGTTCTCTCTATAACAGTCATTAATATATAAATCTACCAAAAAGTAACATTATATCCTAATCTTTTATTTTTCTCTTTCTTTAATTTCAAATAAAAAAAGATAAAAATGTCCAACATCGTTTCAT
>Ga0208274_1000211_pt1 | contig 32051 bp, 29 predicted proteins | sample ETNtaG_22_FD_185755 | JGI IMG/M metagenome (GOLD analysis project Ga0208274, IMG submission 185755) | Marine microbial and viral communities from oxygen minimum zone, Eastern Pacific Ocean - ETNP201306SV43 (SPAdes) (version 2) | ecosystem: Environmental > Aquatic > Marine > Oceanic ... | reverse complement strand
CGTCGTGCGGTCCCGACGGGATTCGAACCCGCGATCTCTGCCTTGACAGGGCAGCATGTTAACCGCTACACCACGGGACCAACGCGGGGCAGTATACCACCGCCCCGAAGTGAGCGTCAAGCTCAACCGACTATCGCCACGTTTCCAGCACATCATTTAACACAGCCACCGCGTGCTCCACCATTTCCCTCGACACGCCTTGATGCGTGACCGCGCGAAAGCCGTGAGAACCAAAAGCATCCAGTAGCACCCCGTTTTCCTTTAGAGCGACGCTCACTTCGGAGGCATCGCGCGGCACGTCCTCATCCAGATGAAAATAAACCATATTGGTAGCCGCTGCATTATTATCAAGCACCACTCCTGGCACCGCAGCCAGCGCGCGCGCCAGTGCCTCCGCGTTCTCATGGTCATCACTCAACCGCTCCACCATGGTAGTCAGCGCCACAACTCCGGCCGCCGCCAACACGCCCGCCTGACGCATTCCGCCGCCCAGAACCTTGCGTGTCCGCCGCGCCGCCCGAATGAAATCGGCGCTGCCGCAAAGCACTGAACCGACCGGCGCGCTCAGCCCCTTTGATAGACATATCGAAACCGAATCTGCCGGCGCGGCCAGGCCGGCTACTGAGATATCCTGTGCTACGGCGGCATTGAATAGTCGCGCGCCATCCAGATGCAATCTCAGGCCGTGTCGCTGCGCGAGTGCACCCACCGCCTGCGTGTAAGCAGCCGTCAAGGGAACCGCCCCGCAAAGGTTGTGTGTGTTTTCAATCGTCACCAGCCGCGTGATGGGATGATGGTCATCGCTTGTCTGGATAGCAGCTTCAATCTCATCCAGAGCCAATGTGCCATCCGGCTGCTCCTGCAGCGGCCGCGCCTGCGCGCCCGCCAGCGCCGCCATAGCGCCCTGTTCGTTGCGATACATGTGCGATTGCAACCCGCAAATCACCTCATCTCCGCGGCGCGTGTGCGCCAGGATGGCAGCCACGTTCCCCATCGTGCCGGAGGCCACAAACAGCCCAGCCTGCTTACCGGTCAGCTCACTTGCCAGCTCCTGCAGTCGGTTGACGGTCGGGTCCTCCCCGTAAACATCATCCCCAACCTGCGCGCTCGCCATAGCCTCGCGCATGGCCGCGGTCGGGTGCGTCACCGTATCCGAGCGCAGATCAATGCTTTCCATTGTCCCTCCCTATTAATCGGCGCGCAGTTGCGCAATCGCACGCTCAAGATCGGCCGGCAAAGGGCTGCTGAACTCCCGCACCGCACCGCCGGGTAACGCCAGTTTCAGCCCGGTCGCATGCAGGAACTGACGCCCGAGACCGGCGAGCGCTCGCCCTGACCGACGGCCGCCGTAAAGCGCATCACCCGCCAGCGGGCAGCCCAGAAAAGCCATGTGCACGCGCACCTGATGCGTCCGGCCAGTCAGCGGCCTGACTGCCACCAATGTGAATCCTCGAAAAGACTGCATCGTGCGGTAGGTGCTTGTAGCCGCGCGCCCTTTTTCGCTATCAGGCGGAAACACCGCCATGCGTTTGCGATGTTTGCGGTCTCGCCCGATTGCGGCCTCCACCCTCCCGGTTGGCGACGGTGGCGTGCCGCACACAAGCGCGAGATACCGTTTTTCCACCGCGCGCTCCTTAAACTGCGCCTGCAGCAAACGGTGAGTTGTGTCGTTCTTCGCCACCACAATCAGCCCTGAGGTATTCTTGTCTAGCCGGTGCACAATCCCCGGGCGGCGCTCCCCGCCCACCCCGGCCATACCCGGCGCATGCGCCAGCACCGCGTTGACCAGCGTACCGCTCCGATGCCCGGCTGCCGGATGCACCACCATTCCGGCCGGCTTATCGATAACCATTAGGTCGTCATCTTCGTAGACGATGTCCAGTGGAATAGGCTCGGCTTTTTCCGCAGCAGGCGCAGGCGGCGGCACGCGCACTGTCACTTTTTCATTGCCGCGCAGCATGAGGCCAGCCTTGCGCGGCACAACGCCATTAAGCGTAACGTTGCCCTGCGCCACCAGCCGCCGGATTTGCGCGCGCGAAAAAGTGGGCAACCGCCCCACCAGGGCAACATCCAACCGTGCGCCGCGTTCTGATTCTTGAAAGCGAAAACTACGCAACGCGTTCATGTCTGCCTTTCAACTTCGAATTGTTCGGCCTTTTTTGCCTTGCGCCCTTCTTGAATCATCAAGAAGCCCATTATCACTACGCCGACAGTGATGCACGAATCGGCCACATTGAAAACCGGCCAGTAGTGCACATGCAGAAAATCAACCACCGAGCCGCGCAGCGGTCGGTCAATCAAGTTGTTTCCAATCGCGCCTCCCATCTGCAAACCCAGAGCCACGCGCAACCAGCGCTGCTGAGCAGGCAGCTCGCGGTTGTAAAATATGATGACGCCGACCACCACGGCGGCAAGCACGGTAAGGAACGGGCCACCGCTCTTGAACATCCCGAAGGCCGCGCCGGTATTGGTGGTGTACGTCAGATCGAAAATATTACGCAGCGCAGGATGCACAACGATGGTTTCGCCCACGACCATGCCGGCGCGCACCAGCCCCTTGGTGTACTGGTCGAGAGCAATCGCCAGCGCAGCCACCACAAAAAGAAGTAGTTGGGCACGCAGCGGCGCTGCTTTACGAGAGTCTGCCTGCAGCGCCATCCAAGACCCTCCCGCCGTGCCGACGCGCATCCGTTTGCATCACCGCCAGCAGCAGCCCTAGAAAAAACCCGAGGGCGACAGTACGCGCCTTCTTGCGCAGCATCTCGCCCAGCAGCGCGCCGAGCGTCATGCCCAGCAAGCCGAATCTCACCGCGGCCGGAAACAGCACCAGTTCCCGCTTCACGTCACTCGCTCCAGCCGCAGCGATAGTTTCTCCCCTTCCACGACTAGCGTCGCGTCATCAATTTTTTTTGCCGCCGTCAACGATGATGCCAACGCCTCTCCCATGATGTACGCGCGTTGTTCTTCGATCGCCTGCGCCAGTTGCCCCGAAGCGGCATAAGCGATGTGGATGCGGTCAGAAATCTCGAAGCCGCTCGATTTGCGCAAATCCTGCACGCGGCGCACCACCTCGCGCGCCAGTCCCTCGCGCAGCAGTTCTGGCGTCAGTTCGGTCACCAGCGCCGCCACCAGCCCGCTCTCTTCGGCCACCGCAAACCCTTCTTTCGCGGTCAGGCGCACCTCCACTTCATCCGGCATAACCTCAACCGCTTCTGCTGCCAGCTGCACCGCCACCGCTTCCCCGGCCAGAAGCGCGCGCGCGGTTTCCGTCGGCGGCAATGCCAGCAAAGCCTGCCGGATCGCGGGAAAGCGTTTGCCATATTTTTGCCCCAGCTGTTTTGGGAGCGGGTGCAAAGAATAAGCAATCGCCTCAGTCACCGAGTCCAGCGAGCGCACTTTTTTGACGTTTAACTCCTCCGCGATCAAATCCGCATAGCGCGCAATCAACTCAACCCCGGCGTGGCTGCCCGCCCAAAAAGCCGCCTCTGCCAGCGGCTGGCGCACCTTCAACCGGGCGCGCTGGCGGCCATTGTGCCCCAGCGAGACCAGTTTTTGCACCAGACGCATTTCATGGTTCAATGTTTCATCGATGACGTCAGCGTCAAACTCGGGCCAGTCCGCCAGATGCACGGATTCGGGCGCAGCGGGGTCAGCGCTAAGGGCCAGGTTGCGATAAAGCGCATCGGCGATAAAGGGCATGGAAGGCGCCAGCAATTCACTCGCCGTCAGCAGACATTCGTACAGCGTTGCATATGCAGCTTGCTTGTCGCCGTCGTCCTCCGATTTCCAGAACCGCCGCCGTGAAAGGCGCACATACCAATTGGAAAGCAAATCGATAAAACCCTCAATCGGGCGCGTCGCACCGGTGGCATCGTAATTCTCCAACGCGTGAGATACATCGCGCGTGAGCGCGTGCAATTCAGATAAGATCCATTTGTCCAAATCCGATCGTAGGGGCGGCGCGCCGCCACCCGGCAACCATCTATCCAGATTGGCGTAAGTCACAAAAAATGCATAGGTGTTCCACAGCGTCAGCGTGAAATTACGCACCACCGCGCCCACCAGATCCACCGAAAAGCGCCGCTCCTGCCCAGCCGGGCTTGCGGTATACAGATACCAGCGGAAGGCATCCGCGCCGTGCTTGTCCAGCACAGCCCATGGGTCGACGCTATTGCCCCTCGACTTGGACATCTTCTGCCCTTCGCCATCCAGAATCAGCCCCAGACAGGCCACATTCTTAAAGGCCACGCTATCAAACAGCATGGTGGCGATGGCGTGCAGCGAGTAAAACCAGCCGCGCGTCTGGTCCACCGCCTCACAGACATAATCAGCGGGAAACTGCTCCCTGAACTCCGCGTGGTTTTCAAACGGATGATGCCATTGTGCTACCGGCATCGCACCCGAATCAAACCAACAATCGATCACTTCCGGGATGCGGCGCATGACCTTGCCGGTTATGGGATTAGGAAACGTGATCTCGTCCACATAGGGACGGTGCAGATCGAGACCGGAAAGATCGCGGGCTGCCAGTTTGGAGAGTTCGGCCAGCGAACCCACCAGCAGCGTCTCCCCATCTTCGTCAATCCAGATCGGCAGCGGCGTACCCCAGAAGCGCTCGCGCCCCAGCGCCCAATCGACGTTGTTTTCCAGCCAGTTGCCGAAGCGCCCGTCACGAATGTGACCTGGATACCAGTTGATGGTCTGGTTCAACTGCACCAATTGCTGCTTGTGTTTCGTGGTAGCGATGTACCAGGTGCTGCGCGCGTAATAAAGCAGCGCCGTGTTGCAACGCCAGCAGAATGGATATGTGTGCAGATAAATGCCCGATTTGAGCAATAAACCGCGCTCGCGCAGTTCCTCGGTGATTAGCGCATCAGCGTCCTTGACCCACATGCCGGCCCACGGAGTAACCGCCTCCACAAAAGAGCCGCGCTCGTCCACCGTCATCAGCACCGGGAAATTGTGCTCCCGCGACATTTCCATGTCGTCCGCCCCAAAAGCGGCTGCCATGTGCACCACACCGGTGCCCTCAGCGGTGGTGACAAAATCCGCCAGCACCACATAATGCGCCTCTTCTTCAAAGGGCAGAAAACTGTACGGCGGTTGATAGCGCAGCCCTTCCAATTCGGCGCCGCGCTGCTCAGCGAGGATCGTGTATTTGCTTTCCTCACCCAACACCTTCCGCAGCAATTCTTTGGCGAGAATCAGCTGTTTGCCGTCTTCGAGCTGCACGGTGGCGTAAACCACATCCGCATGCACGGCTGCGCCCACGTTGCCGGGCAGCGTCCATGGGGTGGTCGTCCAGATCAGCAGCGCAACATTGGGGTCATCCTGCAGCGGGAAGCGCACAAACACCGAAGGATCGGGCGTATTTTCTTGATAGCCCAGTGAAACTTCATGGTCAGAAAGCGGCGTGCCGCAGCGCGCGCAGTAGGGCACCACTTTGAAACCACGATAGATCAAGTCTTTTTCCCACAGTTGTTTCAAAATCCACCATACTGATTCAATGTAATCGTTTTCAAATGTGACATAAGCCGTTTCGAGATCGACCCAGAAGCCGATACGGTCAGTCAGTTTTTCCCATTCCTGAATATAATCAAAGGCCGATTGGCGGCAGCGCGCGTTGAATTCGCCGACGCCGTAAGCTTCAATCTGCTCTTTTCCGCTCAGACCCAGTTGCTTTTCGACTTCGATTTCGACCGGCAGCCCGTGCGTGTCCCAGCCGCCGCGCCGTAGCACATAGTTGCCGTTCATGGCACGATAGCGCGGAAAGATGTCCTTGAAGACACGCGAGAGTACATGATGGCTGCCCGGCTTCCCGTTGGCGGTGGGAGGCCCCTCGTAGAATACGTAAGTCGGCCCATCCCTGCGCGCTTCCATCGAGCGCGTGAAAATATCGCGCTGCTGCCAGAACTCAAGAACGCCCAGTTCGAGTTCTTGAATATCAAGTTTGGATTTGACCGGTTGAAACGCCATTAGTCACCCATCAATTTCTACGACTATCCGCTTGTTGATTCTACCTTTGCTCTTGTAATCCACCACGCGGATTTCGCCGACCTCAGCGGTGTTGGCAACATGCGTACCCCCATCGGCTTGCAAATCCAACCCGACGATTTCCACTGTGCGCACTTCGGTGATGCCTTCCGGCAGTAGATTGATTTTTGTGCGAATCAAATCCGGAATCTGAAAGGCTTCCGCACGCGGCAGGATGTTCACGCGCACTTCGCGCTCGGCGGCTACCTCGGCGTTGATTTTCTGCTCAATCTCCTGCACCAGCTCAGCGCGCATGGTTTCGAACTCAAAATCCATGCGCCCGCGCAGCGGCTGCATATTCCCACCAGTGACGCTGGCGCCATAATTGCGCCAGACCACGCCGCAAAGGATGTGCATCGCCGTGTGGGTGCGCATCAATTGGAAGCGCCGCGCCCAGTCCAGCCTCGCGTTCACCGGCTGCCCGACCGCGGGCGGGGCAGCCGCCTGCAGCGCGTGCCACAGGGTCGCGCCCTCCTTCATTACCTTTGGCACCTGCCAGCGCTGCTCGCCGGAAGTCAATTCCCCATAATCACAGGGCTGCCCGCCGCCGCCGGGGTAAAACGCACTGCGGTCAAGCGCGATGCGCCCATCCTCGCCGACGTGCGTCACAACGGCATTGAAGGTCTTTAGGTATGAGTCCGTCTGGTAAAGCAAGTCGGTCATTGCAAGTCCTGCGCATTCGTCTGAACAAAAAACGCCCTCGCCCCGGTCAGGGACGAGAGCGCGATGTTCCCGTGGTACCACCCTGTTTGCCCCTTGCGGGGCCACTTGGTCGGGCGCACATCACGCCCGCACCCAGTTATCGGCGGGTGAGACCGGCTTCCCTAATGCCGCTTTCGCGGGGTTCAGGTCACGGCTCCGGAGGGATTTTTCGGGTCGGGCGCGCATCCGGCTCACACCATCCCGGATTCGCTTCGGCGCGCTGATCAGCCCGTACTCGTCTCCGTCTACGCCAGTACAGCTCAACTGCTGAAACTGTTTCGAGATTATGCCACAGTTGGGATTTGCGGTCAACGTCGCGTTCAGCGACGTCTATTGCGCGGTTTTCGGCGACTGGGGTACGGTTTTAACACCCTTTCGAGTTTGTCGTAGAGGCTATCGAGATTGCTCCAGTGCAAATCCGCGGCGATGCCGCCGAGCACCGCCCGGTCGATCCCAACGCTTTCCAGATCGGTTTTCTGCAGCACTTTCTTGGTATATTTTCGCTTCAGCGCCTGCCGCACTGCCGAGCGCACTGATTTCAGGTATTTTATGCGCTTCTTCAGGCATCTTTCTATCTCCCCGCGCAAGATAACCGCGCCATGGCCCTGCACCACGTTGATCAGCTGCGGCGCAATTGTCAAGATTGATTCCAGCGAGGCAACCAGTTGATCCACATCACCGTCCGCGAAGAACGGTATCGGCATCACCGTGTCGGACGCAAACAGCACGCGCTCCTCTTCAATCAGCACTGTGATCACGTCGGCGCTGTGGCCGGGGGAGTGCTGCAAGACCAGCGTCTTTTCGCCCAGATGCATCTGCAGCTCACCGGAATCAAAAATAAAATCGGGCAGCACAATGCGCACTCCCGCAAGCTCTGACGATTCCGCTTGCGCGGCGAGAAGCCCTTTCCTCCCGCGCGTGTCGAGCAAATTCCGGCAGAGTGCATGCGCCACGACCTGCGCCCCCGGGAACAGGCAGGTTCCGTAAGTGTGGTCTGCGTGGTAATGAGTATTGACCACATAGCGTACGCGCGAAGAAAGCTTGCTCTCTACGAATTTTTTTAGCTCAAGCGTCTCGGAGGGATAAGGTAGCGTGTCCACCACCACTGCGCCTTCAGATGTGTCAATCACCCCCGCCGTCACCTGCGCATAAAGAGCGCTGGTGAAGACGTAGACGTCATCTGAAATTCGTTCAACCTGTGTCACGGGGCACCTTCAAAACGAAACAATGGTCGGAAAATAGCACAGCAGCCACAACGGCGTCAAGAAAAAAAGCTACTGACAGCGGCCAGCCGCTTTTAGACTTCAATGCGCCCCACCGTGTCGTGTGACCGCTTCGGTTTTGCGCCTGCTCTGGCAGGCGGGGCGCCTCGCTCGCTGCTCGGCCTTGGCTTCCGCCCCGACAGCTGCCGGGGCATGCCTATCGCATCACAGTGATGACTCAACGCCCGTTTGGTTCGTGTTGGCCCAAAACCTTTGACGGCATCACGAACACAGCAGGGGGCCAATTAGATGCTATCACGAAGCGCCCATTCTATCAAGGGTGATGGTCGTAATGCGCTTCTTCGCAGCGCTCACTCATCCACACGAATGTGCAGTTCTGCCAGCTGCTCCGCATCGGCGGTAGACGGCGCGCCCACCATCAGGTCAGCCGCCTGCTGCGATTTCGGGAAGGCGATTACTTCGCGAATGTTGGCCTCCCCGGCCAGCAGCATCACCAGCCGGTCAATCCCGGCCGCAATGCCGCCATGCGGCGGCGTGCCATATTCGAACGCCGTTAACATGTGGCCAAAGCGCTCGCGCGCCACATCGTCCTGCAGACCAATCAGGCGGAACACCTGCTGCTGCAACTCGCGCTGATGAATGCGAATGGAGCCTCCGGCCAGCTCGTAACCATTGCACACCATGTCGTATTGTGTGCCACGCACCCTACCCGGATCAGAATCCAGCAAGTGCGCATCCGTGGACGCCGGCGCCGTGAACAGATGATGGCTCGGGTCCCAGCGCCGTTCAGCTTCATTCCAATTGAAAAGTGGAAAATCGACCACCCAGCAGCAGGCGAGCACGTTCAGGTCGCAGAGACCCAAGCGCTCGCCCAGCAGCGCGCGCAGTTGCGCCAGAGACTCATTCGCCACAGCAGCCCCGGCGGCCGCCAGCAGCAGCAGATCGCCGGGGCGAGCCTGCATTCTGCGTAGCAGTGCAGCCACCGTGGCGTCGGGAAGATGTTTGGCAAAGGACGAGCGCGCGACTTCGCCGTTCTCCCCGATGGCCGCCCAGGCTAGGCCGCCGACGCCATATTGCTGCGCAAACTGCGTCAGTTCGTCAATTTGCTTGCGACTGTAGCCGCCACAACCCTTAGCGTTGAGTCCTTTCACCACCCCGGCCTGCGAGAATACGCGAAAGTCACTCTCCGCCACCAGGTCAGTGACTTCCTGCAACTCGAGGCCAAAGCGCAAATCAGGGCGGTCGGTGCCGAAGCGGCTGATTGTCTCCGACCTGCTCAACCTCGGCCAGGGCGTTTCCTGAAGCATCATCTCGGACACATTGGCAAATAACTCCGTCATCAATCCTTCGGTTGTTTCCATGACGTCTTCCCGTTCCACAAAAGACATCTCCAAGTCTAGCTGAGTGAACTCGGGCTGCCGGTCTCCGCGCTGATCCTCATCGCGGAAGCAACGCGCAATCTGGAAATAACGCTCCACCCCGGCTATCATCAGCAGCTGCTTTAGCTGCTGCGGGGACTGCGGCAGGGCATAGAATTTCCCGGGATGTACCCGGCTAGGCACCAGATAGTCGCGCGCGCCCTCCGGCGTCGTCTTGAAAAGACATGGTGTTTCGACCTCGATGAACCCGCTCTCAGAAAGGTGCTTGCGGATGAAGGCCACCACCTCGTGGCGCAGCTGCAGGTTGCGGGTCATCCGCCCGCGGCGCAGGTCCAGATAGCGGTATTTCAGTCGCAGCGCTTCATCAACCGCAGAGGGTTTGTTGATATCAAAAGGCGGCGTCTTGGCCGCATTCAGGATTTCAACACGCTGCGCGAGCACTTCGATTTCTCCGCTGGAAAGGCCCACGTTGGCAGTGCCGGGCGGACGTTCGCGCACCGTGCCGGCGACCTGAAGCACGTACTCGCCCCGCACAACGGCCATGGTCTGGTGCGCCGCAGCCTGCTCCGGGCCGGAGACGACCTGCACCAATCCCCAGCGGTCACGCAGGTCTATGAAGGTGAGTCCACCGTGGTCGCGCCGCCGGTGCACCCAGCCGGCGAGGGTGACCTCTTGATCGATGTGCTCGCGCTGCAATTCTCCGCAGGTGTGGGATTTGAGCATCTCCGTGGTTCTCCGTTGCAACAAAAAAAACCGCCCGGTCACGCGGGCGGGCTATCTGCAATCTCGGTTTCCGCAGCGCCTGCCGCCCGGTGCCAAAGCCAGGCTGCGCGCGATTATATCATTTGGCAGAACCTCGGTCAATCGAGAGATTACAGCCGCGTTAGTGCAGTATTTGCGAAAGAAACAGCTTTGTGCGGTCGTTCTGCGGGTTCTCGAAAATCTGCTCCGGCGTGCCTTCCTCGACCACCTGTCCTTCATCGAAGAACACCATCCGGTCGCACACCTCACGCGCAAAGCCCATTTCGTGCGTGACCACCAGCATGGTCATACCGGATTCGGCAAGTTCGGTCATCACGTCAAGCACTTCCGCAATCATCTCCGGGTCGAGCGCGGAGGTAGGCTCATCAAAAAGCATGATTTTGGGCTGCATCGCTAGCGCCCGCGCGATAGCGACGCGCTGCTGCTGCCCACCGGAGAGCTGTCCGGGGTACTTTTCGGCCTGCTCGGGGATGCCCACCCGCTCCAGCAATTGCATCGCCGCTTTTTCAGCGTCCTCTTTTGACCGCCGACGCACCTGCAGCGGAGCAAGGGTGACATTGCGTAAAACGGTGAGATGCGGAAACAGGTTGAACGACTGGAACACCATGCCGATTTCCTGCCTGATGGCGGCGATATTCTTCACATCGTGCGTCAGTTCGATGCCATCCACAATTATCTGCCCACGCTGGTGTTCCTCGAGCCGATTAATAGTGCGGATGAACGTCGATTTTCCCGAGCCCGACGGCCCAAATATCACGATTTTCTCGCCCTTCTGCACCTCCATGTCAATTCCGCGCAACGCGTGGAATTGACCAAACCATTTGTGCACGTCGCGGGCAATGATTATGGGTTCATCGCCATTGCTTTCGACCAGCTGCTGTTCACTCATTGTTCTGCCTCCAGATTCTCACGTTTATCTTCTTCCCAGCCCCTGCGCCCGCTCCACCCGCCGGCCCGAGTACGAAATAGCATAAGTCACAATCCAGAAAATGACGCCGGCAAAGAATAACAACTCACGCTGAGTGCCCAGGAAGTCCGGGTTCGACATCACCAGAGTGGCCATCGAGAGCATCTCATGCATCCCGACGATCTTAAGCAGGCTAGTATCCTTGGAAAGGCCGATAGCCTCGTTGGTGAACACCGGGATAACGGTGCGCAGCGCCTGCGGCAGGACAATGTGCCGCACGCTCTGCGCTTTCGTCAGCGCCAGGGCATCGGCCGCCTCGTATTGGCCGGCCGGTATTGCCTGAAGCCCGCCCCGCACGATTTCCGCGCTGTAAGCCGCTGCAAACATTGTCACCGCAACCTGTGCGCGGATAAGTTTGTCAACGCGAATCTCGGGCGGCAAAAACAGCGGCAGCATGACCTGCGCCGTAAACAGCCACATGATTAACGGAGCGCCCCGAATCCATTCTATGAATGTGATGCAGAGCGTGCGCATCACGGGCAGCTGCGAACGCCGCCCCAGCGCCAGCGCGATTCCGATAGGAAGGCCCAGAACAAGGGCGGTGGAAGAGACGATGATGTTCAGCATTAAGCCGCCCCATTCACTGGTGCGCACCAGCGGAAGCAGCGCATGTTCGGGGCTGATGCCGCGGATTAACAACAGTACCACTGGAACATACAGAATCCAACCGTAGTTCACCAGTGCGCGCACATGCTGCGCCCCAAAACGCCCGACTGCGATTGCAATGGCCCCGACCAGCCCGACCGGAAGGAACTCAGCGGGAAGCGGAAGATACAAGAGCGATTCGCGCTGCATGTCCATGACACTAAGCTCTATCGGAAGAGCGCCCAGCAACGCCAGCGCAGAGAAGAAAACCACTCCGCGCCCGTGATTTCGGAAATGTGCTCCCCAACTCAATCCGATGAGCGCCACGAGCACATACACGGCCCACCAGACGCGCCAAAGCTCTTCGCGCGGATAGACCCCCACGAAAAGGTTGGCCATGTTCAACGCCACCGAAACCCAGCGCGCCTTGGTGAAGGCCCACACAAGCGTCGGTTTCAACACGATATAGATTATCCCGAGCGACAACCCGGTCAGCAGGATGTTGTACCAGCTGCTGAACAGGTTTTTGTACAACCAACCCAGCACGGTGTAGCGCTCCACCGGCGGCGGAAGCACCTCGCGTCTTTCATGTTCCCCGGCCATCACTGCCATCGTCAGCGCTCCACTATGGCCATTTTGCGGTTGTACCAGTTGCCGAAGAGCGATGTGAGCAGACTGAGAGAGACATATGTGACCATCACCAGTCCGGTCCACACCTCCACCGCGCGGCCGCTCTGCATCTGAATTGTGCCCGCCACTGCCACCAGGTCCGGGTACCCAACCGCGAGCGCAAGTGAGGAGTTCTTGGTCAGGCTGAGCCAGATGCTGGTCAGCGGAGGCACGATCACGCGCATGGCCTGGGGCATGATCACCAGCCGCAGCGTGTCCAGCCCGCTCAAGCCCAGCGAGCGCGCCGCCTCACGCTGCCCTTTGGAAACCGACATGATGCCGGCCCGCACCGTCTCGGCGACGAAACTGGCCGTGTAAATCACCAAGCTGAAGAGCACAGCCGAAAATTCCGGGGTGAGGCGAATGCCTCCCTTGATGTTCAACCCTTTTACGTAAGGTAAATCGGGCAGCCAGGGCGGGTTTGACTGGTTTGACAACAGCAGCCAGCCGACCGCCGAAATTGCAAAAAAGACGACCAGCGTCCACAGCGTCGTCATCGGCAGGCGCCCGGTCTGTTTTCCACGCCGAACAAGCAGCGCGGCCAGCAACGCGGCTGCCAGTACGGCGATCAACAGAATGCGGAGATAATCATCCGTGCTCTCCGTGGGAGTTCCCCCCACAAAGTAAATACCGCGGTTAGTGATGAAAGTCGAATCCCCCAGCATAATGGCATCATTGATACCCGGGAACTTGATGAAAATACCCTTGTGCACAAAGATCATCAGAATTAGAAGCGGGATTCCACGCAGCAGGTCTATGTAATAGCGTGATATCCGGGCCACCAACAGGTTGGAGGAGAGGCCGGCGATACCGAGTGCGGTGCCCCAGATGGTCGCCAGGACAATGCCGAAGAGGCTCACCCGAGCCGTGTTGTAAAGGCCCGTGCGGAAAGCGTTCCAATACGGGTCGTCGCGGCCGTGCATGCCTTTGGGCTGACCGATATCGAATTGAGAAGTCAAGTCCATGAATGAGAGCGAGGGCATCAGACCAAGACGCTCAAGCGCCTGCAGCATGTTGCTGACCAACCAGCCCGCCATGAGCAAGAATATGAGTACAGTGACGATTTGCGCGAACACCTGACGTACGCGCTCATCGCGCCAGAAAGGAGTCGCCTGCGAAGAAAACGGAGGATTCAGCAAGAAGTGTTGTCTGGCCTTGCGTCAGATACAAGGCTGACCGGGGGGCGCACAGCGCCTGTCCCCGGCCAGCCCATATTTACCCACTTCGGAAGCCAGGAAAGTTAAGCTCCCCTGACGAACCGTGCCATCAAACTCTTAGCGGATAGGCGGCGAGTACATCAATCCGCCATTCGCGTAGAGCTCGTTCATGCCACGCGGGATGAAGACGGGTGTGTCCGGGCCCAGATGACGGTCGTAGATTTCGCCATAGTTGCCAACCAACTTAATGGCATTGTAAGCCCAGTCGTTGGACAGGCCCAGTTTGGCGCCCATCTCACCTTCTTCGCCCAGCATCTTGGCGATGTTGGGGTTCCCGGAACCCTTGAACGTGTCGATGTTTCCGGAAGTGATGCCCTGCTCTTCTGCGAAGATCAGCGCGTACACCACCCAGTCCACGACGTCGAACCACTGGTCATCACCGTGGCGCACCACCGGACCAAGCGGCTCTTTGGACATCGTCACCGCCATGACATAATGGTCGTCCGGAACCGCTAGCAGTGTGCGGCGGGCGGCCAGACCGGATTTGTCGGTGGTCACCGCGTCGCAACGACCTTCCTCGTAGGCGCCCCAAGTGTCGTCGGCCTCCTCGAACAGGATCGGTTCGTATTCCAGGCCACGCGAGGCGAACTGGTCGGCAAGGTTGAGCTCAGTCGTGGTTCCAGTTGTCACACAAATGGAACCACCGTCCAGATCTTCAAGCTCGGCGAATCCGGACGCCTTGCGCACCATCATGCCCTGCCCATCATAGAACGTAGTATGGGTGAAGTTTGCGGCCAGCTCGGTGTCGCGAGTAAGAGTCCACGTGGTTGTGCGGCTGAGCAAGTCCAACTCTCCATTCGCCAGCGCGGTAAAGCGCGTTTTCGAAGTCTGGTCGCTGTATTCGATTGCGTCAGGGTCACCAAAGATGGCCGCCGTGATAGCGCGGCAGACATCAATGTCAAAGCCCACGTGTGAGCCGTCTTCCTGAATATAACCGAAACCCGGCACAGCATAAGCGCCACCGCAGATCAGGTATCCGCGATCTTGGATGGCAGCCAGCGTCGCGCCATATCCACTAGCGGGGCCGGCGGCCTCCACTTCCACTTCCACTTCCACGATGCGGGTCACCTCGACCGGCACTTCCTTCACCACCTCAACCGTCTCCGGCGCGCAAGCTGCCAGCAGCAACCCAAGCACCATCGTCAGAGAGAATACAACATAAATCTTGCGAGACATTTTTTTACCTCCTGTATTTTCCTGTGTTTTCGTGAAACCTTTGCTTTGAACTATCATACAGATTGCTACTTTCTGCATTTATCCACAGCAGTACGTGGTACGACAGCTGTTGTCTTTTTTTTCGTTCACCTCCTAGATGAATATCGCTTCCCTGCACGCCACCGGACATCGCAACCGTGCCACATGTGATCCATTTAACCAAGTATGAGCCTTTATTATACACGCTTCCCGCGAGCCGCAATTGCGCATCGCGCGCTCAGTGGACCCCGGCAGCGGCAACCCGCCCCGGAGCCACATCGCGCCGCAGCGTCAGGCTGAGCAGCGCCGCCAGCAGGCAGAGCACACCGTTTGTTTGCATCACCGCAGCCAATGGATAGACATCCGCCGCCAATCCATAAATGTACGAGCCGAATGCCCCGCTGGCGAACATAAACCCAAGAGTCAGCCCGGATGCCAGCGCGCGCCGGCGCGGAAGCAGCGCCTGAGCGAGCACCACTATCACCGAATGGGAAGCGCCATTGAAAGCACCTGCAAGAAAAACCAACGGATACAGGCTCAGCTCTCCCGCCACCGGGTAATAATGCATCGGCACAACAGCAGCCAGCAACGTCCATAATATGGTGCGCCGGCGGCCCCAGTGGTCAGCCAGGAATCCGCCGGACACCCCGCCCAGCGCGGACCCGGCCATGAAGACCGATGCAATCAAACCATACGCTACAGGGGAATACCCACGGTCCTGAAAGAGTTTGGGCAGGAAGGTTATCGAGGTAAGTTGTGGGGTCGTGCGAAGCAGCACCAGCAGCGCGAACGCCACCAGCACCCACTTGCCAGTGCGAAAGCCACCGGGTGCGTCAGCAATTGCGGGGGTCGGAGAATCAGATTCCGGGCGTGCGAATCTTGCGGTCCAATACAACCTGAGGAGTGAATTGATCGCCACCGGCACGGCCACGGCGCTCAACACCAAAACACCGCGTGCGCCCAATTCCTGCAGTAAAACCCCACCTAGTGCCGGTCCGAAGGAAAGTCCCGCCTGCCCAAAAAGAAAAAATAGCGACGCCGCGGTCGCAGCCCGCCCGGGCATCAGCGTTTCCCCCCGCGTAGTGGCACGCTCAGTGCCGGCAGAATGGAATGCGGCTGAGCCCAACGCCCCAATGATCAGCGCCGGAATCGGCCAACGCCCCGGAAGTGAAACCGCCACAGCAAACCAGCCGGCCATCCATAACAGCGACCCGCCGCTAAGCCATCGCATCTTAAATCGGTCCGCCAGCAAGCCAAACAAGGGCTGTGTTAGCGAGCCAAAAAAGGAATAAATAAGCGCCACCAATCCGATATCGGCGTTTCTCAGCCCCAGCGAGGGCGCCAGAAACACCAGCAATATTGCCTTCTGGCTGTTGAGTACATCAATTGCCAAATGGTTCAACGCAACGGTGGTAAAATACGCGTCTTTTAGTAACCGCACAGGTTAATATCGGCCCTCAGTTTCCGCCTCCGCGCTCGAAGGGCACGCCAGAGCACGCATTATTCTCAGTCGCGCTCTGCGGCGCACAGCCCAAAACAGCGCTGGCCGGTCACTGCGCTGAAAGCGCCGGGGTTCACTCAATCCACTCGAGTTCATGTTGGCCTATGCGCACCGTATCACCCTCACACACCCCTTGTTGCTGCAGGGCCGAACGCACCCCAAGCCCCTCGAGGATGCGCTGAAAACGGAGCACCGCATCGTCGTATTCCCAGTATGTCATCTGGGCGGCTCGCTCGATGCGCTCACCCGAAATCCGCAAACAGCCGTCCGGCTCCCGCGTGATTTCAAAATCGGCAGCGTCGTTCGGCGGTCGGTACACGGGCGTCTCCTCCAGCGATGTCACTATCGGCGTTGCTGCGAGCAGCTCGGCAGCCTGCTGCAGCAGTTGGCGCACCCCCCGGCCGGCGATCGCCGACACGGCGCTCAGCGGCTGCCCGCGCTCGGAAAACTGCGCCCGTATTGCGGGCAGCCGCGCGGCAACTTCCGGCAGATCGGTCTTGTTCAGCGCAATCACCTGTGGTTTTGTGGCAAGCTCTGAATCAAAGAGCGCCAGTTCTGACTGGATCTGACTGTAATCGGCCAATGGCTGGTCGGAGAGCCCATCGAGCAAATGGATGAGCACGCGTGTGCGCTGCACATGGCGCAGAAACGCAGCGCCCAGCCCCACCCCGGCGTGAGCGCCTTCAATCACGCCGGGTATGTCGGCCAGCACCAGCGTGCGATAGTCGCCGAGGTCGGCCACGCCCAGGTTTGGCGCCAGCGTGGTGAATGGGTAGTCGGCTATTTTTGGCCGCGCAGCGCTGACTGCTGCGAGAAAAGTGGATTTGCCCGCATTCGGCACGCCGACGATGCCGACATCAGCAATCAAGCGCAGCTCGAGGGCCAGGTCGCGGGTCTCGCCCGGCTCGCCTTTTTCGGCCACGCGCGGCGCGCGGTTGCGCGAGGTAGCGAAGCGCGCATTTCCGCGACCACCTTTGCCGCCTCTCGCCGCCTGCACGCGTTGCCCACTCTCAGTCAGGTCCCCCAGCAGCGCGCCGCTAGCGGGTTCGCGCGCAACCGTACCGGGCGGCACAGCGATTTCAAGGTCTGCGCCGCTGCGGCCGGTCTTGTTATTTCCGCCCCCGTTGCGGCCATTCTGCGCGCGGAAATTGTGCCGGCGCTGAAACGGCAGCAAGGTGTTCAGCCCACCATCCACCACCAGAAACACTGTGCCGCCTTCGCCGCCGTCGCCGCCATCAGGGCCACCCAGCGGGACATGCTTCTCACGCCGGAAGTGGATGACGCCATTGCCGCCCGCGCCGGCCCGTACGTTAATGCGGGCCTCGTCAATGAAACGCAGTTCATTCTGTGCCATGTAGAGCGCGATTATAACACCTGGGCGGGGCCCAGAACGCTTGCCGCATGTTGCTCAGTCTGCTATCATTTTGCCGTGCTCACCTGCGGCGTAACAGGGCTTGAAGGGATCTGCGGCGCGCCTGAGCCGAAGGGAGAGAACATGCCTGAGTTCATTCACCGCGTGCGCGCGCAAGACGGCGCCCTGCTCGCTTATATCATCCGCGCGGAGTTCTCCACCGACATCACCTCTTTCATCACGCCGCCAGAACACAACTTCCAGGTCGGCCTCGTGGTGCATCCGCAAGGCGGTGAGATACAGAGCCATTTCCACCGCACCATTGACCGGCACATTTCCAACACCTCCGAGGTGCTAGTGGTGCGCAAGGGACGCTGTGAAATCGATGTTTTCGACTCCGAGCAACGACTGGTCGAGACGCTGCAGATGACCCCTGGCGACGTAATGGTGATGGTCGCGGGCGGACATGGTTTCCGCATGCTGGAAGACACTGTGCTGCTGGAAATCAAGCAGGGGCCTTACATCGGCATCGAGGAAAAAGAACGCTTTTAGCGCGCGGAAATGATCCCAGTCAACGAGCCGAAAATCGGTGTGCGTGAGTGCGATTACGTGCTGGAATGCCTGCAAAGTGGCTGGGTTTCATCGGCGGGCAAATACATCCAGGCGTTCGAATCCGGTTGGGCTGATTACTGCGGCCGGAGGCACGGCGTGGCGACCAGCAGCGGCACCGCCGCGCTGCAGACCGCGGTCGCTTGCCTAAGCCTGGAGGCCGGCGACGAAGTCATCATGCCGACCTTCACCATCATCTCGTGCGCGCTCGCCGTACTCTACAACGGCGGCGTTCCGGTGCTGGTGGATGCCGACCCCGAGACCTGGTGCATGGATGCCAGTCAGGTGGCGGCGCGAATCACCGCGCGCACGCGCGCCATCATGGCCGTGCACATTTACGGACACCCGGTCGATATGGATCCGTTGCTAACGCTGGCCGACGAGCATGATCTGGCGCTCCTCGAGGACGCCGCTGAAGCGCACGGAGCGCAGTACCTGCACGGCCATGCGGGCAAGCAAGCTGAGTGGGTGCGCTGCGGCAGCATGGGCACGCTCAGCGTTTTCAGTTTTTACGCAAACAAACTGGTCACTACCGGCGAGGGCGGCATGCTGTTGTGTGCTGATGCGGAAATCGCAGCCAGAGCCCGCAGCCTGCGCAACCTGTGCTTCCAGCCCGAACGACGTTTCCACCACGAAGAACTCGGACACAATTTTCGGTTGACCAACCTGCAGGCCGCACTCGGGCTGGCGCAAACCGAACGCATGGACGAAACCGTGGCGCGCAAGCGCTGGATGGGAAACGCCTATACCGAACGGTTGGCCGGGGTCCCCGGCTTACAGCTGCCGGTCGAGCGGGCCTGGGCCCGTCAAGTGTACTGGATGTACGGCGTAGTTCTTGCCCGCGAGCATGAACTGAGTGCGCGCGAATTCGCGGCGCGATTGCGGGAGCGCGGTGTGGACACACGCCCGTTTTTCCTCGGCATGCACGCTCAGCCAGCCCTGCAGCAACTCGGCCTATTCCAGGACGAAACGTACCGGATCGCCGACCATCTTGCCCAACAGGGGCTGTATCTGCCCTCCGGCCTCGGCCTGAGCGAAGCGCAGCTGGAGCAGGTTTGTGCCGCCGTACGTGAGACGTTGTTGTAGGCGCGCCCATCCTTGTGAACGCCCCTGCACCGGCCCGGTTGCTCGATAGGCTATACGCGTCCGAAAGCCACCACTGGTGGAGCGTGGGCATGCGCGCGGTCAGTCACGCCATTTTGGAAAGCAGCGTGCTCCCCGATGGCCCGCTGCTGGAAGTGGGCTGCGGCGGTTGCGCGTTTCTGCGCGAACTCGCGGACCAGAATCCCCGGCGTATTGCCCTCGGCATTGACCGCAATCCGGCAGCGCTGTCATCCGTACGGGCATCCGGCGCGGCACAGTCTCCGCTGGCGCAGGCGGATTTGCACAACCTGCCGTTTGCCGATCGCTCCCTCGCGATCGTGATAGGTTTGGACGCGTTTGACCAGCAAGGCGTGCGCCTGCAAACTGCTCTGGTTGAAAGTCGGCGCGTGCTGATGCCCGGCGGCATTCTGGCACTGCGGGTGAGCGCCTATGCCTGGCTGCGCGGAGAACACGACCGCGCCTTCGGCACCGGCCACCGATACAGCGCGAAGGAAATACGCACGGCGCTCCGCGGGGCGGGCTTTAGGATTGAACGACTCACCCATGCGAACCTTTGCATGCTACTGCCGGCAATTGTGCTGCGCCTGGCCGTGATGGCGCGGATCGCGTCGGTCGAAGGTCAGTTCGCGCCAGCGCGGGCACTCGCCGGGTCGCTCACCGCTGTCCTCCGCGCCGAAGCAGCCGTGCTGCGCTCAATCGGGTTCCCCGCCGGGTTGAGCCTGTACGCGCTCGCCCGAAAAACGGCTGATTAGCCAATGCGTATCTGCACCGTGCTGCCCACGTACAATGAGCGCGAGAACGTCACAGCGCTTATCGAGCGGTTGCTGGCAGCCACGACCGACACCCACATGGCGCTGGTGGTGGATGACGCATCCTCGGACGGCACCGCGCAGGTGGTGCGCGCACTGGCGCAGCGGCACAATCACAGCGGTCACATGCGCGTGGCGCTGATCCAACGCCGTGACGAGAAGGGGCTCACCAGCGCCATCCAGTGCGGAATTGACGCCGCCCTGAGCACATATCAAGCTGAGTTGGTGAGCTGGATGGATTGTGATCACTCTATGCCGCCGGAGGATGTTCACGCGCTATTGACGCCACTGCTGCTGCAACGCGCCGACGTGAGCGTGGGATCGCGCTGGGTGAGCGGCGGGGCCGATACCGCCCACGGCTTGATGGCGCGCACCCTGAGCAGACTTATCAACGGCCTGGCCCAACGGCTGCTGAGCAGCCGCCTGCGTGACTACACCAGCGGCTTCGTTGCGGCCAGAGCCACAGTGCTTCAGCAGATACGGTTACAAGGCAACTACGGGGAGTACTGTATTGGCTTTCTGTGCCGGGCGCTGCGCGCCGGTTTCCGTGTGGTGGAAATACCGTATGTTTGCGTGCCACGCGCCGGCGGCGAAAGCAAAACCGGGCTGAACCTGTTCGATTACGTCGTCAAAGGACGTAACTATCTGGCAACAGTGTGGCGGCTGTATCGAAACAACCCGTGAAGCCGGTTTCAACTTCCTGCCACGAGGTTATTACGCATGCCAAAGATTAAAGCTGTGCTGCTCGGGTGTTGGCGTCCAATGCTCCTGATACTTGCCGTGGGCCTTTTGGCGCGCTGGTTGACATTTTATTACTTCTACCATGTTTACACGACCAGCGGCGGTGCCCATTTTTCGCCAATCGCCGATGAGGCGAACACTTACGAAGTGCTCGCGCGGCAGTTGCTTGTGGGTAACGGTTTCTCCCAAGAACTTTTCTCGTACCGGCCGCCGCTGCAGCCCATGTTCATTGCCTTTATCTACGTGATGCTCGGAAGAGCCAGCCCGCTGGTTGCGGCCTTCGCCCAGACCTTCGTCGGGGCTGGTGTGGGCGTCCTGACGTTTTTGGCGGCACGAGAACTGCGCACGCCCAGATTGGTGCAACTGTGGTCAGGGCTGCTCGTCGCGCTTGACCCGGCCTCGGTAATCATCGGTCTCACCCTGATGGCAGAAACCCTTTCCAACGTTTTCGTAGCTGCGGGAACACTCTTCACCATTCGATTGCTCCGCAGCGGCAGGCTCCGAGACGCGGCCGCCACTGGCGGCTGCATTGCACTGGCCACACTGGCCCGCCCGACCTCTATTTATCTCTGGGTTTTGCTGCTATTGGTAATTGTGCGCATGGTTCCGCGCTTTCTCCCCAAAGCTGCCGTTTTCATGGCTGTGTTTGCCGTGGGCGTACTGCCCTGGTACGTGCGCAACCAGGTTTACCACAATGTTTTCAGATTCTCCACAGTGGGCAATTTCAATTTGCTGTTTTACGGGGCAGTGTCAGTGAAGCATTGGGCCACGGGGGAATCCCCGCAGGAATTGGAGGCACAGTTCTCCTACGATCTGGATCGGCGCCTTGGAAGGGCAGAAGCACGAGATAATTATGACTACTCCTCTAAATGGAAGTTCATCGTGGCGGATGACCCGCAGGTTAACGCCGAAATTACGCGAATGGCGCTGGAGGTGTTCCGCGAGCACCCGCTCGCGTACATTGCTACCTCTCCACGCCGCCTGGCGAAAATGTACGCGTTCACAAACGACCTGGCTAAGTTCGGCCCAGCACGCTGGCTGGAGATTGTGTTCAATCTGGCGTTTTATGCCCTCTCGCTGTGCGGGATAATATGGGCATGGTTAAACCACGAGCGTGTTCTCCTGACGTCGACATTGATTCCGATCATTTATTTCAGCGTCATCCTGCTGTTTTCCGGATCCGGGTCCGCTATGGACACCCGCGCGCGCACGCCTTTTGCTTTCTGCCTCGCCATATTAGCGGTTCGGGGAGCATTGTGGCTGTGGGAGTGGGAGCGGCAGCCAGGTCCAATCTAGCCTTGTCACCATCGCCAATCCGTGCTAAAGTAATTTGCGCAACAAATCACAATTGGAAAACTGGCGGCGCTAACACTGCTTTGTCACCTTCAAACATCCCTGATGTCGTCATCGGAAGACTGCCAATTTACATGCGCGCGCTTTCGCGCGCCGCCGACGGTGGAAAGCAGGTGACCTCGTCACATGAGATGGGTGAGCATCTCGGCATCAGCCCGGCGCAAATCCGAAAAGATCTCTCCCATTTCGGCGAATTCGGTAAGCAAGGCACGGGCTACAACATCGAACACCTGAGCGAGCAGCTGCGGCGCATCCTCGGCGTGGAGCAGGAATGGGCTGTGGCTGTGATTGGCGCCGGTGCGATCGGCAAGGCAATTGTGCGCTATGGCGGGTTTAGCGGGCGTGGGTTCCGCGTCGCCGCGGTCTTTGATAATGACCCGGGCAAGATTGGTCGCAGCATCAATCAGCTTGAGGTGCTTTCCACCGAGCGGCTTGGCAGCACTGTCCGCCAGAGGGAAATCCGCGTGGCGATGCTGGCAGTACCGGCGGAAGCCGCACAGAGAGTGGTGGAAAAGCTGGTGGAAGCAGGCGTGGAGGCTATCTTGAACTACGCGCCGGTGAGCCTGATTGTGCCCTCGCCCGTGTACGTGCGACATATCGACCCGGTGATTGCGCTGCAGCACATGACTTATTACCTCGCGCAGAAGCCGGCGTAGCGCTGAATCCCAGAATCTTAGAATCAGACCCGGGGGAGATGGGGTCTGATAATGTCGTACATCTCTAGCGCGCGGCCCGCGCCCACCGCCACGCAGCCCACCGGATTATCCGCAAGGTATGCTGGCACCCCGATTGATTTGGAAATGCGCTCATCGATCCCGCGCAGGTGCGCACCGCCTCCGCACAGAACCATTCCGCGGTCGATGGCGTCCGATGCAAGTTCAGGCGGCGTCTTCTCCAGCACCGCTTTCGCCACCGCGATTATCGCCTGCAGCGGCTCCTCGATTGCCTCGGTGACCTCGCTGGAGGTGATGGTGGCGTCGCGCGGCAGCCCGGTCACATGGTCACGCCCCTGGATTTCCACTGCCAACTCTTCTTCCATGGGAAGTGCCGACCCAATCCGAATCTTGATTTCCTCGGCGGTCATCTCACCGATGACGATACCGTATTTCTTGCGCACATAAGTGGCGATGGCCTGATCGAGAGCGATGCCGCCGACGCGCGCGGAATGCGCGGTGACGATTCCGTAAAGTGCGACGATTGCGGCCTCAGTGGCACCGCCGCCAATATCCAGAACCATGTTCCCGGCCGGAGTGCCCACCGGCAGCCCGGCCCCGATGGCAGCAGCCAGCGGCTCATGGATAAGGTAGGCCGCCCGACTCCCGGCCTCCTTCGCGGCTTCATGTACGGCTCGGCTCTCAACGCTGGTCGCTCCGTACGGCACGCTCAACATCACGCGCGGCTTGAAAAAGCGCAGTTGCCCGCAAACCTTGGTGAGGAAGTAGTGCAACATCCGCTCGGTCACTTCATAGTCCGCGATAACACCGTCTTGAATGGGGCGCATCACTTCGATGCTCTCTGGCGAGCGCCCATACATCTCGCGTGCTTCCTGCCCGATGGAGACAATTTTCTGCTCATCTACGCGAATGGCGACCACGCACGGTTCATGCAGCACGATATCGCCGCCCTCGTATACGAGCACGTTGACCGTCCCCAAATCTATGCCGACATCTTTGCCGAAAAGAGCCATTTATTAGTTGTCAGTGGCGGCCCGCCGCAAAGTATGGAGGGCGCTACTCAGCGTCGTCAAGGCCGGAAAGGCCGGGCTTTTCGCGCCGCTTCTGACCGACGCGCAGGCGCACGTTGGCCCGCTGCAGCGCGAGGGTGATATCGTGGCGCACCTCCGGCGCCACCGGCGTCGGAGGGCCACCCTTCTCCAGGAAGGCAACAGCTCGCTCGCTCGCGGCCTGCGCACGGGTGAGGTCGATTTCGTCAGCGTGTTCGGCAACGTCAGCCAGTACGGTGACACAGTTTGGCCGCACTTCCAAAACGCCGCCGCCCAGTGCGAAAGTTTCTTCCTGCTGACCTTTTTTCACGCGCATTTCGCTCACCTGCAAAGTCGTGAGCAGCGGCGAGTGGTTGGGCAGAATGCCCATGCGGCCTTCTTCTCCATCCAGAACCACCATATCCACCTGATCCGAATATACCAGGCGTTCCTGTGTCACGATTTCACAGAGGATGGGCATTTTCCAGATTCACTCGCTTTCGGCGCTCAATTCCTCCGCCTTCGCCACCGCTTCTTCGATTGTACCCACGAACATGAAAGCCTGCTCCGGAATCTCATCGTGCTTGCCATCGAGGATTTCGCTGAAGGAGCGCACCGTTTCTTCCAGTTTGACATACTTTCCCGGAATACCGGTGAACTGCTCCGCGACGTAAAACGGCTGCGAAAAGAAGCGCTCCAGTTTGCGCGCGCGTGAGACCAGCAGCTTGTCCTCCTCCGAGAGCTCATCCACGCCAAGAATGGCGATGATATCCTGCAGATCTTTGTAACGCTGCAACACGCGCTGTACCTCGCGCGCCACTCTGTAATGCTCCCTACCCACGATGTTAGGGTCCAGAATGCGGCTGGTGGAAGCAAGCGGGTCCACGGCCGGGTAGATGCCTTTTTCGGCGATTGGCCGCTCGAGCGCAATGGTGGCATCCAGATGCGCGAAAGTCGCCACCGGAGCCGGGTCGGAATAATCATCGGCGGGCACGTAGACGGCCTGCATTGAGGTAATTGACCCGCGATGGGTGGAAGTGATGCGCTCCTGCAATTCGCCCATCTCGGTTCCGAGCGTGGGTTGGTAACCCACCGCTGAGGGCATGCGCCCGAGCAGCGCGGAAACTTCCGACCCACTCATCACAAAGCGGAAGATGTTGTCAATGAAGAGCAGCACGTCCCGGCCCTGGTCGCGGTAATACTCCGCCATGGTCAGCCCGGTCAGGGCCACGCGCAGGCGCACGCCGGGCGGTTCGTTCATCTGCCCGAACACCATCACCGTGTCTTTCATCACGCCGGACTCAATCATCTCCCGGTAGAGTTGGGTGCCTTCGCGCGTGCGCTCGCCGACGCCCGCGAAGACGGAATTACCGGAATGCTCCTTCGCGATTGAGCGGATCAATTCCATGATGATGACGGTCTTGCCCACCCCGGCCCCGCCAAAGACGCCCGTCTTACCGCCCTTGGTGAACGGAGCAATCAGGTCAATTACCTTGATACCGGTCTCGAAGACCTCCACCTCGGTCGATTGCTCTTCGAATGGAGGGGCGGGTCGATGGATGGGGTAATACTCCGCCGCCTGCACTTCGCCGCGCTCATCGATGGCGCGACCGAGCACATTGAAGATGCGGCCCAACGCGGCCTCCCCAACCGGCACCTTAATTGGTGCGCCGGTGGCGTTGGCAGCCAGCCCACGCCGCAGCCCCTCGGTGGCGTCCATTGCCACACACCGCACCAAGTTGTCGCCGAGGTGCTTCTGCACCTCCAGAACCAGAGATTCGGCGTCATCACGCGGGATCTCAACCGCCTCATAAATCTCGGGTAGGTTATCCGGGGGGAACTCACAATCAACCACCGCTCCCTGAATTTGCGCCACCCTGCCTGTCATCGTATTCATCGACCCTCCAAATCGTAATTAGTCTGCGCTGCTCAGGCCGCCTGGCGCAGCGCCTCCGCGCCGCCGGCGATGTCGAGCAGGTCGCTTGTGATGGCCAGTTGCCGTGCCTTATTGTATGCCAGGCGTAGCGCACTGGACAGTTCATTTGCGTTATCGGTAGCGTTGCGCATCGCCACCATGCGGGCGCTATGCTCACTCGCCAGCGATTCCAACACTGCCTGAAACACCTGCACCTGCGTGAAGCGTGGCAGAACCGCCCCGAGCAATTCCTCCGGCTCAGGCTCAAATGTGTACCCCACCGGCGCACCGCCGCTGGCGGCTTTTTCCGCCCCGTCGTCCTCTTCCGCGGGCAGTTTGGGCACCAGCGGCAACAGACGTTCCACCCGCGTTATCTGCCGCAGCGTGTTGACGTAGTCAGTATACGCCACGTACACCTCGTCCACCACCCCGCCAAGAAAATCATCCAGCAGCACGCGCGCGATCGGCGTCACTTCTGCAAAGGTCGGCGAGCCCCGAAAACTACGGAAGTCGCTAGCAATGTTCGCGCCACGCGCGTAAACCAAATCACGGCCCTTTTGCCCCACTGTCACCCAGCGCACCGGCTGCGTTTTCTGCTGCGCGAATGCGAGCGCCGCGCGCGTTATGTTAATGTTGTACGCGCCCGCGAGCCCGCGGTCGCTGGAAACCAACGCGAGGCCAACTTTTTCAACAGAATCCCTTGGAACCAGGAGAGGGTGCGTTGCGCCACCTGAATGCTCGCCGAGACGTTGCATGACAGCCACCACTCGCCGGGCATAATCGCGCGAGGCTTGCACAGCGGCCTGCGCCCGGCGTACCTTAGAAGCGCTCACCGCCTCCAGAGCGCGCGTCACCTGCGCGATATTCCCCACGCTGCGGATGCGCAGCCGCATTTCTCGGGCGCTGGCCACAGATCAGTTCCAGGCTAGGTTGAATGTGTCCAGCGCGGTCTTCAGTTCCGTTTCGGTTTCAGCGGTAATGTGGCCCTTATTCACGATGTCCTGCCCAACGTGGGGGTGGGAAGACGACATCGAACGGAGCATGCCGGTTTCCCATTCCTGCATGCGTTCCAACAGCACCTCATCCGCGTAACCATTCACGCCCGCGTAGATCAGCATCACCTGATCGGAAAGGGACATGGGTGCATACTGTGCCTGCTTCAGGATTTCCTGCAGCCGCTTGCCGCGTTCCAATTGCGACTGCGTGGCCTTGTCCAGATCAGAGCCAAACTGGGCAAACGCGGCCAGTTCTCGGAACGCGGCCATGTCCAAGCGCAGCCGACCCGCCACCTGGCGCATCGACTTGGTCTGCGCTGCTCCACCGACGCGCGATACCGAAATGCCCACATTTACCGCCGGGCGAATGCCGGCATAAAACAGGTCGTTTTCCAGATAAATCTGTCCGTCGGTGATTGAAATTACATTTGTGGGAATGTAAGCGGAGACGTCACCAAGTAGAGTTTCGATAATGGGCAGTGCTGTCAGTGAGCCGCCCGAGCGCGGCAGCCGCCGCAGCGTCAATCCGTCGGCATCATCTGTGGCCGCAAGCGCCTCACGGGCGTCGTGCTCTGCGAGCGGTCCGCCATACACCTTGCCGTCCACGCCCGTCTCGACTTCCTTACCTGCGTCAGCGGCCACAATAACGAATTCGTCGGCAAGCTGCACGGCGCGCTCAAGCAATCGAGAGTGAAGATAAAACACGTCTCCGGGATAAGCCTCCCGTCCGGGCGGCCGCCGCAACAACAATGACACCTGCCGATATGCCCAGGCATGTTTGGATAGGTCATCATAGACAGCCAGCGCGTCCTGACCGCCCTCCATGAAATACTCTCCCATCGCGCAGCCCGCATAAGGGGCGATAAATTGCAGCGCGGCGGGGTCATCGGCGGAGGCCACCATGACGACGGTGTGCTCCATCGCGCCGTGCTCCTCGAGCGTAGCCACTGCGCGCGCCATGGCGGCTTTTTTCTGACCAATGGCAACGTAGATGCAGGTGCAATCCTTGCCTTTCTGATTGATAATGGTGTCAATGGCAATCGCAGTTTTGCCGGTCTGCCGGTCGCCAATAATTAGCTCACGTTGACCCCGGCCTATCGGTATCATCGAGTCGATGGGTTTCAGCCCGGTCTCCAACGGCCGGTCAACGTCTCTGCGCCGCACTACCCCGGGCGCAATGCGCTCGATCGGCCGGGTCTCGGCCGCGGCGATGGGCCCCTTCCCGTCCAGCGGCTGGCCGAGCGCGTTGACCACCCGCCCGACAAGCGCTGGCCCCACCGGCACAGCGGCGATACGGCCGGTCGCGCGCACCACTGAGCCTTCGTTAATTTCTTCGTAATCGCCCATGATAATCACACCGACGGCGTCCTGCTCAAGATTGAAAACCGTGCCCAGCGACCCGTTGGCGAACTGAACCAACTCCGCGTTGCGGGCGTCAGAAAGGCCGGACACACGCGCGATACCGTCACCGGCTTCGAGCACGGAACCCACATCTTGCTGTGATAGCGTCGGCGTGAAAGCGGCAATCTGCTGCTGCAGTTCAGCGAAAATAGCGGAAGTCTGAGTTTCCGTCATTGCTTCTCCCTCGGGGGTAAAGATAAATGATAGCCTAAAGCACTAATAACGCACAAAAAAGGATGATACCTGATGATGTTTATATTGTCCAGTACTTCACAAACAGAGCCGCCCGAGGCGCACGCAGCGGCGAGAAAACGGCGCGCCGGGCCGGCGCGCCGCACGATTGTCTCAACGATATTGTGGGAGTTTAATCGAGGTAAGCGCGCAGAGAATCGCCATAATCCGAACGGCGCATTTTCTCCAACGCGCGATTAGCGGCCTGGCGCATGCCCTCGCGCGACAGTCCATACCGGCGGGCAAGGTCGCTGAGCGGGTGCGGGCAGCCATCGCTGAAACCGTAGCGCATGCGCAGCACCGAGGCCTCCCACGGGGTGAGTTCATCGAGAAGGGCATGAGCCACCTCTGTGGCCAGCATGCGTTGCTCGGCCTCGTCCTCCGGCCGCTGCTCGGATTCATCCGGTATAAGGTCCTGCACTTCGGTATCAGGCTCATCGCCGGGCCCGACCAGTTTCTCTAGCCGCACGATGGGAACGGTGGATTTGCTCACCGTCTCCACCTGGTCCGTCGTCCATTTCAGCTTTTCGGCGAGCTCATCGCTTGTCGCTTCGCGCCCGTATTTCTGCGTGAGCGCATTTTCAGCCCGACGCAGCTGCATCACTCTGTGCCCGAGGTTGACCGGCAACCGAATGGTGCGACCAGTGTTGGCCACAGCTCGGCCAATTGCCTGCCGAATCCACCAGACGGCGTAGGTGGAAAAACGCGTTCCCCGCGAGGGATCGTACCGCTCCCCCGCTTTTATCAGGCCTATCTGGCCCTCTTGCATCAGGTCTTCAAATGGCAGGCCGGTGTCGAAATAGCGCCGCGCCACCTTCCCTACCAACCCTTGGTTGCGCAGTACCAGTTGGTCGCGCGCAGCTTTAGCCCGCGCGATCCGCCGCTCCCAAGTGCGACGTCGGCGCGCATTGGCGCGACCGGCCTCCAATCGCTCTTTGGCCTTCCGCCCAACGCTGATGTGACCTGCCAATTCAATCTCCTCTTCGTGGGTGAGCAGGTCAGCCTGACACGCGGTGACCTGCAATTGATACGGGCTGTCCGTCCTGCGGTCGATCATATGCCAGCGCCTCCGTTCACAACCATGCGCAAGGACTCTCGACTATGTGCCTGCTCCGCAACAATAAAGAAGATATTCGTCTTCCTTATTATAGTGTAATCATTTTCACATGCTGTGTCAAGTATCATCTGCAGAAAGAGTCCTACGCTGCAGACGCGCCGGCACGGGCGTGCGCACTGTCCAGGCTGCCAGATGATGGAGTTGAGCCTGCGGAGATTAGCCCGACTTGGCGCTGTTACCCAGCCGATGGCGCTTGCCACCGCGCCCAAGTTCAATCGAGCGCTGGTAGGCGGCCCACACCGCGCGCGACAGCGCCGTGCGGAACCCGGCCTTTTCGAGGTAGTAGAGAGCCTCCGCGGATGTGCCTCCCGGCGAAGTCACCTGATCGCGCAGCCGGGCGAGGTGTTTGGGAGATTGAAGCACGAAGTCGGCCGAACCTTTTACGGTATGGTGCACCAGTTCCTCGGCCACCTTGCGGGAAAACCCCAGATGGACGCCGGCGTCCACCAGCGCTTCCATGAAGAGAAACACATAGGATGGCCCTGTGCCGGAGAGCGCCGTGGCCATGTCGAGGTAATCTTCGTCATCCAGAAAGACCTCCCGTCCCAGCGCCTGCAGCGCGGTCTCCGCCTGCTGGTGTTGCCGCGTCTCCACGGCGCCAGATTCGGTCCACACAGTGATGCCCTCCCCAATCTGCGCCGGGGTGTTCGGCATTGAACGCACCACACTTTGGTGCTGAAGCCCCTCACTAATCGCGGTGATGCTCGCTCCAGCAACTATAGAAATCACGATCGCATCAACCGGGATGCGGCCCGCCAGCCCAGAAAACACCTGCGGCAGCACCTGCGGCTTGACACTCAGCACTACAATGTCGGCGCCCTCGCAGGCAGCCACATTGTCAGTAGTGACGCCGACACCATGTATTTCGTGCAACCGCGTGGTAATCTCCTCGTGAGGGTCGGCTGCCACGATCTGGTCAGGCGCAACCAGCTTGCGGGAGAGCAGCCCGGAAATCATCGCGCCGCCCATGGCGCCCGCCCCTATGAAGGCAATTCGCGTGTCTTTTAGCATGAGTTTCCTCTCATGTGATTATTTGGAGAGATATTGTAACGCAATCCGAATGCGTGCTTCCAGTTCATCCGGCGCGTCGGCCCCCATGGCCTGCAACGCTGTCTGCGCCTCTACCACACTGTATCCCAGCGCGGTGAGCGCTGCGGTCAGTTCGATGTCCAACTCATTGGCAGCGATGGCCTCGGGCAACAGGCCTCCCGGTTCCAATTTGTCCTTGAGATAGAAGATGATTTTGCGGGCGGTCTTGATGCCCACGCCCGGAACATGGCTCAATAGCTCTGCCCGGTCTTTGGTGACGGCCGCCTGCAAGCCATCCACCGGCATGCCGGAGATAATCGCGAGAGCCAGTTTCGGCCCTACCCCCGGGGCTTTGAGCAACATATCAAACAGGGTGATTTGTTCCTGCTCCAAAAAGCCATATAGGGTGATTGCATCCTGACGCACCAACAGGTGCGTCCACAATCGCACCTCTGCCCCCACCGACACATTTCCTTGCAGAACTGAATCTGGAACTGACACGCGCAGCCCGACGCCACCCACTTCCACCACAAGTGCCCCCTGTTCCAGCGACTGCACCGCGCCACTCACCGATGCAATCATGTTCGCGCCGTTGCGGTTAGCTCAACGGTTCTTGCCGCGTGAGCATGGCAGATTGCCACGGCCAGCGCGTCGGCCGCGTCGTCCGGGCGGGGAATCTCTTCCAAATTGAGCAGAGTACCAACCATCTGCTGCACCTGTGACTTCGAGGCTTTTCCGTAGCCGGTTACCGCCTGTTTTACTTCGAGCGGCGTGTACTCCCCTGCGTCCAATCCACAGTGAGCCACGGCCAACAGAGCCACGCCACGCCCCTGCCCTACCGCCATGGCCGAGGAGACATTACGGTGAAAAAAAAGTTTCTCCACCGCCGCGGTGGTGGGCCGATGTTGCTGAAAAACAGCGTTCAAATCCCGGTAAATAGATTCCAAGCGCAGCGCGAGCGGCTCGCCGGCCGAGGTCGTGACCACTCCAAACCCCACGCATTCCAGTTTACCATCATCCTCCCGCACCAAACCATAGCCGGTCGTGGCTGTGCCGGGGTCAATTCCTATCACCAGCTGCGCCATGGCTTTTTTTGGTCAGCCGGCCGCAAAGGCCGAGAGCGCCTCTGCGGTCACGTCCAAGTTGGTGTACACGTTCTGGACGTCGTCCAATTCTTCCAGCGCCTCGATGGTTTTCATCACCTGTCCGGTTTTCTGCGAGACCAGCTCGACTGAATTGACAGGCTCCATGCGCAGCATGGCCTCCTCCGGAGAGATGTCGGCCGCTTCCAACGCATCGCTGACTTCCTTGAAAGATTCGACGGAAGCGAATATCTCCACAAGCTCGTCAGAGTACGTCAGGTCATCCGCGCCGGCCTCGAGCGCGAGCTCAAAGAGCACGTCCTCGCCGCGACCCTCCGGCAGAAAAGCGAAATAAGCCTTTGCCTCGAACTGCCACGCGA
>Ga0208274_1000172_pt1 | contig 35444 bp, 26 predicted proteins | sample ETNtaG_22_FD_185755 | JGI IMG/M metagenome (GOLD analysis project Ga0208274, IMG submission 185755) | Marine microbial and viral communities from oxygen minimum zone, Eastern Pacific Ocean - ETNP201306SV43 (SPAdes) (version 2) | ecosystem: Environmental > Aquatic > Marine > Oceanic ... | reverse complement strand
CTGGTGAAAGGGTCGATATCAAGCCTCGAGCTCGTCGAGGAGAAGATGCCTATCGTTGGAACTGGGATGCGCCATTACATGTGAGTGCCCATGTTTCGGAACGAATATATTTCGCGGCTAATAAAATGTTCCGCTCTGATGATCGAGGTCAATCTTGGGAGGTGATCAGCGAAGATTTGACAAGGCAGATCGACCGAAATCAGTTGAAAGTTATGGGACGAGTCTGGAGTTTTGAAGCTATTGAAAAGAACCAGTCCACCTCAAAGTATGGAACTTTGGTGGCTTTTCATGAATCTCTCCTCAACAGAGATCTTCTGTTTGTAGGTAGTGATGATGGACTGATCCATGTGACTGAGGATGGGGGAAAAACCTGGGAAAAAATAAGCAGATTTCCAGGTGTGCCTGATATAACCTATGTCAACATGATTATTGCATCACAACATGATGAAAATGTGGTTTATGCTGCATTTAATAATCATAAGAGGGGTGATTTCACACCGTACCTATTAAAAAGTACTAACAAAGGGAAGACATGGAAATCAATATCATCTAATCTTCCTAAACGGGGAAGCGTTTACTCTATTGCAGAAGATTACAAAAATCCAGATCTCTTATTTACTGGAACAGAGTTTGGTGTGTTCTTTTCTATTGACGGTGGAAAACATTGGAAACAGTTAAAGAGTGGATTACCAACAATTGCTGTCAGAGATCTTGCAATACACAGAGGAGAAGATGATTTGGTTTTGGGTACTTTTGGACGTGGTTTTTACATTCTGGATGATTACTCGACATTTCGATCTTTCTCCGAGGAAAAAATGAAACAGGAGGCTTTTTTGTTCCCGGTAAAGGATGCTCTTCTATTTATGGAAAGTACCCGAATTGGTGGCAGTGGAAAGTCATTTCAAGGTGCAAGTTTTTTCACTACAGATAATCCAAATGTTGCGGCTACGTTCAAGTATTATTTAAAAGATGATATTGAAACCCTTGAATCAATACGCCGCAAAAAAGAAGATGAAATTCGTAAAGAGGGTGGTGACATCAAATATCCATCCCTGGATGAATTGAGAGCTCAAAAAATGGAGTTGAAGCCTAAGCTTCAGTTTACTTTGAAAGATAATGCTGGTCGGGTTGTTAGACGTCTTCAGAAAAGCCCTTTGTCAGGTGTCCATGAAGTGGAATGGGATTTTCGATATGCGTCCTCAAGACCAATTACTGAAAGTGATGTAAACAAGGGGGAACCGACAACGGGTACATATGTTGCTCCTGGCAGTTACACTGTCGCAATGTCCAAAATTGTTGACGGTATCGAAACTAAACTTACTGAATCTGTATCCTTTAATGTTGTGACGTTGGCTAATGTGACGCTGGAAACTCAAAATCGACGTGATTTGGCTGACTTTCAACAAAAGGTGAGTGATCTTCAATCTACTTTGAGAGCTGTCGAAAATCTTATTGACGATATAGAAAATCGTCTTAATAAAATGAGGGTTGCAGCAAAATCAGTTAAAGAAGATAATGTTAATATATTATCGGATATTCAGGGGGTTCAATCACGTCTGAATGATATAAAAATCTCTCTTTACGGTGATAGACTTTCCTCCAGACTGGATATTGATCGTTCGCCATCTATCTCAGATCGGATTAACAGTGCTGTGTATGGTACCATCAGTGCCACATCTACTCCCACTCAGACGCATCGCGATGGATATCAGATTGCAAGAGAAGAGTTAGAGCCTATTCTAAGAGAGATTCAGCAGATTTTTAAACGAGAAATTGTGTCAATCGAAAATGTACTGGATAGAGTTGGTGCACCCTATACACCCGGAAGAATTCCACAACTAAACCGTGATTCAAGGAGATAATATAATGAGGTTGAGCCAAGTATTTATTGTTGTTACATTTTCAGCCACAATACTTTTTTCCCAGGAAGAGAGCGAAGAATCAAGCGATTCACTTTACTTCCGGTTCGTTCCCGATTCGATTAAACTGGCAGTTGGTGATTCAGCCACGGTATCTATTCAACTGCTAAAGAATGATGGTGATTTGGCAAATAACGCTTTCTATACATATGGTGGCCAGAGAGGAACGCTCTCAGTTTATCCTAGGATCAGCGATTCTACAGGAGTCGCTAATGTATTAGTGAAAGCTTACAAACCTGGTGATCTTTCGTTGAATGTAAGGAGTGTATCATCTAAACGGCTTGACCGTGTCAGGGATGAAATGCCAGTAACAGTTCCGTATCCACCGCTAGCCCGAATTGAATTTGATCAGTCAACTACCCAGTTGTACGAAGGGACATCTGTTCAGTTTAAAGCGAAGGTATTTGATGAAGCTGGATTGACCCGTAATGAAACAGATTTGACTTTTTTTACTACTAATAGTTCTATTGCTGAATTTGATGATTTTGGAAATCTGAATGCAAAATCCACAGGAAGGGTGAGAGTGACAGCTCAAGTTGATAATGTGACAAGCTCCATTAATGTGAGGGTTGTAAAGAATCCTGTACGTGGAATGGAACTGTCATCATCTGCTGAGGAAGTGCGTACTGGAGATGTCGTTCATTTTACTGCTAAAGCTTTGGCTCGGAGTTCCCGTGAAGTAGAAGATGCTCCTATATATTATTCATACACAGGAATTGCTGATTACGGTATTGGATTGCCAGCGGCGGGTCAGATGTCTCAAGACGGCAGATTTGTTGCAGAGACATCTGGACTCTACACTATTTATGCTTCATCAGGGGGATACTCGGCTCAAAAAACCATTAAGGTTGTTCCCAGAGAAGTAACGAGGGAGATAGAACTTGTGGGCTACGGTCTCGTACCAGACGTATTTACGTCAGATTTATGGATCTGGCCAGGCATCGGGAAGCATGAAGGAAAAGACTTTGCCATTACGGGGACATGGGGTGCTGACGGTAATACCTACTTCTGGGATGTCACAGACCCTAAGAATATGACTACTATCGATACCGTTAATGTCGATGCCAGAACGGTTAACGATGTGAAAATTTCTGAAGATGGTACTGTGGGCGTCATCACGCGTGAGGGGGCTTCGAACAGGAAGAACGGATTTGTTATTCTTGACGTGTCGGACCCTTATAATGTACAGATCCTATCTACTTTTAATGATGATATGACCGGAGGTGTACATAATACGTTTGTTTATGACAATCATGTCTATGCCGTTAACAACGGGAGAAAATATGATATTATCAACATTGAGGATCCAAGCAACCCGCACCGTGTTGGTGTATATGAATTAAAGACGCCGGGACATTCCATACATGATGTTTGGATTGTTGACGGTATCGCTTACTCTTCTAACTGGGCTGACGGTGTTCATGCCGTTGATGTGGGCGGTATCGCTTACAATGAAAGAAATATGCCCATGATTCAGGCAAATCCACTGCTGGCTAGAGCTGGAAAGGGTAGTCCATCAAATCCAACACCGATTTCATATAAAAAAGATCCCACGGGAAGGAATCATGCCGCTTTTCCTTTTCTTAGTGAATCAACGGGAGAGTTATACATAATTGCCGGTGATGAATCATTTCCATTCGGTCTAGGGGCGACAAAAAATGAACCATCCAACCCTAGGGGCGGATTCCATTTTGTCAATTTCACTGATCCGGATAATCCTGAGGAAGTGGCTATTTACCAAGTGCCGGAAGCTGGCTCACATAACCTTTGGGTCAAGGGTGATACTCTTATGGCGGCGTTTTATCAAGGCGGTTTTCGCATCCTTGATATTTCCGGTGAACTTATGGGAGACCTATATAAGCAGGGTAGAGAGATCGCATTTTTCCTTTCTTCACACAAGGATGGGTACTTGCCCAATGCACCAATGGTGTGGGGAACGCAGCCCTACAAGGGTCTCATCTATTTTGCAGATATGAATAGTGGTCTATATGCAATTAGGCTTGTTTCTACAGATGCCAAGAAAGAAACTGACTAACCAAGGAAAAAATCATGAATAAATACACTGCAATTCTATTAATTCTTACCAGTTTTCTTTTCGCTCAGGATGAGGCAGTTGAAGAAGCTGAAAAGGATTCTCTTTACTTTATTTTCGAACCTGAAGAATTAACAATCGAGGTAGGTGATTCGGCTCGAGTTCGAATTATACTTGTGAATCAAAAAGGGGAGAATGTTGAAAATTCTTTTTACTTATACGGCAGGCGAAGAGCTATTACAGTCACTCCAAGGTTAAGTGATTCATCCGGTGTCGCCATGGTAACGGTTAAAGCCTTTAAGCCAGGTTCACATGAGCTTAGTACCAGCAGTATCACCAAAAACCGTGAAGATCGTGTTAGAGGTAGCATGCCTGTGGAAATTCCCTATCCTCCGTTGAAATCTGTCACATTTATGGATCCAGCTGAGACTGTCTACGAGGGTACAACCATTAGCTTTAATACTGTGGTACATGATGAAGCTGGATTGGTTAGAAAAGATGCTGTTGTAACACTTACATCCGGAGAACCGAGAGTTGCTGACTTTGATCAATTCGGAAATCTATCTGCCAAGCTTAAGGGACGTATCTCTATTGAAGCATCTGTGGAAAATATTATAGCCACGCATAACCTGCGCATCGTCTCAAACCCAGTAAGAGGAATGTCTCTTTCTTCACCTGAAGAAGATGTTCGCACTGGAGATGTTATTCAGTTTTCAGCGACCCCACTTACCAGAACAGGGAAAGCTGTTAAAGATGTACCTGTAAAATATTCTTGGTCAGGTATCGCTGACTACGGAATAGGTTTACCAGCTAATGCTCAAGTAACTCAAGCCGGGAAATTTGTAGCTGAAACCGCCGGTATATATACAGTACGTGCTACAACTGGAGGATTCACCGCAAGTAAGAGCGTAAAAGTGGTTCCACGCAATATTAAGAGTGAAATGGAACTGGTAGGGCATGGCCTGGTGCCATCAGTAGCCACGTCCGACCTATGGGTCTGGCCTGGGGTAGGGAAACATGCGGGTAAAGATTTTGCTGTAACAGGAACTTGGGGAGCCAATGGCGACGCTTATTTCTGGGATGTTACTGATCCATCAACAATTGTTCCCATTGACACCATCAACGTAGATGCCAGGACGGTAAATGATGTGAAAGTTTCTGAAGATGGAAATGTGTGTGTCATCACTCGTGAAGGAGCATCAAACCGTAAAAACGGCATTGTCATCCTAGATGTTTCAGATCCTTTTAATGTTGAGATTCTGTCAGAATTCAATGACGACCTGACTGGTGGTGTTCACAATGTTTTCGTTTATCAAAAGCATGTGTTTGCTGTGAATAACGGACGCAAGTTTGATATTATCAATATTGAAAATCCCCGGAAGCCTGAACGCATTTCTGTATTTGAACTGAAAACTCCGGGACACTCAATCCATGATGTTTGGGTGGTAGACGGAATCGCCTATTCATCGAACTGGACTGATGGAATTCAGATGGTTGATGTGGGTGGTCTTCCATTCAATGAGCGGAATCTACCCTTAATCCAGTCAAATCCACTTCTCCAAGTCGCTGGAAAAGGAAACTTGAGGAATCCTATGTCTATTACTTATAAAGAGGACCAGACGGGTAGAAATCATGCGGCATTTCCTTTTTTGAGTCAATCCACAGGCAAGTTTTATGTAATAGGAGGTGACGAATGGTTTCCATTTAGAGATTCAAATGCTGAATCTATGGGACGTGTTTCCAACCCACGCGGAGGATATCATTTCATTGATATGACGGACATTCATAATCCTGAAGAAGTGGCTCTTTATCAAGTTCCGGAGGCAGGATCCCATAATTTATGGGTTCAAGGAGATACACTGTATACAGCCTATTACCAAGGAGGATTACGTGTAGTTGATATTTCAGGAGAGCTGTTGGGTGATATTTACAAACAGGGTAGAGAGATTGCCTTTTTCCGTGGTTACTCAGCTGACGGATTTATCCCCAATGCACCTAATGCTTGGGGGCCACAGCCATACAAAGGGTTGGTCTATTTTTCAGACATGAATAGCGGGCTTTATGCTGTCAGATTTGTTAATAAAGAGAAAAAGGAAACAGACTGATGATAGGATTTGACCGAAGAATTAATGTTATATTTCTTTTAACAGTATTATTGATCACACCATCTCTAAGTAGAGACTATTACATTTATGCAACAGCTGAATCTGAGGATGAAGTTGCCCTTGTTCGTTTTGACGGAAAGAAAATCCATGTGGAAAAGCGGATTCCAGTTGGTGTTTGGCCTATTGAAATTGAAGGGCCTCACGGTATTAATGTTTCTCCTAATGGTGACTTCTGGTATCTTTCCATGGCCCACGGTATCCCTTTTGGTCATTTGTACAAATACAAGACGGGAAGTGATGAACTGGTTGACAGGGTGGAACTCGGGCTTTTCCCAGCGACACTTCAAATATCTCCGGCTACAGGTTTACTTTATGTTGTCAACTTCAATTTGCATGGTGGTCATGATGAAGTAAGTACAGTCTCAATTGTTGACCCTGAAGAGATGATCGAAATAGACCGCGTAGAAACAGGTATAATGCCTCACGGTTCCCGACTACTCAATAACGGCCTCAAGCACTACTCTGTGGCCATGATGTCCGCCAAATTATACGAACTGGACGCCATGAGAATGGAAATCACCCGTACACTTTCAACGGGAAAACAAGACATGAAAAAAATGAGTGGGATGAAGCACAAGATGGGGTCCCACTCAATGCCGAAAGAAAAGCCAACATGGGTGTATCCTCACCCTAATGACAAATTACTATACGTGGTCAATAATGGTACCAACGAGGTAGTTGAAGTTGATATTGAAAGATGGGTTATAACTAGACGATTCCAGACGGAGAAAGGACCTTATAATTGTGAAGTGAGTCGTGATGGGAAAAAGCTGGTGGTGACATACAAAAGCGTTGCCAAGACAGCGGTTTGGGACATTGATTCAGGTATAGAACTGGCAAAAATCAAAAATACCCGGAAAGTGACCCACGGTGTGGTTATTTCCCCGGATAGTAAGTTTGCATTCGTTACTGTAGAAGGGATTGGATCTGAACCCGGTTCTGTGGATGTAATTGATCTCTCATCATTAAAGCTGGTAGATCAGGCTGATATTGGCAAACAGGCCGGGGGTATTGCTTTCTGGAAAATGGAGAATTGATCTTATATCAAAAGGGGTAATTAAGGAGAACAAAAAATGAAATCAGCTAGAGCATTAATAATGATTGTGACATTCATTTCTATCGCCATGTCAGCGGAATCTGATAAACGGTCTTTGCTGGGCGATCTTAAATGGCGCAATATCGGTCCAGCAAATATGGGAGGACGTGTTAGTGCAATTGAGGGTGTGGCAGGGGATCCCAATACTTATTATGTAGGTGGCGCTGACGGTGGAATTTTCAAAACAATAAACAACGGTGTCACTTTTGATGAAATTTTCAACGATCAGGATGCTTATTCCATTGGAGCAATTGCTGTTTCACCTTCTGATGCAAACGTTCTTTGGGTTGGCACAGGTGAAGGTGATCCTCGAAACAGTGTTGGCTACGGCAGGGGCGTCTACCGTTCAATCGATGGAGGAATTACTTGGGAGAAAGCGGGGCTTGAAAAAACAGAAAGGATCAAACGAATTGTTGTTGATCCTCGTGATCCTGATGTGGTGTCTGTATGTGCTCTGGGTCGTGAATGGGGCCCTAACCCGGAACGCGGTGTTTTCATGACCCATGATGGGGGCAAAAAATGGGAAAAAGTACTCTACATCGATGAAGATACTGGTTGTTCGGATATTACTATGGAAAACAGTAATCCTCGGATCATGTATGCCGGGATGTGGACATTCCGGAGAAAACCGTGGCGTTTCGATGGTGGAAGTAAGAAAACAGCCTTATATCGAACCATGGACGGAGGAAAAAACTGGAATATAATCCATAATGGATTACCTGATGGACCTATGACCAGAATTGGTGTTCAGGTTGCTCAAAGTGAACCCAATATTGTTTATCTAGTGACTGAAATTAAAGATGGAGGAACACTCTTCAGATCTGACGATCGTGGTGAGAACTGGAATAAGGTACACGATGATGCCAGAATCAATTTTCGACCATTTTACTACAGCGATATAAGAGTAGACCCAACCAATCCAGACCATTTGTTTTCTCTATCTGGTGGTTTATACAAATCAACTGATGGCGGTCAAAATTTTGAAAGAATTGCCGGAGGTGTACATGGTGATCACCAATCTTTCTGGATAGATCCAGTTGATTCCAAGCGCTTACTCAGCGGCAGTGATGGAGGATACCAAGTGTCTTACGATGCTGGTGCTAATTGGGATATTGTCAATAATGTTACGTTGTCCCAGTTTTATCAAATTTTTGTTGATGACGAAAACCCATACAATGTTCTTGGTGGCCTTCAAGACAATGGTACCTGGAGAGGACCAAGCAGAACGACGAATAGTGCGGGAATTTTAAAAGATGACTGGAATGCTATCACGGGCGGTGATGGCTATTATGCTGTACCTGTACCCGGCAAATCAAACATCATCTATTCCAACCTCCAGGGCGGTGTCATTTTTCAGAAGGATATGAACACTGGTAACACAAGGACAATCCACCCATATCCAAAAATTACCGGCTCAGCTGGTGATGCAATTAAGGACCACAAGTACCGGTTTAACTGGGACTCTCCAATTCTCATTTCACCTCATGATCCTAAAACCGTTTATTTTGGAGGCAATGTTCTTTTCAAAACAACTGACGAAGGGTACTCATGGGAAGTGATAAGTCCCGATTTGACTACTAATGACAAAAGTAAACAGCTAACCTCCGGCGGTGAAATTTATCAGGATAATACGGCAGCAGAATTTCACTGTTCAATATTAACAATTGCTGAGTCACATGTTCAGGAGGGAGTAATATGGGTTGGGACGGATGACGGTAATGTGCATATCACAACTGACGGTGGCAAAAAATGGACGGATATAACAAAGCGTATTTCAGGAATGCCCAAAAATTCATGGGTAGGTAAAATTGACGCTTCACATTTTGATGCCGGCACAGCGTACATTGCAATTGATCATCACAGGAGTGACGACTTTAAACCATATGTATTTAAGGTAACCAATTTCGGCAAAAGATCCGAGAACCTCAGTCGTGGACTTCCTCAAAACGATTACGTTAAGGTAGTTCGAGAAGACTCTCAAAATTCTAAACTTCTATATGCTGGTATGGAGCATGGTATTTATGCATCTTGGGACGGCGGTAAAAAATGGTCAGCTATCATGAATAATCTTCCACCGGTTTCCGTAAGAGACATAAAGATTCAAACCATAGAAAATGATTTAGTTATAGGGACACACGGTCGGGGAGCTTGGATATTAGACGATATTACGCCCTTGCAGGAAATGGCCAATACAAAAAGTTCAGGGTTACATATTTTTCAACCAAGAACAACCTACCGCTGGCAAATGTCACGCATGGATGCCAGTCAGGGTCAAAGAGAATATCGAGCTGAGAATCCACCCTATGGAGCCATAATCTCTTTTCATTTGGCGACAGGAAAAATAGATACTGTAAAAATAAAAATTGCTGATAGTGAAGGTAATCATGTCAGCGAATTCAAGGTAGATGAACCCAAGCCCGGTTTTAACAGGACTGCTTGGAATCTCAGATATGACGGTGCTGTTTCCTTAGCTACACCGATTACAGGCGGTTGGAGGGGCGGAAACGTTGGGCCTACGGTAGCGCCTGGTAAATATACAGTTACACTCTCAACTAAAGGACAATCCGCAAGCGCCTCCTTAGAGGTAAGAAAGGATCCGAGAATTGAAGTATCTAATGAGGATTTTAGGAAACAACTTGAAGCAGGAATTGAATTAAGAGATATGTTGTCGAAAGTCAATACAGTTCTCAATGGCACAGAAAGTGTGATGACCCAAATGAGCGAATTGAAAAAAAAGGTTAAAGATTTTTCAAGCAGTGATTTTGACCTGACCGAGGCTGAGGGGAAAATAAAAAATGTACTGCAAATGGTTAAAGAGTTCAGGAATGACGAGTTGAAAAGACCCATAAATGGTTTGGGTTATCGCCAAAGACCGAGATTGCGTGAAGAATTAAGATCACTGGCATGGGCAGTGGATGGTACCTCCGCGCGGCCCACAAATCCCCAAATGTTGAGGATGAAAGAGCTTGATGAAGAGACTGAAGCTGTAGTTCGTCGATATAATTCAATTGTTGAGAACGAAGTAGCTGAAATCAATCAAATTCTACGTAATTTCCCGCAGGTTTCAGTTAAACAGGCAACTTATGGAAGGGATTAATCTTGGGGGTATTAATGAAAAAAATAGTATTGCTATCTATTATACTTTTTGTTGGATTCGCATGTTCCTCTGCTGTTGCGAAATCTGAAATTAAGCTCGAAACGATGGCCTGTGAAATGTGCGCAACCACCATTGAGGATGAAATCTCGAAGCTAAAGGGTGTGGTGAAGGTTGAGATTGATGAAGAGAATAAAACAGGGATTTTTTCTTATAGAACTTCAGTTATCGATCTAGCAACAATAGAGCAAGCTATTGCTAAGCTAGGCTACAGCGCTAATGATACAGAAGCTGACCCCGCGGCATACGAAGCGCTAGAGTCATGCTGTCAGATCGGGTCGAAATAATCGGTACGCATTAAATAACCTTCTTTTCTGGACACGGATCCAAGGGGATTAGTCTATGTTTGAAAAAGATCTCCTGAAAAATAAAACAGTGATAATAACCGGTGGAGGCACCGGCTTGGGAAAATCTATGGCACAACGATTCGGTGTATTGGGTGCAAAACTCAGTATATGTGGCAGAAGAAAAGAAGTTATAGATACAGCAGTTCAGGAGTTGAAAGAATCAGGGGCGGAAGTTTTGGGACAGCAATGTGATGTCCGAAGCGGTGAGGATGTACAGCGGATGATTGATGAAACTGTCTCAAAGTTGGGACCCGTAAATGTTTTATTGAATAATGCTGCGGGCAACTTCATTAGTCCCACAGAAAGACTTTCTGAGAATGCTTTCCGTACCATTGTGGATATTGTGTTGACTGGGACGTTTAACTGTTCCATGGCTGCGCAAAAGGTGATGAAAGAAAACGGCGGGGGTGTAATGCTGAACATTGTTACTACCTACGCATGGACTGGGTCAGGTTATGTCGTTCCCTCCGCATGTGCGAAAGCTGGCGTCCTCGCCATGACGCGATCACTGGCTGTGGAGTGGGCTAAATACGGTATCCGGACCAATGCCATTGCACCCGGTCCTTTTCCCACAGAAGGGGCCTGGACGCGCCTCGTTCCTCCCGGGCTGAAAATTGAAAAGAGAATGAAAAAACGAATTCCACTTCAACGATTTGGTGAGCATGAAGAGTTGGCCAATCTTGCTTCTTTCTTGATTAGTGATGGTGCGTCCTACATAAATGGTGAAGTGGTGACCATTGACGGAGGCGAATGGCTGAAAGGAGCGGGAGAATTCAACGATCTGGATAGAATTCCAGAAATAGCATGGAAAGCCATGGATGCTATGCGAAAAAAGAAAAAGAAATAATAAATGTCTGTACCTGAAAAACTTATATTGACAATTTCTGTTTTCTTTATGATTTCATGTGCCAGAAACAGGGCTGACACAGTTTATGTGAACGGTTCAATCTGGACAGGTGTGGAGAGTGCATCTAGAGCGCAAGCTATAGCTGTTAAAGATGAATTTCTTGTTGCGGTGGGGTCAAATGAGAATGTTGAGCATCTCAAGGATTCAAATACAAAGATCGTAGATCTTCAAGGGAGGTTTGTTGTACCTGGTTTGATGGATGCCCACACGCATTTTATGGATGGGGGATTTCAACTTGTCCGCCTGAATTTTAGAGAAGTGGATTCTCCTGAGGATTTTGTTTATAAAATTGATAGTGCAGCGCAGAAGTTGGAGCCGGGACAATGGATCCTCGGTGGAAACTGGGATCACGAGAAGTGGGGTGGTGAATTGCCACATCACTCATGGGTGGACGATGTTTCCAAAGAATACCCTGTCTTTGTCCACAGAGTTGATATGCATATGGCCTTTGCCAATTCAAAAGCCATGCAACTGGCCGGCATTACCGGTGATACCCCTGATCCACCTGGAGGTGTCATAGATCGGGACCATATGAACGGTAATCCAACAGGAATACTTCGGGAAGCTGAAGCTAAGGAACTGGTTCAGCGAGTTGTTACCCCACCAACGGAAGAAGAACGGAAGAGAGTACTCCAAAAGGCTATGGACTATGCACTTATGTGCGGTATCACGCAGGTTCACGATATGTGTTCCTGGGAAGATCTGTTGACCTATAGAAAGGTTGAAGCTGCCGGTGAGTTCAGAATGCGTATTTACGCCGCTCCGTGGTGGACCAACTGGAAAAAACAGATCGACTACATAACCGAATACGGGACTGGAAACCGATGGCTCCAGTGGCCTGCTCTAAAGGGAATGATTGATGGTTCACTGGGCTCCCGCACTGCATGGATGCATGATCCATACAAGGATGATCCCAATACCAGGGGTGTCATTGTGGCATCAGATACTGTCTTGTTCAAAACAATGATGCAGGAGGCAGACGCTGCAGGAATCAGATTCGCCATACATGCCATCGGCACAAGAGCTAATGAGTGGATATTAGATCAGTTTCGGGCCGTCGCCAAGATGAATGGCAAAAGAGAGAGACGCTTTAAAGTCGAGCATGCACAACACCTCCGTAATTCTGAAATAGTGCGTTTTGGACGAGAAGGTGTCATCCCCTCAGTTCAGCCGTTTCACGCTATTGATGACAGCAGGTGGGCCTATAAACGGGTAGAGGAAGATGTATTGGGAGGGACATATGCGTTTAAATCTCTATTAAACAGTGATGCTAAAGTAGTTTTCGGATCGGACTGGACTGTTGCACCCATGTCTCCCATTCTCGGTATCTATGCGGCTGTTACCCGGGAAACCATTGATGGGTCACAACCTGGTGGGTGGCACCCAAACGAAAAAATGACGGTGGATGAGGCGCTTCTCGCATACACTGCTAGCGTGGCTTACGCAGGTTTTCAGGAAGACGTGTTGGGAACAATTGAGGTGGGAAAACTTGCCGATTTTGTAGTCCTTTCACGTGATCTGTTCGAGATAGAACCGGAGGAAATCAAGAATACAGGTGTGCTGAGAACTGTCGTTGGTGGAAAGACAAGATTCCTTTCAGCAGATTCCGGAGGAAAGAAACCCATCTGGTATTGATGGATTCTTTTCTCGCCAACTATCTATATTCTAATGATCCACCATTCATTATTTTCGGTTTGTCCCATATTGTGGGACTTGTTATAGCAATCCTCCTGGCTATATACCTTCCTCTCTACTCAAAGAGGCATTTAACTGAACGCAAACAATATCTGATTGGTTCAACGCTCGGCTGGCTTGTGGCAGGAGCGTATCTGAGCTGGGCTACATTGGAAATGTTTGCAGATACATTCAGTGTCAAATTACACTTGCCGTTTCACCTCTGTAGAGCAGCCAATCTGATGTTACCGTTTGTTATGATGAAAAAAAGTTATCGTGCTTACGAAATCCTTTATTTTTGGGGCCTATCCGCAATGTTCCAGGCGAGCTTATCACCGGATATATATGCCGGATTTCCGCATTATCATTTTATACGATTTTGGCTGGCCCACAATCTAATGGTTGTTGCCATTATTTATGCCACTGTTGTTTACGGCATGAGACCAACCTGGCAAAGTTTGTGGCGTGCTTTTGGTGCGTTGATTATATTCTTTTTAGTTACAATTCCCGTGAATCTGATCATAGATGCCAATTATTTCTGGATACTGAAAAAGCCACTAACAGCTTCACTCTTGGATTATTTTGGTCCCTGGCCGTGGTACCTTCTCACCACTACCTTTTTTGCACTTGTTCATTTCTATCTTGTCTATTTACCTTTTCAACTAAGGGATAAAGGAATAAGATTTGTCCGACAGTAACGGAAACGAAGAGCAGTCAGGAGGTTTCGCGAAGACCACAAATTTCAAGTGGCTTGCCATCGGAATTGCTGTGTTTACTTTGCTTGCCCTCATGCCCACTCCTGAATCGATGTTGACCAAAGCGAGGGAACTATTCGGCGGTGATTTGAGTCCCGCAGCTGTTGCCCAGAAGGCTTACAACATGAAGATCATTATCGCCCTTCTTGGAGCATGTACAGTCTTCTTTGCTACGGAGGCGATTCCCATGCCAGCCGTGGCTCTCATCATAGGACTGGTTCAGTTATTTTTTGGGATTACAGAACCATCGAGAGTTGTTCAGACCTATGCCCACGATGCTGTCTGGTTTATCGCGGGATCACTGGCTATTGGATCAACACTGGTCAAATATGGGTTGGATAAAAGAATAGGGATGCTTGTGGTAAGGCTCTCCGGCAACAAAACAAGAAATATTGTTCTCGGTCTATTACTTGGTACAGCAATTCCTTCAGCCTTTATAAATGAGGCGTCCATTGCGCCTATGTATGTTCCAATTGCTCTCGCTTTGTATACATTGACGAATAAGACAATTCCGGCTCCCAATCTTGGTAAACTCCTGATGATATCTATAGCAGTTGGATGTATGGTGGGTGCACCAATGAGTCCAACAGGAGGAGCCCGGAATGCAATTATGATCGGATTTCTAGAGGATTATGTCAGTCCTAACATTTCCTTTTTTGAATGGATGAGGATGGGAGTCTTTTACACTGTCATTATGTCAATAGTAATGGCTTTTTTGCTTCCACTTCTTTTTAAGCCTGAGGTAAAAGATCTATCAGGTGCTGTCGATAAATTAAAACTTGACCTTGAGAAACATGGCAAAATGACGCGGGAACAGTGGCTTGTTGGGGCAATTATGATTCTGATTATCTTTATGTGGATCACGGACAAGTCAGTAACTGCCAGTATATTGGGATTTCCGCTAGGATTGGGCGGTGTAGCCATTACAGGATCAGTACTATATATGCTTCTGGGACTTACTTCCTGGCGTGATTATGAAAAAAATGTAAGCTGGGGAGTAATTATTCTGTATGCTGGTGCAATAAGTCTCGGAGCTGTGTTCAAATCGAGCGGAGCAGCAAAATGGCTTGCGGACAATCTAATCGCCATCATGGCCAACTTTGGTGTCAGCTCCGGGTTACCATTAATTCTTTTTGTCATTTTGATTGGTGCATTACTGACTAATCTGATGAGTGCTGGTGCGACGGTAGCTGTGATCGGTCCAGTTGTCCTTGAAATGGCACAGGCTTCGGATACTAACGCCATTCTGGTAGGTGTAGGATTAGCGATTTCCACATCCTTGGCATACTGGCTTGTAATTGGCACGCCAGCTAGTTCCATCGTTTATGCCAGCGGTCAAATTGAAGCGAAAGACTTCATTCGCATGGCCACATTCGCCTGGCCGGTGGCTCTCATTGTAATGTTTGCTATGGTAATTTTCTGGTGGGTTGGTGTTTTACCTTATGACTATGGTGTTGATATGGCTCGTGTACCCGTTACAGGAGGGTAACAGATGAATCAGTTCATTATTTTGGCGGTTGTTGTTGCTCTCATAATTGTTGCTATGTTGACCAGTAGAAAAGAGAAAGTTTCTAAAGTTGAAACGGTGAAAGAGTCCAAAAGCGTTGAAAAAGATGCTTGGTCAAAAGAATCATTTATTAATTATGGTCAAGTGCAACAATTGCGTAATGAATTGATTAAAGCTACAGAAGAAAAATTAGGAGATGATCCTGAACAAGTGGATCAGTTAAAGAAGATAATTGATGAGTGGGCCGATCTAAAAGTTGAAAGTTTCAAGGATAGGCGATCATGGGTAAGAAACCCAGAAAAGAACGATTAGTCCCCATATTGTTATTCGTTCATTTAATTTTTATACAAGTGATATTGCTTGGCGGATTCACGAAAATGGTCTGACTCTTTTTTGATTTCCACGACAAGCTGATTTATTGCATCAGAATTTCCGAGAGATTTCGAGAGCCTGTCTGAACCGAATAGGCGGTTCAACCCAGCTTCTTTGATTTCTAGTTTTTGCGGATACAATAGCGCAATGGTATGCAAAAGCTGAATTCCCACAATAACAGGTGAGAAGTTATTCCGGTTGGTAAGTACGATCTCAACACCATTGCAGGTTTGAGTATTATTCTTTGGATTCGGTGCCGCACCAGGTATTGAATGGGGGGTAAATTCTATTGGACTGAAGGTGACACCGGGGAGACCTATTATATTCATTGCATCCGATAACTCATTACTATCTATCCAAGGTGCACCGATCCAACGAAATGGGTGATCGGTTCCACGACCTTCAGAAACATTCGTTGCTTCAATGAGAACCGTCCCTGGGTAGACAATGGCTGTTTCCAAATTTGGAATGTTGGGTGACGGCGGTACCCATGGCAATCCTGTTTCGTCATACCACATGTCTCTAGACCATCCGGTCAAAGGAACCACTTCAATACTAGGAACAGCTTCGATCCACGATTGATCAGAAATCATGAGGGCAAGTTCCCCAGGGGTAAGACCATATACGGAAGGAATAGGGTAGAGGCCCACAAATGAGCTAACCTCTAAATCCAAAATGGGCCCCGTAATTAGTTTGCCGGTAAGTGGGTTGGGGCGATCAAGGATAAGACAAGGAATACCGGATTCAGCCGCTGCTTCCATAATCAGCCCCATGGTGGAAATGTAGGTATAAAACCGGGCACCTATATCCTGAATGTCATAAAGCAATAAATCGATGCTTTCGAGCATTTCCTTGGTTGGCTTTCGCGTGGGGCCGTAAAGACTATATAGAGGCGGCAACTCTTCGTCAGATTCACTGTAATTCACTTTTTCACCAGCGGCGGCTTCGCCAAAGAGACCATGTTCTGGTGAAAAAACAGCGGCCACATCAACATTCGGCAAGTCTTTCAGAAGTTTCCATATTTGAGTGCCTTTGATGTTGACACCTGTGTGATTCGTCACAATGCCGATACGTTTAAAGGCAATATTATGATTATAGTTAACTATTAGATTCTCAAGACCGGTTTGAACCTTTGAAGAAGATGCACACTGCTGTGTGGAAAATAGAATTAAGATGCCACCAATAATGGTGGCAAATGATCTCAGCTCACCCCAGCGCAATAAATTTGGCTGAAATTACCTCGTCAAGGGAAGCAATTTTTTCAATCAGTTCGGGTGATAGGTCTGAATCAACTCGGATCAGCCCAATAGCAATATCTGATTTTTCCTTTCGTCCAAGTTGGTAACCGGCAATGTTAACATTTATTTCACCAAGAAGTGTTCCCACTTTTCCTACCACACCTGGAACATCCTTGTTATAAATCAGAAGGAATTGCCCCACAGGACTCAGGTCTAGATGAAATCCATCGAAGAAAATGATACGGGGCAGGGCTTCACCAAATAAACTTCCCCTAATGGTAAGACTTTCTCCATTCAGGCACACCGTTGTGCTAATAAGATTGGAGTAATCGATTTTCTTATGGCTATAAGTCTCCTCAATCTGAATACCTGTACTTTCTGCTACTGCCGCTGCGTTGATATAATTAACCGTGCTACCATGAATCTCTTTCAGAAAACCTTTTAGAAAAGCCAGTGTAATGACATTGATTTCCTTAAGAGTACCAGCCGTAGAGATGGAAACTGAATCCACGGGCCCGGCGGCGATCTGCTGATGAAGTATACCTAATTGCTCAGCAAGTTTCAAATATGGCTCAAGACTTTTTAATAGGTCCATATCAGAGATGTGAATGTTGAGGGCGTTTCCAATAGTCTCATTAACAAGATAGTCACGAACCTGCTCGCAAACGGCAGTAGAGACACCCTGTTTTGCTTCAACGGTGGAGGCGCCAAGGTGTGGAGTGAAAAGGATGTTATTAGCTTTTACTAATGGTGAGTCGGTTACCGGTTCACTTTCAAATACATCCAGAGCAGCACCTGAAATTATACCATCATTGAGTGCTACGAGGAGGGCATTTTCATCGATGATGCCGCCTCTGGCGCAATTAACAATCTGTGCTGTCGGTTTCATCATTTTCAAGCGATCAAGATCGAACAAACCGACGGTTGAATCAGTCTTTGGGACGTGAATGGTGATAAAATCACTTTTCTTACAGAGGATATCCAGTTCTACAATTTCCACATAGTCCAATTCATAGTTATTCTTATTGATGTAAGGATCAAAGCCAAGGACATTAATTTTGAACGGGTGAAGACGTTTGATGACCTCCGTCCCAATTTTTCCAAGACCAACAACACCGATGGTTTTGTTTCTCAGTTCTGTTCCGATAAGTTTCTCACGCTCCCACTTTCCGTGGAACATGGAGTGGTAGCCCTTATGAACATTGCGAGCCAGGGCCAGAATGAGGGCAACTGTATGCTCCGTCGCTGAGATTGTGTTGGCGTCCGGCGTGTTCATGACAAGAACACCATTCATGGTAGCGGCATGGATATCAATATTGTCCACACCAACGCCAGCTCGTCCGATGACGCGTAGGTTCTCAGCCTGTTCTATATTTTCTGATGTAACGGTGGTTCCACTTCTCACAATCCATCCGTCTATGTCGGAGAGATCTAATTTTGAAGAGGGTTCTTCTCCGGACGCATCTTCCACCTTAATGTCAGCATCCATGAGAATCTGCTTACCCTCATCAGAAATGGGATCAGTAACTAATACTTTCATCAATTCATTTCATTGAGCGTCTCATCCATTACGCTCAATAGTTCTGCTATGTCTGTTAGCATGATATCACCCATGTGTGAGATTCGGAAAGTTTTTCCTTTCAACGGGCCATACCCACCCGAAATCATGTACCCTTTTTCAAGAAGCCGATCCTGAAAATCGGTTATGTCTATCCCCTTGGTGTTTTCTACACAGGTTAATGTGGCTGATTCATATCCCAGTTCAGGGAAAAGTCCCATACGATCCAAAGCCCAAGCACGAACGCGATCAGCTAAATCACTGTGCCTCTGGAAACGGTTCTTCAGACCTTCAGCGAAAATTCTCTCCAGTTGCCGTTTCAAACCATACATGTGTGGAATAGATGGTGTGGAAGGTGTTTGAGAACGTTTCGCATATTTTTCCAGAACAAGGAAATCAAAGTATAGTCCTTTATTATTGCATTTAGCACTTATGTCTAAAGTTCTTTCAGAAACAGAGCAGACGGAAAAACCGGGAGGAAGAGCCCACCCTTTTTGCACACTGGCCAGAGCCACATCAATACCAAGCTCATCCACTTCAATTTTTACAGAGGACATGGAGCTTACCATATCGACCAGAAACATGACATCGGGGTATTTCTTCATAATCTGAGCAATTTCACCAAGGGGATTCATGACTCCTGTTGATGTTTCATTATGTACGTAGGTCATCACATCATATTTGCCGGTGGCCAGTGTATTATCCACGAGATCAGGTTTTATAGCTTCACCCAGTTCCACATGTATGGCATCTGCGGGAAGACCGCACATAACAGTAGAATCGTGCCAGCGGCTAGAAAAAGCGCCGCAAACAAAATTAGCACACCTTTTCCTGACGGTGTTTCGAACAGCAGCTTCCCAAAGACCTGTAGCTGTACAAGTGCAAAGGTATATTCTGTTATCGGTAAAGAGAACCTTTTGAATTCCGGACACCAAATTATCATAAAGTTCAGAGAATGAAGCAGTACGATGACCAACAGGATATTCAGTAAATGCATTCAGGATCTCTTCATCCACGTGAGTTGGCCCAGGAATAAAAAGTTTGGGTTTGCCTGTGATGTTCATGAACGCTCCATGGATCTTACCACGAGTCCAGTGGCTACTTTAGGATAAAAGTAGGTCGATTTTTGAGGAAGTATACCTCCGGCCTTCGTCACTGAAAAAATATCATCCAAGGATACAGGGTCAAGTAAAAAAGCGGCATTCCATTCTCCAGAATTGACAGATTCCAAAGCGGAATCGGCATTTTGGAAATATTTCAGATTTCCGTTTGTACCTGTCTGACTTTGGGAAAGTCCCAAAATTTCCCGGAGAACAATCTCCTCCAGTATGACAACAGTAAGATTAGAGAAATCAAATGATTTATGTCGTTTCTTTAAACGTTTGAGAGTTTGTTCATTAGGTGTCACCGTAAATCTCCCTTTTGCTGGTGTCACCACTTCAATTTGATGAGAACCGTTTTGTGGGGCATCAAAATTAAATCGGTCATTCAATGATTTTAGAAATTCCGTTTCGTCAAAATCTGCCAAGCCACGGACAGCTCTATGGGTTGCATGAACAATGAGCCCAGTTGATGATGCCGGCACGAGATAAGCCATGACAGCAGAACTATCAAGGGCCTCATCAATATTCTTTTTGTGAAAAATGCGAGAAGCTTCATATCTATGATGACCGTCAGCAATGAGAACATATTTTTCTCTAAACGATTGACAGAAACATTCTATCCAATCCTCGTTTTCAGTAGAGGAAAGTTCCAAAAATACATTCCCGTGATGATCCAATTCTGCCGTCCGCGATTCAGCTGTTTTGAAATGTTCCAGGAATTGCTTAGTCTCATTTGGATCATCCTGATAAATGAAGAAAAGGGGGCTCAGATTGGCCCGCGTCGCTTCATAGAGTTTCATCCTGTCCATTTGAGGTGCTCTGTATGTTTTTTCATGGCGTAAGACAAAACGGTCTGATTCATCCTCCAAAGACAGTTCTGCTATAAATCCAAATCGTGTAACAGGTTGACCATCATTTTTCTCATAGGTCTCTTTAAGGCACCAGATAGCCGGTGAATTCGACTGTTCAACCGTATTGTTCCATTTCAAAGAATCCCATCGAGATGCCGCCTCTTCATAGAAATCTGGATCGGACCGACCGGAGTCGTAGTTTACCGGCAGAGTCAAGTGAACAAAATTAAGAGGGGATTTTGACGCAAGATCTGAGCGCTCCTGATCGGTAATTACATCATATGGCGGTGCAATCACTGATGAGAGATCAGAACCATTAGATGGACAATAACTGAAGCCCTTAAAAGGGCGAATATCAACCATTTAAAAAAATACTCCGAGGTTGATCCAAATTTAGGAAGGGGAGACTTCCTGCTGAAATGGAAAGTGTCTTACATGAAAGAAAATTCAGGCAAAACGTATAAAAATAGAATTAGCAGTCTAGACTTCTTCGTCCGTGAACTGCCACCGACAGATTCCACACCACCACGGCTTGCCTTTGTAGCTAACACTTTGCTCGTTAAGGGTCAGAGCGCCGTTGCACTTTGGGCAATCCTTTTCAGTACCTTCATCAGGCCATTTGTAGTCAGGATTGAATTTAAGCGGTTCGTCAAAAGTGGTGAATTCGTCCATATCAAAAATTAATCAAGAAATTCAAATCACTGAAAGCTATTAATTGAATGCATCATTAAAATGTTAAATATTTAACACAACCAGGAAAGTCATTATTACCAACCCTACTGACGTTTTAATCCAACCCGACTGTTTTCGGGCTTTTAGCTGCTTTTCATAAGGTTTCCACCAAAGATTTACAGTGACTGTTTTGTCCGGAGCCACATATACCCGCTGAAGACTTCTTTCAAGAAGCGATTCAACCTCGTTTAGTTCATAGTATTCTCTCAATAGTGTAATAAACTGGGGATTAAGATAGGTGACAGTATGAACTCCCGGTTTTAATGGAACAGGGTCATCAATTGGAACTTGTCCAATGAGGATATTATCTACGTAAATATCGAGCCCACTTGAATCACAAGAAACCTGAATATAACCCACAGTTTCATCGGGATAGGGTGTTAAAACTGTATCCTGTTGTGCCAGGATTGGTGATAACTGTAGCAATAATGGGAAAAAAATAAAAAATGGGGACTTCATAGGGTAAATGAAAGTTAAAGGTTTATTTTTCTTGAGACTATCGTAAAATCTTCTTCTGAAAATCGGTGAAAAATCATCGTACATCCTTCATTTCGCATCACTCCTTAGAAAAAATGATTTCATTCTCATCAGCTGATACAGAATCGGCCTTGGACAGTCTTGCAAAAAGGATCACTTCAAACTCTTATATTGTATTTTTCACAGGAGCCGGCGTTTCGGCTGAAAGTGGCGTCCCTACATTTCGTAGTATTGACGGTTTGTGGGAAAAATTTAAGCCGGAAGAACTGGCTAACTTCAAATCATTTATAAAGAATCCAGCACTTGTTCAAGCGTGGTATCGGCACAGAGCTGAAATAGTGAATAATGTAAAACCGAATCGAGGGCACACGGCCATGGCCGATATGGAATCAAAAGTGGCCACTTGCGTAGTAATTACTCAAAATGTAGACAATCTTCACCAGCGGGCTGGGAGTAGGGAGGTAATTGAATTGCACGGCAATATTTTGAGAAACTACTGTATTGATTGTGGAGTGCAATTTGAGGGTGACCTCCTTATAGAAAACGGCGAAACTACTTTATGTAAATGCGGGGGACTTGTTAGACCGGATGTTGTCTGGTTTGGAGAAATGCTTCCGGCTAATTCATTTCGGATAGCGGAGAAACATGCCAGAAAATGTGATCTATTCATCTCCGTCGGCACCTCTGGTGTTGTCTTTCCAGCGGCAGGGCTGCCTACTTTGGCAAAATCATCCGGCGCTTTTCTTGTTGAGGTCAACACAGAAGCGACTGATCTCAGTTCCCTAATGGATGTTACGTTTCAGGGAAAATCCGGAGAAATACTTCCAAAATTAATGTCACTGTTGAAATCATGAATAAATTGGTCAAAATATTCGCATTGATGTTTGTACTGTTTGTGTGGGGCTGTGCTTATTTCAACACTTTCTATAACGCAATCCAGTTTTTTGAAGAGGCCGAACAGGAAATAGTCTCAGCTTCTAATTCGGAGCAGTTGTCTAATAAAAGCGAGGAATTGTTACAAAAAACAATTGCTCGTTGCAATCTGGTTGTCGCAAAATATCCAGAATCAAGATTCCACGATGATGCGCTCCTATTACGGGCAAAAGCTCTTTATTATCAGGGAGAATTCCAGTTATCAAAAGGATCTCTTGAACGCCTGAACTCAGAGTTTCCCGAAAGCCCTCTTCTTAACGAAGCACGGTTGTGGACCATTCGCTGTCAATGGAAAAATGAATCTTCCAAAGCTTCATTAGAAGAAACGCTATATTTTATCGGTGAACTTGAGAAAAATGATCGATTCGGGCGAATACAATCGCTGAGATCTCTTGCGCACACAATAGCATCTGAGATATATCAGTTTTATGGCGAAATTGATTCAGCATTGACCCACTTGGAAAAATCGGCCGAATATGCGGCAAACAGGCTGGACCGAATGAACGCCCATTATAGTATAGCTGAAAGAGCATATGAAGAAGGTCGTTTAAACATTGCACTGGAAAATTACCGAAAGGTGATTTCTTCCCATCCGAATCCAAAACGGGTGGAGATGTCTCATTTACAGATAGTTCGAATTTATCGCGAAACGAAAATGTGGGCAGAGGCATCTGAGGAGATTGAAGAACTCACTACTAATGAAAAATTTTCAGGCATAAAGGCGGATCTCAGTCTTGAGCTGGCGAAACTATACGAAATGCAGGGCAGGGACGATGAAGCGAGGAAACGTTATGAGGTCATTACTGAGGATTTTCCTAAAACAGCTGCATCGGCTGAATCGTATTTTGCATTGGGGACGGCCGCTCTGGATGAGGAGAAGGATTATCCTCTTGCAAGGAAATACTTCGATAACGTGGAGAGAGAATTCCGAGAATCGACCTATGCTCCCTCGGCTCGGGTCAGGGTACAGGAAATTGATGACCTTCTTTCGGTCACTGAAGCCATTGAAAAAGTGGAGGTGTCCCTTTTTGGCGATGGAGAAACAAAAGAAGAAACTGAAAAAACTGCGATTTCTGTAGACAGACTCTTGAATGTGGACTTAAAGTCTTCGGTGAAGCAAGAAGAAGAGATCGAAAATATTACCAATGAATCACAAGATGACATAATTGACACCACAAAGCTGTACCAGGAATTATCACAACAACTGTACAGTGCTGGAGAATTGCAGGCATTCAGATTTGGCGATACGGAAGAGGGGATGAAATATTTTATCAGGATCGTGAATAATCTTCCGTCGACAAATCGTACCGCACAGGCTCTCTATTCCCTCAGTTATCTTTATGATATTTCAGGCGATTCAGTCCGGGCATCGGATTTGAGGAATCGACTTATGATAGATTACTCTGACAGTGAGTATGCAATGGAAATTGCCCGTTCCCAAAGTATGATCTTGGCGGACGCTCCTGCTGAACTGATGGCCCAAAGTGAAGCACTGACCGACGGTGATCCTGAGAAAGCAATTGAGCTTTACGAGTCTGTCTTAAAACAGTATCCAAATACAAGATATGCTCCTGTTGTACTGCTTTCCATGGCTCATATTTATGACCGAAGTCTCAATGATCTCGACCATGCCCTGGAGGTATATGAGCGAATAGCCTCTGACTATGAGAAGAGTGAACAGGCGAAATTTGCCGGAGGTAGGATTGCTCTTTTGAACAAAATTAAGGAATCAATTGCTGACACCACTTCATCAAATGATAGTATAAAAAATGATCGCTGAAAAAGGTACTGTACTGAATAACAAAGAAATAGCACGTGGAATCTATCAAATGACCTTCTCGGCTGAGAGAATTTGTAATGAAGAACCATTCCCTGGGCAGTTTCTGAACATATGTGTTGATGATTCATGGGAACATCCATTACGCCGACCCATGAGTATCGCCGATGTGAACGACAATCAGCTGAGCATCATTTATAAGATTTTTGGTGAGGGAACCAAAATATTGTCAGAGTATAAAAATGGCTATTCCATAGATCTGCTGGGTCCGCTAGGCAACAGCTTCGGAGAAACGGAAGGAACTACGCCAATTTTAATTGGAGGTGGAGTTGGGTTATCGCCCATCATTTGGTTTCATAAAGTTTTGCAAACAAATGGCGTAGAACACAAAATTGTCGTCGGAGCTCAGAGTGTTGATGAACATTTCCTTTCCCATGATCCGGAAGAGAACATATATCTCACAACAGATGACGGATCCACGGGAGAGCACGGAACAGTGATGCCTACTGTGAAAAAAATATGTGATGAAGTGGAAAATCCAAAACTATTTGCTTGCGGTCCAGAACTGATGGTGAAAGCTGTTCATCTTTTTGTCAACGAGTTCGATTTCCCATGTGAACTATCCGTGGAAAGTTATATGGGATGTGCCACCGGTTTATGCCAGGGGTGTGTCATTGAACGAGCTTTCAACGGCGTGAAAGAGCATAGTTATCACGAGCGGTATTCCCTGGTCTGCACTGATGGACCTATCTACCATGCAAAGGAGATTGTTTTTTCATGACTGTTGATCTTTCTGTATCACTGGGAGACGTCAGTTTCAAGAATCCGGTATTCGTTGCCTCGGGGACTTTTGGGTACGGAACGGAATCTAACGATCTGGTGGATGTATCTCAATTGGGCGCTATTGTGACAAAATCTATAACAAAGCATCCACGTGAAGGGAATCCGCCTCCGAGGATTGTTGAGACACCATCAGGAATGATCAACTCCATCGGGTTGGCTAACATAGGTGTAGACGAATACATTGAAAAAATGATTCCTGTTTATGAGAACATTGGGACTCAAGTTATCACAAATATTGCGGGGTTTAGCATTGATGACTACCTCCATGTTTTAGAGAAATTGGAATCCAGAAGCGGAACTGTTTGTGGGTATGAGATTAACGTATCTTGTCCAAACGTAGACACTGGGAGGATGGAGTTTTCTGTAGACCCGAAATCCACCAAGGAGTTGACGAAAGCGCTCAGATCTGCAACGAAAAAGTTGTTAATTCTGAAACTATCTCCGAACGTTACCGATATTGGCGAAATTGCGGCTGCCGCCGTTGAAGGGGGTGCTGACGTCCTGTCCGCAATAAACACTCTGTTTGGTATGAGCATAGACCCAACCACACGGAGGCCGAATGTTAACACAAATATTGGAGGTCTTTCGGGACCATCTATCAGACCTGTGGGAATTGCTTCTGTTTATAAAATATCCAAAGCGGTGGACGTGCCGATTATCGGTATTGGTGGAATTACATCCGCAAAGGATGTTATTGAATATCTGTTGGCGGGTGCTTCGGCAGTGCAGGTGGGGACTGCGAATTTCAGGGATGTGGCAATTGCAACAAGGATCATCAATGATTTGGGCACTTATTGTGAAGAAAATGATATTGCTACCATTTGTGACTTGATCGGTAAAGTAGAGCCGTATGATTAGAAGGTTAGCTATTTTCACCATGCTGATTATGATTAGCTGTCATTCTTCCCCGAGATATGGACAGCGGAATAGCATCCGCCTGAAGACGAAAGATGCGTCCGGTAAAGAGACAAAGCACAGAAAATCAATGACCGGTGTCACATCATTCTATGCTGAAGATTTCCACGGGAAGGTGACTGCCAATGGCGAAACGTATGATATGTATGGTTTGACGGCGGCACACAAAACACTTCCATTTAATACACTCATCAGAGTGACTAATATGGATAACAAAAAATCAGTTGTTCTCAGAGTGAATGACCGCGGACCATATGCCAAGGGGCGGATTCTTGACTGTTCTTACGGAGCTGCTGTTAAGCTAGGATTTATCGGCAACGGGATCGCAAAAGTTAAAATTGAGGTGATGGAGCTAGGAGATAATCAATACATGAAAAGGAAAGATAAGTGACTAATATCACCGGTGAAAAATCATCAGGCGGAAGGACGCTGGTCAATGCTTTGGGAATTCCGGCTATTTTATCCCTCATATTTTTGGGAGGACTGCCGTTCACGACTTTTGTCACGGTTGTATCTGTAATCGCCGTCAGGGAATTTTATCTTCTGGGTGCGAAACAGCAGATTCAGCCACAATTTTTTATGGGCTATGTCATGTCAGTCTTGATAGCTCTTCATTACTATTTCGGTCCGGGCAATCCTCTCACCATTTTTAGACCCGGGGAATTAATGCTCATTGCCACGGTTCTGGTTGTTCTTTTAGAACTTTTCAGAAAGAAAGAAAATGGACTGAGTAATATATCCTATACTCTGGCGGGAATTGTTTACATCCCGCTTCTGCTGGGAACCATGATCGGTCTGCGAGGAATAGATCCCATCGATCCGACCATGGGAATGAAACTGACCTTTTGTCTATTTGTGGGAGTCTGGTCCTGCGATTCGGCAGCGTATTTTGTAGGGCTAAATTTGGGCAAGCACAAACTGATTGAAAGGATCAGTCCCAAGAAAACAGTGGAAGGCGGAGCGGCAGGTCTTGTAGCAGCTTGTATTTTTTTCTATATCATTTTCAGGTCGGGCGCTCTGTCATCTCAATACTCCATGGCGGGCATTCACTCAATCGATTATGTCATTTTCAGCATTATTATCGGAATTATTGGCCAAAGCGGGGACTTTGCTGAATCGTTAATGAAAAGAGATATGGGTGTTAAAGATACATCATCATTCTTGGCCGGGCACGGCGGTGTCTTGGACCGCTTTGATTCGCTCATATTCGCCTCGCCCGTAATGTTCCTCTATCTGAAGTATTTTGTCTATTGATTTGGCAATCCCGTTTCCTTTGGGAATACCCCGGTTACCAGATAAATTTCCGCACTTTTTTGGCTGTACTAAATTGTATATAGAAGGATTGTAAATAGAATGGATTTCCTAAAACAGTTAGGCATTGACAAGAACAATTATGGTGGCTGTACTGGGCCTGGAGGTTGGTCTGACTCCAAGAGTGAAGGGAAGCTCGATTCCTTAAATCCCGCAACAGATGAGGTGATTGCATCTGTTTATCAAGCTTCAGAAAATGACTATGAAAAGATAATGACTTCTTCAAGTGAGGCTTTTGCTGAATGGCGCATGGTTCCAGCGCCAAAGCGTGGAGAAATGGTACGGCTTATGGCAGAGTCTCTCCGCAATAATAAGGATGCCCTGGGCAGCCTTGTTGCACTTGAAATGGGAAAAATAAAGCAGGAAGGTGATGGGGAAGTTCAGGAGATGATCGATATTGCCGATTTTGCTGTTGGTCTTTCACGGCAACTCTATGGCCTGACCATGCATTCCGAACGTCCACTCCATAGGATGTATGAACAGTGGCATCCGCTTGGGCCGGTTGGCGTCATTTCAGCCTTTAATTTTCCTGTTGCTGTCTGGTCATGGAACGCGTTCATTGCTGCAGTCTGCGGTGATACAGTTATCTGGAAGCCGTCCTCATCGGTTCCCCTCAGCGCTATCGCTGTTCAAAATTTGTGTAATCAGGTGCTGGAAGAGGGAGGTTTTCCGCCTGTTTTTTCACTTATTATCGGTCCCGGCAGAACGATAGGTGAGAGGCTGGTGTCTGACAGACGAATTCCACTTATCTCATTTACAGGCTCCACAGCCATGGGTAAACGGATTGGTGGTATTGTTGGTGAACGGTTGGGAAAAACCATTCTGGAATTGGGTGGAAATAACGGCATTATTATTGATGATTCGGCTGATCTTAACTTGGCCATATCGTCAGTTCTTTTTGGTGCTGTAGGAACTGCCGGCCAGAGATGCACCTCAACCCGGAGAGTATTTATTTCTGAAAAGAGCTTTGATGAAATTATCGCAAAACTTGTGGAGACTTACAGCCAAGTGACAATCGGAAACCCATTGGATGAATCGACCCTCATGGGACCTCTTGTAAATGAGAGTGCTGTAAATGAATACCTGGACGCTATCAAAAGAGTATGCGATGAGGGTGGAGAAGTTTTATACGGCGGAGAGGTGTTGGACGGCGCCGGCAATTTTGTCCAGCCTACTCTTATTAAGGCAAAAAACAGCTATGATACGGTAAAGGAAGAGACGTTTGCACCAATCTTGTATCTAATCCCATTTAGTGATCTTGAAGATGCCTTGCATCAGCACAATGATGTTCCTCAGGGGCTTTCCAGCTCTATATTCACAACTAACTTAAAGAGTGCGGAAAAATTTCTATCTCACAGAGGAAGCGATTGCGGCATTGCCAATGTGAACATTGGTACTTCAGGGGCTGAGGTTGGTGGTGCATTTGGCGGAGAGAAGGAAACCGGTGGTGGACGGGAATCCGGATCCGATGCGTGGAAAGCGTACATGCGTCGGCAGACAAATACAATTAACTGGAGCAATGAACTTCCTCATGCTCAGGGCATTAGATTTGGTGATGAAAATTCAATTTGATAAAGGACGTTTGAATGATAACAGTTGAAGCAGCCAATGTAAGAAAAACTCTAAGCAATCATATTTTGACAGATGGCTTTGAACCAGTTGTTGATCTGGAGATGAGCCACGGCTCATGGCTCGTTGACGGTAGGGATGGCCGGGAATATCTTGATCTTTTTACCATGTTTGCCTCTATCCCGGTTGGATACAACCATCCCAAGCTACTGGAACACAAAGATGAGCTAGCCATCGCCGCTATGAACAAGCCGACCAATTCAGACATCTACACCGCCCAACTGGCACAGTTTGTAGAATCCTTTTTCACCGTTACCATGCCTGATATTTTCAAGTACGGTTTTTTTATAGAAGGTGGTGCTCTTGCTATTGAAAATGCGCTCAAAGCGAGTTTTGACTGGAAGGTGAGGAAAAACTTTCAGAAAAACGGCTCAGCTCAAGAGATGGGATCAAAAGTAATCCATTTTAACAACTGCTTTCACGGACGTACCGGATATACCATATCTCTCACCAACACTTCCGATCCGCGGAAAACAGTCCATTTTCCGAAATTTGATTGGCCGCGGATCGTCAATCCTGCTGTGAAATTTCCTCTGAATGATAACAACCTTGCCGAGGTCGTATCGTTAGAAGCGGAGGCTCTTAACCAGATTAAAGGTGCCATTGGTGAGCACGGAAATGACCTTGCCGCACTTATTATTGAACCTATTCAAGGAGAAGGGGGAGATCACCACTTTCGGACGGAATTTTTCCAAGCGTTGCGACAGATTTGTGACGAGAATGAAATTATGCTAGTTTATGATGAAGTACAGTCAGGTATGGGAATTACAGGAAAATGGTGGGCGTGGCAAAATCATAATGTGGCGCCGGATCTTATGGGTTTTGGGAAGAAATCACAGGTTTGCGGTTTTGTTTCCACATCCAGGCTAGACGAGGTGGAGAATCATGTTTTCAAGGAATCTAGCAGGATCAATTCTACCTGGGGTGGTAACCTGACTGACATGGTTCGGCTCACCATTTACCTGAGCATAATTCAAGAAGAAAATCTGATTGATGCTGCCGAAAAAACAGGCGAATATTTGCACAATCAACTTTTAGCACTCCAGGGTGACTATGCTGATCTTGTTTCAAATGCCCGCGGCGCCGGTCTCATGTGTGCTTTCGATCTTCCCAATTCCGAAACCCGGGACAAGCTTCTAGATGTGATTATTCAAAACGGCACTTTAATTTTAGGCAGCGGGGACAATGCAATTCGCTTCCGGCCACCGTTGAATATATCTACTGACGAAATTGATTACGGAATAGATATCATCCGGAAAAGCCTTGACGCAATTATAAACTGACGGACAGTTACCATCGGCACTCTTTACCTTGTCAGCACGCCCATCGGCAATCTTTCTGATTTTTCTCACCGAGGAGTTGAGACTCTCGGAGGTGTGAGCCTTGTCCTGGCTGAAGATACTCGCCGGACTGTAAAACTTTTGAAGCACTATGAAATTTCTCAACCATTGCTAAGCTATAACGAACACAACCGAGAGAGGAGAATTCCGAAAATACTTAACACTCTATCTGGCGGTGATGATGTGGCCCTTGTCTCTGATGCTGGGACACCGACCGTTAGTGATCCTGGGTATAAACTTGTGCGGGCATGCATTTCTGAGGGGATCGCTGTTGTACCCATTCCCGGTGCTTCGGCTGTTCTCGCGGGACTTGTAGCATCGGGTCTGCCCACAGACCGTTTTGTTTTCGAAGGTTTCCTCCCTAAGAAAAAAGGGAGAAAAACGCGCCTTAATGTGCTTAGCGGGGAAGAGAGGACCATCATCCTTTTTGAGTCACCTGAGCGGGTGGGACGTACACTTAAGGATTGTTTAGACTCTTTTGGTGATAGACCTGTTGCTGTTTGCCGGGAAATAACAAAACTCCATGAAGAAATTTGGCGCGGCCGTCTTTCAAACGGTGCACAACATTTTGATGAGAAGAAGGTGAAGGGAGAAGTTACCGTGTTGATCGGTAAAGATTCAGACAGCGTCCATTTTGATGAAGAGGCCACCCGATGAGCAGGGGTCTTTTCATTACTTTTGAAGGTATCGACGGATGCGGGAAGAGTACTCAGGCTCGGGGACTTGAACGAAGGTTAGAGGAAGAAGGGAATGCACCATTGCTATTACGGGAGCCCGGTGGTACACCCATTTCAGAAGATATTCGAAAAGTGCTACTTAACCCCGACAATTCATCGATGGCTCCCGAAAATGAAGCCCTCCTACTGGCAGCAAGCAGATCGCAGCTGCTTAAAGAAGTAATCATTCCGCGTCTTGAAAAAGGAACTATCGTTCTTTGCGACAGATATATCGATTCAACATTGGCTTATCAGGGTTTCGGCAGGGACTTGCCTCAGAAGTGGCTCAGGCAGATCAATCGCCTCGCTTTTGAACTGGCCATTCCTGACAAGACTTTTTTGTTTGATCTACCTGTTGATGTGGCACTTTCCCGACTTGGTAACCGCCAAAGAGACAGAATTGAAGCGACAGGCGTGGATTTTTTGGAAAAAGTGAGAAACGGTTTCCTAACACTTGCGGAACAAGAATCCGACAGGTATATTATTCTTGATGGTCAAAACCAATCAGAAGAATTGGAAAAAGATATCTCATCTCAGGTATTGAGGATTATTTCATGAAAATCAGTCGATCAATTAAGAGAACTTTATTTATATCAGTACTACTGGTTACGGTTGTTTCCATCGGCAGGTCCGATCTGTACCGGGATATATCATCAAATTGGCGGATGGTGTACGAAGTTTACAAAAGAGTAATGACCGATTACGCCGACCAGATCGATCCGAAAAAACTGGCCACCGCCGGAATTGACGGTATGCTTTCGGAACTGGATCCCTATTCGGTCTATCTTGAAGAACAAGACCGTCACCAGCTTAATTTGTTAACCAGGGGAAACTACGGCGGTGTAGGCATTCAACTGGGTGTTCGTAATGACTCTCTCACCGTCATTGCTCCCATTGACGATTCTCCAGCTCAGAGAGCAGGCGTCATTACTGGTGATAAGATCATTGCCGTAGACGGTGAATCTACTTCGGAAATGTCTCTGGATCACGCCGCTGATAATATCCGTGGTCAAAAAGATACCAAAGTGACGCTTACCATTCGCCGGTGGGGAGAAGAGGATATTGACTTTGTTCTAACACGAAGTACTATCACTGTAAAAGATGTCAGTTACTCGGGAATGATAAACGACAAAACAGGATATATTAGACTGAATCGCTTTTCGAGAAATTCATCGGGTGAAATGAGACAGGCTCTTAGAAGCCTCGACAATCAGGGGGTAGAAAGAATTATACTTGATCTGCGAGGGAATCCTGGTGGCCTTATGGATGCGGCTGTTCAGATATTGGACATGCTGGTGGAAAAAGGAGTTGAGGTGGTTTCCATGTCCGGTCGATCGAATGAATCCAATCGGACATTCACTTCCCAGAATAAACCTATTGTCGATACATCTATCCGTCTGGCGGTCCTGATTGACGGCGGTAGTGCCTCTGCCAGCGAGATCGTGGCCGGGGCTATCCAGGACCTTGACAGAGGAATTGTGGTGGGGACCAACTCATTTGGCAAGGGGCTTGTCCAAACCGCTTATCAGCTAGATGAAGCGCGAACCCTGAAAATGACCACTGCAAAATATTACATTCCGTCGGGGCGCTTAATTCAAAAGCCCGGTTATCTACGAGGCGATGTGGCTGCTGATGCAGAAGGGAGTGACTCTGTATTTGCCACTGTTAACGGAAGGCGCGTTATTTCAAATGGCGGCATAACACCTGATTTTAAGGTGGAACAGGAAAGAACACCACTGCTAACGAGGGAGTGTTGGCGCAAAGGCTTATTTTTTGAATTCAGCAGCAAATATCACAAAGTTCATCAGCTTACAAAAAATATTGAAATCACCGATAATATTGTCGAGGAATTCCGGTCTTTCATCTCTTCGAAAAATCTCGATTTGAAATCTGAAGGAGAAAAGGAGCTGGCCAAGCTGGAAGAGATGCTGAAAGAAGAATCGGAGACTGATAAACGGATCGAGCATTCACTATCAGTTTTGCGAAAACATTATGAGCAGGACATGGATGATCTGTTTAACGATGAATTATATCATATCCGCATCATGCTTGAGAGGGATATGTCTTGGGCGGTTGGAGGCATTGGAATGCGTATAGAGTCATCATTTGATGATGACCCTGTAGTATTAAAAGCAATAGAAGTTGTCGCTGATCAGTACGCTTACGGTTCCACACTGGATCCGTCCATGAATTGAAGATTTTGTCCTTCCTGTTATTGATTTTGTTTCCGAAAAGGGTCATTCTAAATTCGCCATCCCCGGGGCGATTAGCTCAGCTGGTTAGAGTGCTGCCTTGACATGGCAGAGGTCACTGGTTCAAGTCCAGTATCGCCCACGGAATGATAATTACCATACTGAATATTTATGAGTACGAAAGAGATCACCGTAAAGGTTACGGGATACGATTCACGGACCTATCCTTCTGATACATCTGTATCTTCCATTCTCCAGGACATAGATTCTTCTCTCGCTGACAACGCCGTTGCCGCGATGGTGAACGGCCAGTTGTGGGATTGGAACAGGAGCGTGGAATCTGATGCTGAGCTGTCGCCGGTCTATGCTGATTCTGAAGAAGGCCACTCGGTTTTACTTCACAGCGCTGCGCACCTTATGGCTCAGTCCGTGAAAGAATATTTCCCTGATGCGCAAATGACAATCGGGCCAACTATCGAGAATCGGTTCTATTACGATTTTGATGTTGAGACACCGTTCAGTGATAAAGATCTGGAGAAAATTGAGAACGGTATGAGAGAACATTCTGCTGCAAACTACAGTGTAAATAGAGAAGAGATAGGTGTTAAAGAAGCGAAAAAATTATTTAAGGGAAAGAAAGAGACTTACAAAATTGAAATGATTGATGAGTTCGATGATGACGAGGCGATCTCCACCTACACTCAGGGTGATTTTGTTGATCTCTGCCGAGGCCCTCATCTGGCCTCTACGGGGATGATAAAGCATTTCAAACTTCTGAATACAGCGGGTGCTTACTGGCGTGGTGACGAAAAAAATAAAATGCTTCAGCGTATTTACGGCACGGCATTTTACAACAAAAAAGAGCTGGACGCCTATGTTAAACAGATTGAAGAGGCAAAGGAACGGGACCATCGGAAACTTGGAAAGGAACTGGAATTATTCTTTTTCGATCAGCTTTCACCAGGCAGTCCATTCTTTATGCCCAAAGGTGCAATATTATATCAAGAGCTGGAAAACTTTATCAGGGAACTGTATAAGGACTTTGGATATGATGAAGTGATTACTCCCCAGGTATATGATATTGAACTGTGGAAGCAGTCAGGCCACTGGGATCTATTCAGGGAATATCTTTACCACATGAAGATTGGTGAACGGGAATTCAGTCTTAAACCGATGAACTGTCCTGGACATACGGTAATCTATAAATCAGATTTGCATTCCTACAGAGACTTACCGCTCCGAATCGCCGACTTCGGCCGGCTTCATAGATTCGAGCGTGCCGGTGTTATATCTGGTCTCACGCGAGTCCGAAGCTTCAGTCAGGATGATGCACATATTTTTTGTACCTTGGATCAGATTGGAGATGAAATCAGCGATTTGATACGAATGGTCAATATCGTGTTTGAGACATTTGGGTTTGAATCAGTCAAAGTTGAATTGAGTACACGGCCTGAGAAGGCGCTAGGTGCCAAAAAACTCTGGGAAAAATCTGAAGCGATGCTGGAAGCTTCCCTAATAGAACACAAGATGGATTTCAATTTAGTTGAAGGGGAAGGTGCTTTTTATGGGCCGAAAATCGATTTTCAGGCAAGAGATGCGCTGGGTAGATATCATCAACTAAGTACTATTCAGCTCGACTTCAATTTGCCTGAAAGATTTGAACTTGAGTATGTAGCGAAGGACGGTTCTTATGAGAGGCCCGTTATGATACACCGAGCTATCTTGGGATCAATTGAACGTTTCTTGGGAGTTTATCTGGAGCACTGTGGCGGAAATTTCCCCCTTTGGTTGGCACCTACTCAGGTAGCCATCCTTACTATTTCAGACAAATTCGGAGATTACGGCAGAGATTTGCTTAACCAGCTGAAGTCTGCAGGTATACGGGCTGAACTCGATGACAG